>Ga0315901_10006337_pt1 | contig 14199 bp, 9 predicted proteins | sample LakEriMetagenome_10_FD_203761 | JGI IMG/M metagenome (GOLD analysis project Ga0315901, IMG submission 203761) | Freshwater fungal communities from buoy surface, Lake Erie, Ohio, United States - Buoy 2 MA116 | ecosystem: Environmental > Aquatic > Freshwater > Lake | place: USA: Lake Erie, Ohio... | reverse complement strand
TCATCCCAGTTGTTGTTGCTCATAGCAACCCACCCTTCTATTCGTTGTTAGTTCGCAGGCCACAGTTCAGTTCGGGGAAACTGGCTGGCTCCTACTATCGGTCTATTACGCTGCATGGGGCCGATAGGTCCATGTCAGGATTTTAGATTTGTCCTACGCTTGATGTAGTAAGACTTGTTTTGTTGGTTCCACTTGAACCACCAAATGCTGCAATTTCTCGCTGAGTTAACTTCTGACGTCTACGCTGAGCAGAGGCAAGTTGATTAAATACTTCTTGCTCTGCCTGTCCAAGGTCATAACCTTCAAGGGTTGTACCGTAGATATCAGATAGTCTCTTAGCATCAGGCAGGATATCTGCAATAGTTGAATAACCCTTTTGTGCCTGTGCTTGAGTAACTCCTTGTGCAGCCAATTGCTCAGCAACCTGAACGCCAGCATTAATACCCTGACGGGCTGCTGCAACACCAATCTCAGCAGCCTGAACTTGACGTTCAATCTTCTGGAATTGCTGGTTAGGGTCAAGAACATAGGCAACAAGGTCATTCTGACCAATGTTATAAAAGTCTCGTAACTGCTTAGTAATTGCTGGGTCAGCATTTTGCACACGCTGAACAGCAGTAACAATACGGTTAGACAACTCGTTAGCAGAAATATCGTTAGCAATAAACTGAGATACATAATCATCAGTATCAAATTGCTTTAAGCCATATGCACGTAATGCTTGGCGGTATGAATCTTCCATACCAATATAAGTACCAGGGTCTAATACTGCTAAGTTCTTTTTTAAGCGCTCTTGATTTGCTTTAAATCTTTGCTTATACTCAGGAGTTTCTGCTAATTCTAAAGCAATAGTAGATTCAGTTGCACCATTAATAACTAGTTCTTTAATCTTTGGAATTAAAGACTGCAAGTTATATTTAGTAAATGTAGAAGTTAAACTAGCAAGCGCATTTTCTTTACGTATTTTTTCATCAAGTGCTTTTTGTTCTGCTGCTGCTGTTGTTGTACTAGTAACCTGTTTGGTCAATGATGCAATTTGATTTTGCAAAGATTGAATCAATGCTGTAGTTTGAGCATCTAATCCAGTTGGAACTGTTGTAGTTGTAGTAGTACTTACAGTAGGATTAGTAGTTACTGTAGTAGTTGTAGGCTTAGTTGTTGTAGTGGTAGTTGTAGGATTAGTTGTTGTAGTAGTTGTAGTAGTTGTAGGATTAGTTGTTGTAGTGGTTGTTGTTCTATCATCACCTTCAACAAACCAACTAATAATATTTCCATTAGAATCTTTAAGAGGCCGTGGTTGTTTTATTAAAGCATTTGCACCAACAGCACTATCTGGAGTTGCTTGAGTTTCACCACCTATTGAACGAGAACCATATTTTGCTACATTTTCTGAAGTGTTTGGTGCACGATAAAGTCTCCATTCACCAGAGTTTACTCCACCAACCCAAGAGTAATAATTAATAAAATTACCATCTGGGTCAGATGGAGCATCAGGGCGGTTGGTAAAGTCAAACATTGGATTAGATGCTGCGCGTTCCTCTGCATCAAGGCGTTCTTTTTCTTCACGGGCTGCCTTAAGATAAGCAGTCTTTTCTGCTTGACTCATTGCAGCACGTTCGGCTGCAGAAAGTTCTGTATAAGGTGTCATTGCTAGTTCTCTTGCAGCAGCAATAGAAGCAGCAGTCATTTCAGCCTGTGTTATTTTAGATGCTTCAGTTGAAGTTCCGCCCGTACTTCCCCTAACATTTAAAGGAATAGCCTCTTCCATAAAATCATTTGCAACACTAGATAATGGAGTAGGAGTAGGGGCAACAACAGTTACAGATATTCCAAGAACTTTCTTTTCTGCATCAGTTAATGGTTGACCTGACTGAAGTTTTCTTAACGCAACGCTTGCATCAGCCATTAAATGAGTTTCCATTCTTTAAGGATTCCAACACCAACCTGGTTAAATTGGTCTTGAGCGGGCTTTGAATACAACCAATCATCTTGAGATTTAATAATTTTTTCTGCTTCCCATAAAGGAATAGGTGCTGGTTGCTTAGTTCTAGGGTCTATATATTGAAGCAACTTCATAAAGTTTGGGGTATCGTAAGACACAGCATCTGGGTCTAAACCGTATAGGTTTGCATATGTTTGTTTAATTGCAGATGTTTGTGAAGCAAGGGTGCGACCAGCCATAATGCCAGGTGCATAAGCAGCATAGGCACTAGCAGATAGGTTACGAATTTCTTGCTCTAGGTTATCCTCTGTAATTCTGCCAGCAAATAAATCCATAGACTTCTGGTCCCAGAACGACTGGTTTAATAGATTGTTTACACCGTAATCATCAGCATAGGCTTTAAGTGTATTAACCAATCCAAGTGTAGAGCCACCAATTGGCCCAAACTTTCCAGAATTAAGAATTCTAATATCTAATTGATTTTCATCTAGCCCTGAATCAAATGCAGTTTCTGTAAAAAGATTAAAAGATTCATCATCTAGGTTAATACCCTTAGCAGTTAAACGCTTACGCTGATTTAAACGGTATGCTTCTAGTTGTTGGTCGTATTGACCACGTGCTGTTGCCTTTAATCCCTGTCGAGTCTTGGCAGAATCAGTTAGGTTTTGATAGTACTTACTTGCAAAGTAATCTAATCTAGCACCAGCATAATCCTTAGCCAAAAACTTTTCGTAGATAGGACGTAGTTCTGGAAAGGCAGTAATTAAAGACTCTGTTATGCCATATGCTAATGCTGCTGCTGCGCCTTCGTTGTCAGTACTTTCTACTTTTGTTGGCCTGCCATTAGGATACTTGGTTTCAAAATCCAACTGCATTCTTGTTTTTGCAGCCCCTGATGGCATAGCATTAATTGCTCTTAATTCATCATCATATTGTTGTTGAAGGGTAGCCAAGTCCGCCATTTACTTACGCTCCAATCCTGATAAAAAAGTAAGAAAGTTAAGACTCTGTGCTCTGTTGTAATCCACAGTATTTTCTTTTGGTATCTCTTCACCTAGTTCAGCACGTACCTGTGCTTCAGAAAAAGGAACCGTTGAAGTTCTAGTTACTTCTTTGCTACCTTCTTTTATGGTAGTTAAAGTACCCTTTTTAATCTGCTCCATATAGCGGTCAGTCTTGGCTTTAATAATTCCTGGGTCTACTTCTTTTTGTAGTTCAGACATGTAGACATCTCTAACAATTGCCTCTACTACATCGCGGTCCATAAGGTTAATATCACGGACTGGTAGGTCTTTCTTACCACCATCACCAGCAGCGGCTGGTCTGCCACTTAACCACTTGTCAAATGTAGGAAACTTTGTTGTGCCTTCTACGGTGTAAGCATCTACAACCTCTGTTGTAAACTCATTGGCAGCAGATAACACACCGCTATTAAGCGCGGTTTCACTACGAGTATCAAACTCTCGCTCTGTTATATAACCTAAATCAAGCAGTTGCTTTCGTAGTGCTTCCTTTTGATTTTTATATAGTCCACGAATTGCCTTAACAACTTGTGTTTTGTTGGCAAAACTATAGTCAACACCATTTGGATTAATTATTAAAAATCTTTGTTCTGGTTCTCCACCAATAAGAGTCTGAAGAATACGAACTCTGCCATATGGGTCAAAGTCTAAAAAGTATTTTGGCTGTGTTCCACCAAAGTTTGTTTCAAGGGAGTTCTTCTGGTCACGGCTAGCATTAGCCTTATTAGCATTAGCCTTATCTTTAGCAGCCTGTTGAGCACGGGCTTGGTCTGGTGAACGTGCGACCATTATCTGTTAACCTCCGTAGGACCTGCTGTATTAACATCTCTTGAATATGAATTAAGCAATGGCTTAAATATTAATCTGTTTGCTTCAGAAATTGCTGGACTAGACTTAACTAACTCATCAATAATTTCTACTATCTCTGCTTTTCTTTGCTCTTTAATTTGAGTAAAGTCATAGCGTCTACCCATTGATTCATCGTTGGCCATAACCACAAAGGATGCAACTTCTTCAAGAATTAGTTTCATTGCCTTGCGAGTCTGCTTGTCAACAGGAGTCTTATTGCTATTGATTGCTTCATTAAGAGACTTAAACTTCTTGCCTAGTTCGCCACGCTCATTAATAGAACCATTAATGGCAGCCTCTAGATAAGGGTTAGAAGTAATCAAATCCTTTTTAGACTGAGCAGCAATGTTAATTAACTCTTTACGTTCCTGTGTTATGCCAACTGTTTCAAGTCTTTTTTCCAACTCATTGCTGATTTCAAAGTACTTTTCTTTATCCTCTGCAATTTGAAGGCGTAGTAAGTAATCTTCAAACTCTGGTAACTTAATTAAACCCTCTGCCTGCAACCAGTTATAAACATCTGAGTTGTAATCACCAGCACGTGGTGCAAACAGATAAGCAACTTCCTTGTAGGTATCTACAAAAGACTTGTTTTTAATAGCCCAGTCTTTAACTTCAGTTGTCTGTGCAATAAATACCTTGTATTCCTTTTCAGTGCGTGGCACTGTCCAGATTATTTTGCCTGGGTTTTTACCTACAAATGTAGCAACTGCTAGGTCAAATACATCACTAACATCATCACCAGCATTACGAAGAATACCATTATAGATATCCCAGAACTCTGCCTTAAAGGATGTAATACCAACTTTACGCATGTATGCAGGTAGGTCTTTACTTTCCTTAAATGTTGGCATACCTGGAGATATATAACCCAAGATAGTGCGAGCAATAATAATGTTGCTAGCAGAAATCTTTAGATTGTCAATGTACTTTTTCTTTTCTTCGGCTGTAGCATCCTCTGAAATACCTAGTCCATTAGCCTGGAAATAAGCCATTGCCTGAAGGGTTGCAGTTGTAGACTGCCTATCCCACTCATATGGAGTAAGCGTTGATAGTGCACCCATACTTGTATCAACCAACATAGGTGTTATTGCTTTTCTAAATGTCATTGAATCGGCAAAGTTACCCAATCCAATCTGACCAACTACGTCAGCGGCTTTTTCAAATCTAGGTTGTAGTGATTCAACCATACCTTCTTGATTGCCAGGTATAATTCTTTCTGCAAATGGAACTATATTACGCAGTAGTGCACGAAGAGAAAGAATACTTACTGCTCCAATAGGACCAGCAAACGCTGGTTGACCAGCATCTGGTGCAAAAGATGGGTTAATCAAACGTAACTTTAATGTAATGTCATTAAATGTTGGTATGTTAAATGTCTTGTTGCCAGTTAGGGTACGAATAACTGGTTCAATTGCAGAGTTAATAATAGTATCTGTAGGGAATACAACATACTTGTCTCCCTTATCATCTTCGTAAACATCTCCTGCTGCATCTAAACCAGTGTTTATTAAACGCAAACGATACAAAGTACGCAATGGTGCCTTTGTAAATAGACGATACATACGGCGATGGAAGTCTTCTGTTGCACGGTAGAATCTACCAACAGAACGAACTGATACCGCAAAGTTAGACTTAACTTCTGGGTTATCTACATACTCTAAAAGTTTTTCGCTTGAGTCTTTAAAAGCAATTTCAACAGTCTGTTTTTCAGCATGTGCTGCTGCTCTGGTTTTAGCCAGTGCTGGCGACATACCCTGCTCAATTAATTCCTTTTCCATGCGGTTGCGTAGCATGTTTTCGTAAGGAACAAGGCTATCCATTCTTTGGTCAAAGTAAATCCACAAAGCCTTCTGACGATACATACCAGTAACAGTCGCATCCATTACTTCCATAGACCAGTTCTGGAACTTTTCAAGAATCTTAGGCAGTCCGCCTTCTTCTTCAAAGACAGCCATATCCTTATTGTCGCCATGGCTAACAAGTCGTGTATTAATTTCACCGCTTACTGGGTGGCGACCTAATGTTACCTTTTGAAACTCATCAAAAGTAATAGCAGCAGACGCATTTTCCCAAGCATTGTCCATACTCTGCTTAGATTTCATGCGGAAGATTTCAATTTCTGCATACTTACTTTTAACTAAGTCAAATAGTTCTTCATTGTAAGTATTTGGACCGCCGTGGAATGTGTTTCTCATGTCAAGAAGCATGTTCTCTATATGGATACGTGCAATCTGCTCATCAGGCACACCCTGTTGGCGATAGTAAACTGTTGATGAAAACTTTGATAGAAATCTTTTGGCTAGTTCTGGATTAGTTACAGCAAAGCCTTCAATTTCATCGCTGTATCCAACACCCATAGATTCCATTAACTCATTACGGGCTGCAACAAAGTCATCTTTTGTCTTTAATGCATTGTGCTTATAAAAAACTGGGGCTGGAGATAACTTTATTCCAGGTGCAATAGGCTCGCTGTTGTAAGGAAAGCGAATAGACCAGTTATCAAAGTGAGTCACAGCAATGGCTGACTCTGACATTTCTGAAACCTGTCGAGGAGTGTACTTACCACTCTTTACAAGCCCAGCATCTGTCATCATCTTGCTTAAATTGCTAGGAGTAAACATTGAATCAATAAAATCTACATCTATTTTTCCAGATATAGAAGAACGTGCACCCATTGAGTTAATCATTGACTCAAATACAACTGGATTATTACGCATTAACTTTTCAATGTTTTTCCAAGTTGATTCTGAAACAGTGTTTTTGTATAAATTCTGAGCACGGTAAACCATGTCTTCACGAATTAGTGCCATTGAGATTTCTGCCTGTGGAACATTGTATCCACGCTTAACAGATTCCATTTCCGCTAATTTTCTAATAGCGTTATAACGAACCTCTGGGCTAAACTTTTTAGTTGGGTCAAGGTTTTTCATGACCTTATACAAAGCACGGGCATACTGACCCTGTGCTGCTCTTGAACCAGTAATAGATGTTAAGGCTCTTGTTGGAAATATTGCTTCGCCCTTAAGAAATGCCTTGACATCATAGTATGGAGCATACATAAAGAAGAAAAATGTTTCATCAATAGCAGAACGTATACCCAAACGTGGGTACAGTGTTAGGTCTGCCCAAAAGTCTGTATACTTACGGACAAAATTGTTTCTTGTTGCACCGCCAAGTAGGTTTGTAAAGTTAGTTTTTTCACTTAGTTTAGATGTAGCAGCATACTGATACAACAAATCGTAAGGAAGTGGTGCTATACCATCTGTCATTTGTGATGGCTCAATAATTCCCTTTGATGCTTGGAATGGAATATCATTTTCATAGCGAATTAGATTAGGACTAATTTCATCTACCCACTCAAGAGGCACTTCGCTTCTTGTTGTAGAAAGCATACCTGTTTCGTTAAAGGTTTTAGCAAGGATTTCTTCTGCTTGAGCCTTACCGCCAGGGCTACCATACATTCCAATTTTAATCATGAATGCATTGTAAAGATTACGAATCATTGTAATCTGAACTTCTGCTGATTCATTTGGGTATGCCTCAGCAAAAGCGTCAGCAAATTTTGTATCCATTACCTGATTGGCTAGGTTTCTTACGCTCTCAACTGTCTTAATAGAGTTGTCGCCCCAAAGGATACGACCAGGTGAGCGGCTTAAACCAGTTCCAATTTGATAAGCAATCTTACGTGCACTTTTTACATTGCTTTGCAATTGGAAAATATCTTCAATGTTTGGATTAAGTAAAACTTCTGAGTCATTAGATACTGTTTTTAAAGTATCCATAATAGACTTTAAGCCTTCGTCATTTTGACGAATTGCTTCATCGGTTGCTTTTGCACCAATAGTAGGATTAAACAAATCATAGGCAGTTCTGTGAACTGCAGATGTCATGTTTCTATAAAAACGAGCAACAGGAATACCATCACGGCGGAATGAAACACCATCAACTGGACCTGAAAGCAAAGTGTCAAAGTCGTCTACTTGTGTAAAGAATCGCTTAGCGCCGTTGGCGTTCCAGTCGTTAGTTTTTTTCATTTCTGTTGAAACTAATTTTACTAACTCTCTGTTGCGATATTCAGGGTAGCCTTGTTTAATCTCGTTCCATATTTGAGATTTACGCGTTGGACTTTCAGCCTCTGTGTATCGTCTAAACAAAGGACCTAATTCGTTATCCCAAAGGTTAATAACTTCTGGTTGGCGAAATGCCCAGTCCATTCCAGCAGCAGCAGTACCAGCCTTTTCAGAAATAAACTGATACTGGTCTGCCATTCTTTGTCCGCGAGACTTTAAACCAACAAATTGCATGGCTTCTTTTGCCCCAACTTGAATACCATCTACGCCTTTGGTAAATGCTTTAGCCGCTGGGCCTACACCAACATAAGTTAACGGGTCAATAGCAACCTGATAAATAGCATCAACTGGACCTGAAACAAGTTTTTTGGCTTTTGTTACACCCTGCTTAGTTGAAACATCAATGCCCAACATTTTAGTAAACTTAACGGCCCAGTGATTTTTATTAACAGTAGTACTGTTTGCTGGCATTTTATTTGCAAAGTCACGACCTGGTGAAACTTGAGTTTCCAACTTAAGTGTATTTAACAAGTTGTCAAACTTGGCAGGTTCATCGCCCATGAATTGAATAGCGGCATACATGTCAGCATCAACTGGTCCGTACTCATCAATTGACTCACCAATTGTGCGACCTTCTGCATTACCTCTTGCTAAAGTAATTAACGCTTTTCCATATTGCTTTTCAAACTTAGCAACTTTATCCCAACGCCAAGAGTTTAATCCATTGTAAGAATCTGAAAGAAGTTTCTTTGTAAATGGTTTACCTTGCTGCATTTGAACACGAACAATGTTTGCTGTATTTAATGCCTGTCCGTATTCTTCTGCAACTTTAAATGCTGCAATAAATGGGCTAGCAACAGCGGTAACACTTCCCATTGCTGCTTTACCAATGCCTTGAACAACCTTACCTAATAAACCTTGTTCTGGTAAGAATTGTTCTTTGTCAGAATAAATATAACGAATGTTGTTCTGCACAATTGGGTCAAGTTTTAAAAACTCTTCACGTGCTTTTTTGTCACTTAGTTTAAGTAACTCTTTACCCTTTTTGTGGCTTTGAGATAATTGCTCAACCATAAGTCTTGACTTAGCATCAAGGGTTGATTTAATAGCAGCAGAATAAAAGTTAGGACTTAACTGTGCTACAGATGGGTCTAATGGCACCTCTGGCATTAAGCACCACTATCTTCTAGCATACGATAAATTAATTCTGTATCACCAGTTGGGTCTTGCTGTGCAATCTTTCTAATAACAGAAAGAACTGTTTGCTCAGTACTAGGAAGATTTAAAATACTAGAATCAGGACCAGGACCAAAATCTGCACCAGCAGTAATTGGTTCATCCTTAAACTTTGTTTCAGCAGTCAATGGAGTAATGTCTAAACGACTAGTTCCAACTTGTTCAGTACCTTGCATAGGTGCAGCCATTTGTTGTTGCATGGTTGCTTGTCCCTCGCCGTATGGCATACCAGCAATATACTTTGCAGGTTGTGTGGCATTACCTGATTGCCCATCGCCACCTGTTGCAGAGATGTTTGCTGGATTATTTTGAGGAGCATCTGGGCGGAACCCACCACGATTTTCTGGTGCAGTTGTCACTCTTCATCCTCCTCTTCTTCAATGGGTTCGTGTTTAGTACCAAGCACTTCGCTGTTGTACTCTTGTGCCATCTTCATCATGCCGTATGCGTTCCACGGTGTCATGGCATCGCTAACTTCTGTGTGTAAATATCGGGACCCTTCGTAGTCTGCCCACTCAGTTATAATTAACCAGTTGGTGCAGATAAAGTCAGTCCCCTTCTCATCCTCATCTACAAGGATTCTTAACGCTTCTTCTATTTTTTTTCTAAACTCTTTACTCATTTTGCACTTTGTATCTTTACCACAACTGGCTCAGCAGTGTGGATGTCCCAACGAGATGCAATCTTAATCGCCATTCTAATATCTATTTCCGCCACCTTCGGCGTAGTTTGCTTTCTAGAATTAGCAAAAGCCTCAATGGCACCGAGAGCAATGTCACCACCAGAGCCAGAACAGTAGATACCGCGAACATCGCGGTCCCAAGAATAATCTTCAAAGATAGGATAAATAACTCCACGAACGACAACAAGAAATTGAGAATCATGTGCTGCTGCGTCTCCGTCCTCTTTCATGTCATAACCAGAATCAATAAATAACTTACGCATTGCTGGTATAAACGTCTGTGTCATAAACACATCTAAGTCATCTGTAGCACGTGGCTTAGGGGCTTTCCACCCAAACTGCAAAATATTAGAACCACGACTAGCACCAGAACCTGCAATTAAGATTCCATTGTTTTCAATAATCTTATGTGTTGCCAGTTCCATAAAGCGACCATCATCACCAGATGAACGAGAGTCACAGCCAACTGCTGCCCAACCATTTCCCTGAATTGCTACAAGCGTTGTCATTGTCCCCTCCTCTAATTATCTACGCGTAACTGTCCTTGCTGATGCTGAGGCTTCTCCGCCTGATGTTAAACTTGCTAAAAGACTTTGTAGTGGTGCTGGACCTTGTGGACCTTGAGGTGCGCCTCCTGCTGGCGCTGCGGGAACAGGGGACGGTTGCTCAACCTGTGCACCAGCAGGAGGTAATTCTGGCGCAAAGACTTCTTCAACCGCATCCTCTACTGGTATGCCACGTTGACGAGCCTTAATTACTCCAGCAATTTTCTTTACCACGCCCGATGGGTCCCCACCTTGTACAGCCATTTGTGGAATTGCTTGTGTATATGCTTGCAAAGAACTAACAAGTGCTTTACGCATATTTTCAATTTCAATCTTTTCTTGCTCTTGTGTTACGTTAATACCAAATGGTAGTTCACGCATTGCTAGGTCTGTAGAAATTAATCCACCACCTAGTGCTTGTAACATAAAAATAAGTCCTTGTGCTGGGTTAAGTCCAGCAAGCATGCCGTATCGAACATCAGCGGTAAAGTCACGCTTAATGTCTTTGCCTGGCTTGTATGTAAGGCTGTAAGGAGAACCTGCATCTACACCACGGATTGTTTTTTCAACATCAAAGAACTTCTCATCTACTTCAAAACATACAGAGATAACATCTCGTAATGCAGAAGCAAAGATAGCCTGAGCAGATTTAACCTGTGTATCAAAGCCACCCATAAGTGCTTGAACACCCTGACCAGTAATAATGGAAGCATCAATGTTTCCAGTACGTCCCTCTGGGTAACGTGTTCCTGTGCGTAGTTCTTGCTGCAACAAAGCCTGTTCTGTAAATGCTCCAGGTGGAATATTAAGGTCTACGCGTCTTACACCTGCTGGGTTAGATGTGCGAATAATTGAATCGCCACCTAGTTCAAGTTCTGTTACATCTGTTGGCAAGACAATTGGTGACTGTACTGACTTCTCTGCTGCTTCCATTGCAAGTAATGCAAATCGATTGCGAAGCAATTGAATACCAAGTACATCATCAAACTGTCCACGCATCTCACCATCAACTGATGGACGCTTAGCAACAATAACCATCATCTTGCCAAGCGGATTAGCCGCTCTAGAAAGAATTAAATTATTTTTTTCTGGAACAAACAACAGAGATTGCTGCGCATCGTAATAACGAATTATCTCTAGTTGAGCGTTAAGGTCCTGCTTGTACATTTCTGGACCAAGCAGTTCTCTTGCATACTCAGGAAACTCTGAAGCAAGTTCCCCAATGCTTAAGTAATAACGCTTTGCAAAGGCGATACAGCGTCCGTAGCGGTCAAATTCTGGGTAAGCCCCCACTGGATTTTCTACACGAATACGCGGTAGCCCTGCTTCTTCGTCTAATTCAATAATGAAAGGGACGAAACCAAATGTGATGTACATGTCTGCGCCTGTGTACATCTGTACCTGCAAATCAGAGTTTGCAAAATAATTATTAGCAATACGGGTACGTGTGTCCGCAAACTTGCGAGCACGGTCGTTTGCTTGGTTAGCAGCAGAACAGTTAACAGATGGCAGTGGTGCCATTACCTCTGATAGGTCACGGGCAACAATGTCAATAAAGTTAGCAACTACGTTAGCATCAACACCCTGCGGAAAAAAGTCTGGGTAAACACTTGCTATCTGTCCTTTACGGACAGCAAGAACATCTTGTTGGCGTGCATCACGCTCAGCAGCGCGTTCCCTTAAGGATTCAACTCGCGCTGAAATTTGTTCTATAGAAAGCATTATTGTCCTAACGTAGATTAAAAATTATTTGTTGTACTGGTTTGTTGCGCCACCACTGCCCATTGGGCGATATAGGCTGCCAACCATAGTTCCACCTTTTCCTGTGATTCCAGGATTGGTGCGAATTTTTACTGTTGGACCCTTAGGTTGATTCTCTGAACGTTTTGTAGTAGTACCAGAAGAAATACCTTGTACTCTTGAAGACTCTGAAGCATTTCTTTGAGCACGTTCAGCACCTGACATTGGTGAGACTGCCTTAACGTTTGAAATAGGAGTTGTTGGTTTTGCCGCTGCTTTATTAGCAGCCTTAGCATCGGCCTTGGCTTGTGCAGCCTTTGCCTTTGCTTTTTCTTTTGCCTTAAACTTTGCTAGTGCTTCGTCTGCTGACTTTGCCATTTTTATCCTTATCCGTATTGTTGTTGCCACATTTCAGATGCGGCTTCATCTAAGTTAATTGATGTGCGTCTACTTTGTTGTGCCCTGGTAGCCCAACGATTATTTGCATACCTAGCGATATTGCTATTTTGCTGCATAAACTCACGGGCACGGATAACCGCAAACCATAAAGCCATAACAGTATCTGTCTTACCTCTGGTGTCAGGCTTCCAAGTAATTAACTGTTGGACTAACGCCTTCATACCTTCTGAGTTTTCAGTACTAGGTAATTCTATAATGTTGTTCTTTTGGAACTTGCCCTCACGAGTAGTGCCAAAGAGCGTTGACATAGATGCCACACCGAAGTTTGTGTCCCATTTGTTCTTGCCTGTAAAGTGAGAATTAAGCCGTACGCCGTGTGAAGAGAGCCATGTTCGTAGTTCTTCGTCAAGGGAGTAGGCTTTTTGGTGTGCGTTGATTTCAACTCGGAACTCTTGCGGTTTATACCGAAGCGTAAAATCTTCAATTGCTTGCCTAATCTTTTGCGGTGTAGGTTCTGTCATGTTTAAACAATCCAGAACATAAATCTTTCCATCAGTCCTGTTATAGGTAATAGCCACAAATGCAGCGTTGCCTGACATCGCAGGGTCAAAACCAACAACAGTGTAACCCTCAACTTGAGATGGATGCCCCGCTGCCCCTTGTCTTAACGGGCCACGCTTACGCATGCCGTTGATAGAACCTTGCACCAGTTCAGGCGGAAAGATTGAATCTTCAACTACATCTTCTTGTTGATAAACAAGCGCCCATGTTGCTGGTGTTACTTCGCTTCTACGCTTGAAAAGCGTTTCGCCATCCCACTTGGGGTATAACCCATCCTCGTTAGGTGGGGTATCTTCATCCCCGTCCCATGGTGTATCACTTAAAGGCCAGAGGGTTTCCCAATCTGCTGGCTTATCCCCATACTCAAGAACTGCTGGCATACCCATGTATGTGAAAGGTGACTTGCCACCAGACCAATGCTTAGGGTCACGGAGTTCTTTATAAAAATCAGATGGCGCAATACGGGTTCCTACCACCAGTAACTTACCATTCTTGCCCAGACGGGTAATAACTTCCTTCTGCAACCAGTTAATTTGCTTCTCATGCTCATGAGCGTTAGAGGTGGTTATACAGTCATCCAAAATAATCAGGTCAGCGCGAGCACCGTAAATCTGCCCACCCATACCCAGTGCCTGAATTGTTGGGTCTTTTTCACTTGAGTTTCTCGCATCACTCCCAAGGTAGACCGTATCAACTCGCCAAGTGTCTGAGTCTTCTTTCCATCCCCCTTCAGGCCCAAAGGTTGTTTGTAACTTGAGCCAGCGCGGGTGAGATAATCTCTGCTTGATTGCGTACACGAACTCGCGTGCTTTGATAAGGGTTTTCGACACCACAATAATGCGGACATTCGGATTGAGAGCGATGCGATAAGTTGCGTAGTTAACCGTAATCACGGTTGATTTAGCGTGCTCAGGGGGAACGTTTAAAAGTAGGCGGTTCCGATTGCCTGGCTCGTAAATCATATTGGGGTGAAGCCACGAAGGCTCGCGTCCCTCTAATAGGTCAATCCAATCCAGATGATGTGGAAAGACCTTCTGGTCCAAAAACATCTCAGAGAACTGAGGAAAGGTAATATCTTCACGGGCTACGCCCATGGCTTTTAATGAACGCTCTTTAGCGTTTTCCTTTGCCTCGGCTAGGGCAGTAGCAA
>Ga0315901_10006334_pt1 | contig 14207 bp, 11 predicted proteins | sample LakEriMetagenome_10_FD_203761 | JGI IMG/M metagenome (GOLD analysis project Ga0315901, IMG submission 203761) | Freshwater fungal communities from buoy surface, Lake Erie, Ohio, United States - Buoy 2 MA116 | ecosystem: Environmental > Aquatic > Freshwater > Lake | place: USA: Lake Erie, Ohio... | reverse complement strand
CCCCGGCTTCCGCCGGGGGCTTTTTGGGTGAGCGCCAGGCCCGGAGGGCTGGGTTGATTGTCAGCCGGCGGCGGCCCGCCAAGCGAACTGCGGCACGATGCCGCAGGTTCGCGTGCACCATTCTCCCCGGCTTCCGCCGGGGGCTTTTTGGGTGAGCGCCAGGCCCGGAGGGCTGGGTTGATTGTCAGCCGGCGGCGGCCCGCCAAGCGAACTGCGGCACGATGCCGCAGGTTCGCGTGCACCATTCTCCCCGGCTTCCGCCGGGGGCGTTTTGTGGCGGTCACGCGTGGTGAGCCGCAAAAACGGCTCGGCCTACCGCCCGATGGCCAGCGCGGTGATCGGGCCGAGGGGTTCACCGCCGGCCTGATCGTGATGCGCGGGGCCGAGCGGCGTGACGACAATCCCGTCGCCCTTGGCCACGATGGAGGGCTGGCTGCCGCGGGCGGCGCGGATCTTGACCCGGCGAGCCGCCATGCCGGGCGTGAACAGCAAGGCCTCGCCCGCCGCCGGATCGACGACGTCGAACGCGATCCAAGGCTGCCGGGCCATGGTTGGTCGGCCGATCCAGATCGTGACCCGCTCGCCGGGGCGGAGCGTCGCCAGGTCGAGCCGCGTGGGCCCATCCGTCGGGGGTGAAGGATCGGCGGCGGGCTGCATCGCGGGCCGGGCGGCCGGCAGGCTCCGAAACGGGTCGGACGCAGAGGGGGGCAGCGGGGGCGTGGCCGGCGAAACCGCCGAAACCGCCGGGGCCGCCGCGGAGACGGCCGCCACGTCGGCCGGCGTTTCTTCCGACGGGATCGTGCGGGCGTTCACCAGCCGCATGCCCCGTGCGGCCAGCCAGCCGAGGTCGCCGGTGGCCGCGAATCCGCCCCCCACGAGGCCGATCGCAGCACAACGGGCGAGGAAGTTCGACATGGGCACGACGACTCTGGACAGGCCACGCGGCACCCAGCCGGCAGCCAGCAAGTATGCGCCGGGCAGGGCCAGCGGCGCCGGGCGGCAGCGGGCATGAGTGGCGGGAAGCCGATCTTTGGGCCACGTGGTGCCGATCGTGACGGCTGCACCGGTCGGCCAAGGGGCCAAAGGCCATGGATGGCTTTGTCCACGGACAGCTAGCGTCGATTTTCACCGAGGGACGCCAGGACCTGCTCGGCGTGCCCATCGACCTTCACCGCCTTGAAGACCTTTGCCACCCGTCCGTCGGCGTCGATGATGAACGTGCTGCGGGCGATGCCCATCGATTTCTTGCCATACATGTTCTTCTCCCGCCAGGCGCCGTACTTCTCGGCCACCTTGTGGTCGACGTCGCACAGCAGGGTGAACGGCAGGGAATACTTGGTGCGAAACTTCGCGTGGCTCTCCGGACCGTCGGGGCTGACGCCGAGCACGACGGCACCGTGCTTGGCCAGCTTCGCCTTGGCGTCGCGGAAGCCGCAGGCCTCGCGGGTGCAGCCGGGGGTGTCGTCCTTGGGGTAGAAATAGAGCACCACGGGCTGGCCCCGCAGGCTCGACAGTTTGACCTTCGTGCCGTCGTGGGCGGGGAGCGTGAAGTCAGGGGCCTGGGAGCCGGGTTCGAGCCAGTCGGCCATGGGGAGGGGTTCCGGGGTGACGGTGCCTGGGATGGTGGGATGATAGGCGGCGAGCCTGCTTCGCCCAACCCGGCGGGCGGGCGGGATGAGTTGCGTCGCTGGCGGCTGCACGCCACGCTCCGCATCCTCACGCCGACCCGCCCCCCCTACCACGCATTGATGTGGACAGCGATGACGTAACTGGCGCGGACATGAATAATGCGAAGATGAATTCTCTTGGCACCGGCACGCCCGGAAGAGAGCAGGGGGTCGTGGTTGCGCTGCTGACCCCGCCGGGCCGCGGTGCATTGGCGGTCGTCGGGGTGGCGGGGGCGGACGCCGCGCACATGGTGGATGCGGTGTTCGCGGCCCGCGGCGGGCGGGCGGTGGCGGGACGGATGGATGGCGCGATCGCCTTTGGACGCTGGGGAGGGGCCGGCGGTGAGGAGGTGGTCGTCGTCCGCCACGCCGCCGATTGGCTCGAGGTGCACTGTCACGGCGGGCTGGCGGCGGCGGCCGCGATCGTCGCCAGCCTCGTGGGCCGCGGAGCCCGCGAGATCGGGTGGCGGGAATGGCTGGTGGACGTGGAGCACGACGCCGGCAAGGTCTGTATTGAGGCCCGCGAGGCGCTGCCGCGCGCCGGCGGCCCCAAGGCCGCTCGGATCCTCTGCCGGCAATTGGCCGGGGCGTTCGACGCCGAGGTCACGCGGATCGCGGGACTCGTTGCGGCGGGCGAGACGGAGGCGGCCCGGGCCGTCGTCGAGCGGCTCCTGCGGGCATCGCGGGTGGGGCTGCGGCTGACGCGGCCGTGGCGGATCGTCGTCGCCGGGAACGTCAACGCGGGCAAGAGCAGCCTGGTCAACGCGCTCGCCGGTCACGCCCGCGCGCTCGTGTCGCCGCTGCCCGGCACCACGCGGGACCTCGTGGAGACCCGGATCGTGCTCGACGGCTGGGAGGTCGATCTGATCGACACCGCGGGCATCCGGGAGTGGCCGGCCGGTGCCGTCGAAGCCGAGGGCATCGCCCGGGCGGTCGCCACCGCCGCCACGGCCGACCTCGTGCTCCGCGTCGTGCCGGCCCCGGAGGAGCAGGAGGCCCCGGCCATCGGTCCACGGGAGTTGCTCGTGCTCTCGAAGGCCGACCTCGTGCCGCCGGTGACCGATGCTGCCAACGGGCCCGTCTGCACGTCGGCCGCGACCGGCGCGGGGATCGACGAACTCGCCCGCCGCATCGTGGCGGCGGTCGTGCCCGAGGAGACGGACGCGCCCGACCTGCTCGCCGGTGCTGTGCCCTTCACGCCGCGGCAGGTCGAGCTCGTGCGTGGGCTCGTCGAATAGGGGGCGGGATGGCGTTCAGGCCCGGAGTCCCCGGGTTTCCACCCGGGGCTTCTTGCTGTCCGTGGACAAAGCCCTCCTGGCCTTTGTCCACTTGGCCGACCGGTGGAAACGCAGAGGGTTTCCACGGTCGGCATTTCTCGCATCCTGCTCGGGCAGGATTGTTCGACAGTCTTCTAGGAGTGCCGCCCCAAGAAGCCCCCGGCGGAAGCCGGGGGACTCCGGGTGGCGTGGCTTCCCGGTTGCCATGCAAGAAGGCCCGGCACAGCCGAGGCGCATGAGTTCAAACGGCGTGGGGGGTGGGATGGCGTTCAGGCCCGGAGTCCCCGGGTTTCCACCCGGGGCTTCTTGGCGGAGCACGCACGATGCACCCACAAAAGCCCCCGGCGCGGGGCTTGTTGGCGGCACACGCGCCTGCCCCGGCTACTCGTCGTTCGGCTCGGCCGACTTGCCCCGCAGCAGGAGTCGGATCGGCACCTCGTGGAACGGCAGCGCCTTGCGGAACGTGTTGAGCAGATACCGCTTGTAGGGCTCCGACACGCTCCGCGGCGCGCTCGTCGAGATCACGATCGTGGGGGGCGCCGCCTCGACCTGGGTCGCGTAGTAGAGCCGCACCGGGCGGCCGCGGGTGTCGGCGGGGGGCTGGTTGGTCTCGACCGCCGCGCGGAGCACGGCGTTGAGCCGGGCCGTGGGCACGCGGGTGCGGCTCTGGCGGAACAGTCGCTGGGCGACGTCGATCACCGCCTTCACGTTGCGGCCCGACTTCGCCGTCGCGAAGGCCACCGGGGCCCAGGGCATCATTCGGAACTGCTCGCGGAGATAGTCGGCCCACTCCTTGCGGCGGACGTCGGCCGCGTAGAGATCCCACTTGTTGACGACGAACACCACGGGCTTCGCCTCCTCGGTGATCGTCTCGGCGAGCTGCTTGTCGACCTTGCCCACCGGCTCCGTGGCGTCGAAGAACAGCAGCACCACGTCGGCCCGGCGGATGCTCCGCTGGGCCCGATGGGTGGAGTAGAAGTCGAGGTCGGTGGTGCGGCTCTTCGTCCGCCGCAGGCCGGGCGTGTCGATCGCCAGGAACGAGTGGCCGTCCACCTCGAACCGCACGTCGACGCTGTCGCGGGTGGTGCCGGCCACGGGGCTGGTGATCACCCGCTCCTCACGGGCCAGCGCGTTGACGAACGTGCTCTTGCCGACGTTGCGGCGGCCCACGATGGCGAGCTTCATCTCGGGCAGGTCGACGACGTCGGGCTCGTCGGGCCAGGCCTCCGGCAGCCGCTCGACGATCGCCGCGACGAGGTCGCCGCGGTTGCGGTGCTGCCGGGCGCTGACGGCCAGCGGGGGCCCGAAGCCGAGGGCGTCGAAGTCATGGGCCTCGGGGTCGAACTTCGGGTCGTCGGCCTTGTTGGCCACCAGCAGCACCGGGGCGCCCGACCGGCGCACGCGGCGGGCCACCTCGACGTCGGCGGGCACGAGCCCGGTGCGGACGTCCACCACGAAGAGCACGACCGCCGCGGCGCCGAGCCCCGACTCGATCTGGGCGTCGATTTTGGCCGTCAGGCCGTCGGGATCATCGAAGCCCATGCCGCCGGTGTCGACGAGGTCGATGACACGGTCCTCGAGCATCAGGCGCTGCACGAGCCGGTCACGGGTCACGCCCGCCGTCGGATCCTCGATGGCGATCCGCTTCTCGACGAGCCAGTTGAAGAGGGTCGACTTGCCGACGTTCGGACGGCCCACGATCACGACCTTCGGGATCAGGACCGTGCGGGGCGGGGACGACGATGATTTACGCGCGGGCATCGGGCACCTCCGTGCCCTCGCCGAGCCGCCGGCGTGGCGTGGCGTGGACGAGATAGTGGTGGGTGACGCTGGCGGCGCAGGTCCGCATCGCGTCGTCGAGGGTGGACAGCATGCCGCCGAGGTGCCCGCGGCCACCGGCGACGTCGACGGTGGCCAGCTGCGACACGTCCGCCAGCCGCAGCATGCCGAGCGCCGCCATCACCGCCCGCTGTTCGGCGGCGAGCACCGGCGACGATCCCTCCCGGGGGAGGTGCGCGACGTGGTCGGCGAGGGCGGCCACCTGGAAGGCGATGCTTCGCGGGTTCGTCTCGTCGATCACCAGGAGATCGATGAGCGGTTCCGCCTCGATCGTGCCGGGATAGCGGTTGCGGTAGGTCATCGAGCTGTCGGCGATCTCGAGGAGCACCTCGCCGAGCCGCTGCGGGTCGGGGGGCGGCCCCGGCGGGGGGGCGACGAACGTGCCCTGGAGCAGTTGGATCGCCGCCAGCGACCGCTCGATGCGGCGGCCCATGTCGAGAAACCGCCAGCCCGGCCCGCGGGTCATGCTCTCCATCCCCAGGCCGGCGAACGCCGAGAGATCGAGGATCAGCGTGTCGAGCAGCGAGAGCACGTCGGCGGGGCCGCTGCCGGACGAAGCACTCCGTTCCCCGTAACAGTCGCGCCGCACCCGGGCGAGGATCTTCCAGGAGTCGATCGAAATCCGGTCGCGGACCACGGAGGCCATCCGCCACAGGCTGGCGACGGACGACCGCACGCTGCCGGGCCGCGACTCGTCGGACACGAGCCCCTGGATCTCGGCGGCGATCTCCCACGGCGTGTCGCGCCGGCCGGGCTCCAGCCAGGCCGGCCGGACCTGGGGCGGCGTCACTGTGGCGGCCAGCAGCATCGCGGCCTCGATGGCCGACTCGCGGTTGACCTCGGAAGCCATGCGGGCCGCGACGGCCCGCAGGAGGCGAGCCGTGCCCTCGGCCCGCTCCACGTGCCGCCCCAGCCAGAACAGGTGATCGGCCACGCGGCTGGGCAGGTCGTTGCCGCTGCGCCGCAGCGGCACGGGCTGCCCCGGGGCCGGCAGGAGCGAGACCGCGGGCACCGGTCCCTCCGCGAGCACCCACACGTCCTTCGATCCCTGGCTGGAGAGCAGCAGCTCCTCGCGGGCCGAACGGCCGACCGCCATCCGCGCCAGGCCGCCACGCATCGACTGGTAGCCGTACGGGGTCGCGACCGCGAAGCAGCGCATCAGCACCGCGGCCGGCACGATCGCCCCGCCGCTCCAGCAGGGCGCGGTCGACCGCTCCACCATCTCGCGGCCCACCCATTTTTCGGGCTCGCGGCGGATTTCGGCCGCGAGTGCCGCCCGCGCCGGCGGGTCGAGCAACGCCGGCACGGCCCGCTTCATGCCGCGGCGGGGAGCGACCGGCTCGATCACGAGCCGGTCGAACGCATCGAGCACATGTTCGAGATTCGCCGCCGTGCCGCACCACCAGGAGCGGGGCCCGGTCAGGATCAACTCCTCGCCGAGGAGCCGTTGGGCCACCGCCGGCAGGAACTCCGCGAAGCCCGGCGACTCGACCAGTCCGCTGCCCAGGGCGTTGGCCGTCGCCAGGCGGCCGCGGCGGACGGCCTGCACGAGCCCGGGCGTGCCTTCGAGCGCCGTGCCTTCGAGCTCCAGCGGGTCGCACTCGCGGTCGGCCACGCGGCGCAGCAGCACGTCGATCGGCACGAGCCCGCCGAGCGTCTTCAGGGCCACCCGATCGTCGCGAACGGCGAGGTCGCCCCCTTCCACGAGCGTGTAGCCGAGGTAGCGGGCGAGGTAGGCGTCTTCGAAGTAGGTCGCGGAGCGGGGGCCGGGGCTCTGCAGCGCGATCCGCGGGGCCTCACGACCGGCCGCGAGGTCGCGGAGCATGCTCCGCAGGCCGATGAAAAACGGTGCCAGCCGCTCGACGTTGCACTCCTGAAAGACGTCCGGCAGCAGCCGCGACACGACGAGCCGGTTTTCCAGCGCATAGCCGAGGCCGTGGGGCACGCCGGTGCGGTCGCCGAGCGCCAGCCACTTGCCGTCGTGGTTGCGGGCCACGACCGCGGCGTAGAGATGCAGCCACCGGCCGCCGGGCATCGACAGGCCGTGGCAGCACCGCAGGAACCCGGGATGCGCGTGGACCAGCGCGGCGGGCACGAGGCCCTCCTCGATCACCTGCTGGGGACCGTAGAGGTCGGCGAGCAGGGCGTCGAGGACCCGGGCCCGCTGGTTGATCCCGACTTCGAGCCGGCTCCACTCGTCGGCGGCGATGACCAGGGGAATCGGGTCGAGCACCCATGGCCGCTGTTCGCCGGAAGACTCGTCGTGGAGGTTGTAGGTGACGCCGTTGTCACGGATCAGCCGTCTGGCCCGCTCCCAGCGATCGACGAGCTCCGCGGGCTCCCAGCCCCCCAGCCGCTCCACGAGCCGGCGCCAGTGCGGCCGGGCGGCCCCGTCAGCGCCGCGGAGCTCGTCGTAGGAGCCCGGCGGGGCGGCGTAGCCGGGGAACGGATTCGCGGTGGCGTCGGGAGGGGCGGTGGCGAGGGGCGACATGCGGGCTGCTTTCCGGCAGCGATTCTACCTCGCCTCTTCCCGCAGCATCGCCAGGACGTTTTCGCGGGTCACCGGCGCGATCACGCCCCGCTCGGTCACGATCCCGCGGATCAGCCGCGCCGGGGTGACGTCGAAGGCGGGATTGTAGGCCCGGGCTTCGGCGGGCGCCGCCTGCACCCCGAGGGGCCGCAGCACCTCGTCCGCCCCCCGCTCCTCGATGGGGATGTCGGCCCCGTCGTCGAGCGTCAGGTCGAACGTGCTCGACGGCGCCGCCACGTAGAAGGGCACGTCGTGGGCGTGCGCCAGCACCGCCAGGGCGTAGGTGCCGATCTTGTTGGCCGTGTCGCCGCGGGCGGTGATCCGGTCGGCGCCGACGATGCAGGCCCGGATGCGGCCGGTGCGGAGCAGGTGGCCGGCGGCGGCGTCGGCCAGCACCGTGACCGGGATGCCGCGCTGCACCAGTTCCCAGGCCGTGAGCCGTGCGCCCTGGAACAGCGGCCGCGTCTCGTCGGCGAACACCTCGAGCTTTCGCCCCTGGTCCCAGGCGGCGGTGATCACGCCGAGGGCCGTGCCGTCGCCGCCGGTGGCCAAGGCCCCGGTGTTGCAGTGCGTGAGCACGCCGCCGTCGGGCAAGAGCGGAGCGCCGTGGCGGCCGATCGCCGCGCACAACTGCCGGTCCTCGTCGTGGATCGCTCGCGCCTCCGCCAGGACCGCGGTCCCGAGCGCGGCGGCGGCGGTGTCGCCGGGCAGCGGGGCGATCGCCTCCAGGCACCGGTCCACGGCCCAGCGGAGGTTCACCGCGGTCGGCCGGGCTGTGGCCAACTCCGCGCCGCGGGCGAGCACGTGGGCCCGGGCCGCAGCGGGCGCGAGTTTGGCGCGGACCGCCTCGCCGGCAGCCACCGCCAGGCCGTAGGCGCCGGCGATGCCGATCGCCGGCGCACCCCGGACCCGCAGGCTGCGGATCGCCTCGACCACCGTGCCGACATCGGCGCAGGCGATCCACTCCAGCCGTCCCGGCAGGAGTGTCTGGTCGAGGATCTCGAGATGTCCGGCGGCGTCGCCGGACCAGCGGAGGGAAGCGGGGATCATCGGCGGCTCATGCTGCCAGGTTTTCGCACGGCAGGCCGAAGGCGGCCGCCACGGCCGGCTGCACGAGCCGGCCCCGGAGGACGTTGACCCCGGAGCGGATGGCGGCACTCTCGGCTGCGGCGCGATCGACCCCCGCGCCGGCGAGCTGCAGCACGTAGGGCAGGGTGGCGTTGCACAGGGCGTAGGTGCTGGTGCGGCCCACGGCTCCCGGCATGTTCGTGACGCAATAATGCACCACGTCGTCCACCACGTAGGTCGGGTCGGCGTGGGTGGTGGGCCGGCTGGTGGCCACGCAGCCCCCCTGGTCGATCGCCACGTCGATGATCACCGCGCCCGGCTTCATGAGCTTGAGGTCGTCGCGGTCCACGAGGTGCGGCGCCCGGGCCCCGGGGATGAGGATGCTGCCCACCACCAGGTCGGCCCAGCCGAGCCGCTCGCGGATCGTGTGGCGATCGGAGTAGAGGCAGTCGATGTTGGGGGGCGTGACGTCGTCGAGATACCGCAGCCGCTCGAGGTTCGTGTCGAGGAGCGCGATGTTGGCGCCGAACCCGGCGGCCACCTTGGCGGCGTTGGCACCCACCGAGCCGGCGCCCAGGATGAGGACGTTGGCGGGAGCGACGCCCGGCACGCCGCCGAGGAGGATGCCGCGACCCATCTGCGGCCGCTCCAGATACTTCGCCCCCTCCTGGATGCTCATCCGCCCCGCTACCTCGCTCATCGGCACGAGCAGCGGCAGCCGGCCGCGGTCGTCGCGGAGCGTTTCGTAGGCCACGGCGGTGGCGCCGGTGGCGAGGAATCCCTCGGTGAGCTGGCGATCGGCCGCGAAGTGGAAGAAGGTGAACACCGTCTGCCCCGGCCGAATCAGCGCCAGCTCCGGCCGCTGCGGCTCCTTCACCTTGACGATCATGTCGGCCCGGCCGAACACGGCGGCGGCCGTGTCCAGGAGCGTCGCCCCGCAGGCGGCGTAGGCCTCGTCGGGCAGCCCGGAACCGGTGCCCGCCCCGCGCTCCACGAGGACCTCATGGCCGGAGCGGACGAGTTCCTCCACGCCGACCGGCAGCATCGCGACGCGGTATTCGTCCCGTTTCGTCTCCTTGGGAACGCCCACGATCACGAGACGGGCTCCTTGCGCTCGGCAGACATCTTGAACGTGGCGGGCGTGGGCAACGCATACCGGCCGTCGGCTTCCGGCAGCACCGGAGCGGGGCCGTCCCAGGTGAGCCCCTCGGGCATGGTGCGATCGTCGAGCGCGAACACCTTGTCGTAGGCCACCTGCTTGCCGCTGTAGGTGGCATAGCGGCCGAGCACCGCGCAGAAGCTCGACGTCGCCCCGTGGTAGGCGTCGTTGAGCGGCGTGTCGCGGCGGATCGCGTCGTGCAGGCGGTTGTGCTCCACCTGGAGGGAATTGGGGGCCTTGCCCTCGAACTTCCACAGCACGTTGCCGGCGTAGTCGGTGATCTCCCCGATCCGCACGATCCCCTTCGTGCCCTGAAACTCCTCGCCCACGCGGCCCTCGCCGCCGGGAAACTGCCGGCACTGGCTGTTGATCTTCAGGCCGCCGGGGTAGGTGAACGTCACGGTATGGTGGTCGTAGATCTGGGTGGGCTGGTCGGGCTTGCGGTTTTGCAGGCCGCCGACGCCGTAGGCCGACACGGGCAGTTTGCCCAGGAACCAGTTGGCCACGTCGATGTTGTGGACGTGCTGCTCGGCGATGTGGTCGCCCGACAGCCACATGAAGTGGTACCAGTTGTACAGCTGGTACTGCAGTTCGCTCATCTCCGCCTGGCGGTTCTTGAACCAGGGCCGGTCGCCGTTCCAGTAGACCTGGCCCGAGACGATGTCGCCCGCCAGGCCGTCGCGGACGCGGGCCAGCGTCTCCAGGTATTTCTCGTCGTAGTGCCGCTGCAGGCCGACGACGACCTTGAGCTTCTTCTCGTCGGCCATCTTGGCCGCCTGCAGGCAGAGCCGGGCGCCGAAGGCGTCGACGCACACCGGCTTCTCCATGAACACGTGCTTGCCCGCGTTGACGGCCGCCTCGAAGTGGAAGGGGCGAAAACCGGGGGGCGTGGCCAGGATCACGAGGTCGCAGTGGTCGAGCACCTGCTTGTAGCCGTCGAGGCCTTTGAAGCGGCGGTCCTCCGGGCAGTCGACCTTCTCCTTGTGCGACTCGGCCTGCTTGAGGGCTCTTTCGATCGACTTGTCGGAGATGTCGGCGATCGCCGTGAGCTTGACGTTGGAGCCCGGGACCCCGAGCGATTGCAGCATGGCTCCGGTGCCCCGGCCGCCGGCGCCGACCAGCCCCACGCGAATCACATCAGCCGACGGCGACTGGGCGTGAGCGGCCCGCATGCCGGCGGTAGCCGCGGCGGCGGCTCCGGCGGCTTTGAGCGCGTTGCGGCGGGAGACGGGGGGCATGGAATCGTTCATGGGCGCGCACTCCGGGGCGAGGTGGATGGGGGGCGGGGGCCAGGCCGCTCCGAAGAGAGAATAGCCTGTCAGTAGCGGGGAACGGAAGGATCGATCTCGACCGACCAGGCCTCGATGCCGCCCCGCATGCTGCGGGCCCCGGAAAACCCCCGTTCCCGCAGCCAGTGGGCCACCCGCAGGCTGCGGACGCCGTGGTGGCAGTGGACGATGATCGGCTTGTCGCGCCAGACGGCGAGTTCATCGACGCGGGCGGAGAGCTCCTGCATCGGGATCAGGACGGCGCCGGCGATCCGCGCGGTGGCGTGCTCCTCGGGCGTGCGGCAGTCGAGGAGCAGCCAGTCAGCGGCGGGGCCGGCGGTTCCGGAGCCGCCAAGGGCTTGGACAGCGGCGGGCTCGATCTCGATGGGTTCGGCCGACTGTGGCATGCGACGCTCACGGAGTGAAAATGAAGGTGGCCGGGATTGCTCCCGGCCACCCGAAGAATCTACATGACTGGGGAGACGCCGGAACCGGCATCCGCCCCGACATCGTCAGTCGAACTGCACCGGTTCGCTGCTAGCGCGGCTGAAGGCCGACATGTACAAAGTACCATCCACGTCTGTCGTGATCTGTCCCACGTGGCCGTCGCCGAACACATGGAGCACGATGCCTCCGGAATGGTCGCTGGATGGACCGTGGCCCATGCCGTCGCCGTAGAGGCTCCAAGCGGTCGACGTGAGGAACTTGCCAGTCGTCGCGTTTGTGGCGGGGAAGTTCAGGCCGACGCCGGGCGTGCCGACAACTGCCGGCACGACTTCGGCGGTGGCGTTGCTCCTCCACCGGCCGTTGGCATACTGCGGACCGCTCGCTCCGGCCCCTGACAGATTGCTCGCGGTGACCCAGCTCGACGCTCCGTCGATCCAGCCCGCGTACCCGCGCTCACGAGTCTCGACAGCGAGCACCGTCTTCGAAGTCCCGTCGGCAAGGCCGCCGAGCGAGATGCCGTCCGGGCGGGAAACGTTGGCCGCCGTGCCGGTCCTCGTGGGGTAGGTGAACGCGCCGTTGTTGGCGAGTGAGCCCGATGCCAGGAGGTGCGTGCCGGCGTTTGCCTTGTAGTTGGTGAGCGCGGTCCGTCCGTTCGTGTAGTACCCGTCATTCGTCCACGAAACGCCCGCGGACGCGCCGCCGTCGCTGTTCTCGTTCAACCCCGTGCCCGCGAACGAGGGGCACTTGAGCGGTCCGATCACGACCTCCGAAGCCTGCAGGCCCGTGGAGCCGGATGCAACGTTCAAGGTCGTCGCCGCGAATGGACTGTTCGCAAACTTCCCCGAGCTCGTCGAGATCGCGTTGTACAGGCCCACTTCCTCCATGTAGGGGAGGCAGTGGACGATCCAACTGTAGCCCGGGGTGTTGGCCGCTGAACCGGTCGTGATGCCGGGAGCGCCCGTCCACTCGTTGCGGTCCGTGAACGCCGGCAGTTTCTGCTTCGTGCTCTCGTAGTTCAGCACGGCCAGGCCGACCTGCCGCATGTTGTTGGAACAGGCACTTCGCCTGGCTGCCTCACGGGCGGCCTGCACGGCGGGCAGGAGCAGACCGATCAGTGTGCCGATGATCGCGATCACTACCAGCAGTTCGACGAGGGTGAACCCCCGCCGCTTCGCATTCAGTGTGGAAAGAGACATGGAAACCTCCACCCTTGCGGGCATAAAAGAAATGAACCACATGAAATCAAAACAATTTCGGGGTCTGAATCCGCAGGAAATATCAGGAAAATGAAAAGATTTTCCCTGCCACCAATCCCCGACCTTCCTTAAGAATATCGGCGTTCGGCCCCCCCTGTCAATGCTTCGAGCACCTCCATGCCCGCGATTTCCTCCGACCCGGCGCTGGCCAGGCAGTTTGCCGTGACCGTCGTCCAGCGGCTCCGCCAGGCCGGCCACGAAACCTATTGGGCCGGCGGCTGCGTCCGCGATGACCTGCTGGGCCGGACGCCGGCCGACTACGACGTCGCCACCGCCGCCCGGCCCGACCAGGTGCGGCAGGTGTTCGGGCACCGCCGGACGCTGGCCGTCGGGGCGGCGTTTGGCGTGATTACGGTCCTGGGGCCGAAAGGGGCCGGCCAGGTGGAGGTGGCCACGTTTCGGGCCGACGCCCCGTACACCGACGGCCGCCATCCCGCAGGCGTCACATTCTGCTCAGCCCGCGAAGACGCCCAACGCCGGGATTTCACGATCAACGGGCTGTTTCTCGACCCGCTCACGGGCGCGGTGCACGATTTCGTCGGTGGCCGGGACGACCTGGCCGCCGGCGTCGTGCGAGCCATCGGCGTGCCGGCGATGCGATTCGGCGAGGACCACCTGCGGATGCTGCGGGCCGTGCGGTTCGCCGCCTTTTTCGGCTTCGCCCTCGATGACGAGACGCGGACCGCGATCGAAAGGATGGCCCACCTTGTCACGAGCGTGAGCCCGGAACGGATCGCCGCGGAGCTGCGGGCCATGGTGTCGCGGCCGGGCCGCCGGCGGGCCTTGGAACTCCTCGATGAAACAGGCCTCGCCCGCGAGGTGCTGCCCGAACTCGCCCCAGGGCCGGGCCGAGCAGACTGTGGAACAAGCCTGCCCGAGCAGGATGTGAGGAATGCCGACCGTGGAAACCCTCGGCGTTTCCACCGGTCGGCCGAGTGGACAAAGGCCAGGGAGGGCTTTGTCCACGGACAGCGAGATGCGGCAGGCCGCGGGCGGTGGCAGGCCGCGGCGGCGATCGTGGCCGCCCTCGACGAGCCGGACCTGCCGCGGGCCCTCGCGATTCTCGCGGCCGGGCAGGACGGTGGCGTGGTTCGCCAGGTGGGTGGGCGGCTGCGGCTTTCCAATCATGAGACGAAGACCGCCGGCTGGCTCTGGGACTCGGTCGCTGCGCTCGGCGGCGAAGCGGCGGCGACGCTCCGCTCGCGGCCATGGTCGAGCGTGCAGCCGTGGCTCGCCCACGAACAGGCGGCGGCGCTTGCCGACGTGCTGCGGGCCCGGGCCGCTTGCGGCCACGGTGAACCGGCGGCCGCCGCGTGGATCACCGCGCAAGTCGCCCGGCCGCGTGCCGAGCTCGATCCCCCGCCGCTCGTCACGGGCAACGACCTGCTCGCCGCCGGCGTGCCGCCGGGCAAGGCGGTGGGCGTCGCGCTCGCGCGGATCCGCGGCCTGCAGCTCGACGGGGTGATCGCGACGCGAACCGAGGCGCTGGCGACGCTCGGTGGCGATTGACCGTTCGTTGCGGTTTCCGACTCAGGCCCGCAGAGCATGGCATGCGGGAAGGCGTGGGACCCGGAGTCCCCCGGCTTCCGCCGGGGGCTTTTTGTGGGATGGTCGCGCCCAAGGAGCCCCAGGTGGAAACCCGGGGACACCGGGTGTGAAAACCATCCCGCCATCCATGCCGCACGACGGCGGGCGC
>Ga0315901_10006331_pt1 | contig 14214 bp, 10 predicted proteins | sample LakEriMetagenome_10_FD_203761 | JGI IMG/M metagenome (GOLD analysis project Ga0315901, IMG submission 203761) | Freshwater fungal communities from buoy surface, Lake Erie, Ohio, United States - Buoy 2 MA116 | ecosystem: Environmental > Aquatic > Freshwater > Lake | place: USA: Lake Erie, Ohio... | reverse complement strand
GCAGCCCCGGCTCGGGGGCGGCATAAGGTGCGTCGCTGGGGCGAAGATCCGCCCGACACTCCTCTGGCGTTCACCGACCCCGTCGCCTCACATTCGAGCCCCGCATCACCGCCCTCCGCGGCCGCCCTTGCCGCGGAGGGCGGTTTCGATTTCACGCCGGGCGGTATCGGCCTTCATCTTCTGCCGCTTGTCGTGGGCCTTCCGGCCCCGGCCGATGCCCAACAGAACCTTCACCCGTCCGTCCTTGAAGTACATCTTCAGCGGCACGAGCGTGAGCCCCTTTTCAAACGCCTGGCCGGCGAACTTCCTGATCTCGCGCCGGTGGAGGAGCAGCTTCCGCGGCCGCTTCGGCTTGTGATTGAGTTGATTGGCCTTCTCGTATTCCGGGATGTCGCAGCCCAGGAGCCACACTTCGTCTCCCTCGACGCGGCCGTACGCCTCGTCGAGTGACATCCGCCCCACCCGCAGGCTCTTCACCTCGCTGCCCACCAGCGCGATCCCGCATTCGAGGGTGTCGAGGATCTCGTAGTCGTGCCGCGCCTTGCGGTTCTCCGCCACCACCCGCTCGGCCGGCTTGTCGTCGGTGCGGGCTGCGGGCTTTTTGCCGGGGGCGCGGGTGGGCTTGGGGGCGGTCACGGCAGGGTCTCTTTCGTTGAGCGGGGCCGGCTTGTCAGGTTACACTTTACGGGGTCGTCCGACCGCCCGTCCTGCCATCAGCCCGCTCGGCCCGCCTCTTCCCCGCACCCTCGAGGGATCCCGCCATGCATGGCCATCGCCCCGCCCATATCGCCGCCGTCGCCATGCTGCTCGTCGGCGTGGCGTGGCCGCTCGCCTGCGGCGCCGCGGAGAACCGCGGCATCGTCCGCGGGACCGAGCGGCCCGCAGGCGACGGCCCGATGGTCCGCATCGACGGTGCCTGGATGGTGCCCTACGACGAGACGATTCCGGGCACGCCGGTGACCTTCCGCATGATCCCCGTGCCGGGCGGCACGTTCCGCATGGGGAGCCCGTCCGCCGAGGCCGACCGCTCGGCCGACGAGGGGCCGACGTTCGCCGTCCGCATCGAGCCCTTTTGGATGGGCCGCTGCGAGGTCACCTGGGCCGAGTATCGCACCTACATGAATGCCTGCGGAATCTTCCAGGGGCTGCAGGCCCTGAAAATCCGTCCGGTCACGGCCGCCAACGAGGCCGACGCCGTCACCGCTCCTTCCGATCTCTACGACCCGAGTAAGACCTTCACCAACGGAGAGCAGCCGAACCTGCCGGCCGTGACCATGACCCAGTACGCCGCCCGCCAGTACACGAAGTGGATCAGCAAGCTCACCACCCGCTTCTACCGGCTGCCAACCGAGAGTGAGTGGGAATACGCCTGTCGGGCAGGGTCGCAATCGCCGTGGAGCAGTGGGGCCGACGCGACGACGCTTGAAGCGGTCGCCTGGTTCGCCGACAACGCCGACAACACGACCCATGCGGTGGGGAGCAAGCAGCCCAACGCCTTCGGGCTCCACGACATGCATGGCAATGTCGCCGAATGGGTGATCGACCAGCACGTCGACGGCGGCTACGCCCGGCAGGCCGGCCTGCCACAGCCTGTGGCGATGGCCGATGCGATCGTCTGGCCCACGCAGCTCGAGCGGCGGATCGTCCGCGGCGGTGCCTACTACGACGATGCCGATCGGCTGCGGAGCGCCGCCCGCCGTGGCTCCGATGACGAGCCCTGGAAGGAGAGCGATCCCAACCTCCCGTTGAGCCCATGGTGGTACACCGAGGAACCGTCGCTCGGCGTCGGCATGCGGCTGCTGCGTCCGGCGGTCGCGCCGCCCGTCGGCGAGCAGGCCCGGTGGTGGAACCCCGACCTCGAAAGCATCGCGGCCGACACGGCCGACCGGCTCCAGCAGGGCCGCGGCGCCCGGGGAATCGTCGATCCGGGCTTACCGGACGAGGCAAAACGGGCGGGCATCGGGAAGTAAAGCCATGTTTTCCAATCCATCTGCACTACCCCACGTCGTGATCGCGATCGTCGCGGCTGCCTGGCCTGCCGCGGCCGCCGACTGGCCCGACTGGCGCGGCCCCGGACAGGCCCGCCACGCCGACGGCGCCGACCGCATGCTGGTCACGTCCTTCGATCCCGAGGCGGGCACCAACGTGCTCTGGAAGAACGACGAGGCGGGCGGCATCTCCACGCCCGTGATCATGGGCGGGAGGCTGTTCACGCTCGTGCGGCACAACCCGGGCACGAAGGAGGAAGCGGAGAAGGTGCTGTGCCTCGATGCCATCACCGGACAGAAGCTCTGGGAGAACGTGTTCAACGTCTATCTCTCCGACGTGCCGGCCGAGCGGGTCGGATGGTCGGCGGTCGTCGCCGACCCGGAGAGCGGCACCGTCTTCGCCCACGGCGTGTGCGGCGTGTTCACGGCGATCGACGCGGCGACGGGCAAGACGAAGTGGCAACGATCGCTCCATGAGGAGTTCGGCTTCCTTTCCACCTACGGCGGCCGGACGAACATCCCGGTGGTGTTCGAGGATCTCGTGATCGCCAGCGCCGTGGTCACCGGCTGGGGCGAGACCGCCCGGCCGGCCCACCGCTTCCTCGGCCTCGACAAGGCGACGGGGGCGGTCCGCTGGATGAACGGCACCAAGGAACTCCCCGAGGACACGACCTACAGCACGCCCGCGCTCGCCGTCCTCGACGGCCAGGCGGCGCTCGTCTTCGGGTCGAGCGACGGCAGCGTGTGGAACCTCCAGCCGCGAACGGGCAGGGCCGTCTGGAACTTCAAGCTCTCCCGCCGCGGACTCAACGTCGCCCCGCTCGTGGACGGCGACACGGTCTACATCTCGCAGGCTGAGGAAAACCTCGACAACACGTCGATGGGATCGGTGACGGCCTTCAAGGGCACCGGCTCGGGAGACATCACCGCCACGAACGCGATCTGGCAACGGAAAAACGTCATGGATGGCCGGTCGATGCCGGTGATCCTCGGCGACCGCGTCTACTTCGTGGACGACGGCGCCAAGATCTACGCCTTCGACAAGGCGACGGGCGCCCCCGTCGGCAAGCCGACGAAACTGCTCGGCACGATCGTCCGCGGCAGCCCGCTGGTGGCGGACGGCCGGCTCTTCGTCTGTTCGACGAGCGGCTGGCACGTGCTCGAGCCGACGAAGGACGGCCTGAAGTTCGTCAACCGCATGCGGCTCTCCGAACAGGACGAGGTCACGGCCTCGCCGATCGCCTGGCAGGGCCGGATCTACCTGACGACCGGCGAGCGGCTGTACTGTCTCGGTGACACAGCCCAGTCGACGACGGCATTGAAGGAGCAGCCGCGGGCCACCGCCGCGCAGCAGGTTTCGACATCGACGAACGGGCCCGCGGGCAAGCCGGCCTGGGTGCAGGTCGTCCCGGCCGAGGCGCAGATCGCGGCCGGCGAGACGTTGCCTCTCAAGGTGCGGCTCTTCGACGCCGCCGGCAGGTTCGTGAAAGAATTGAATAGCTCGCCGCTGCGGTTCGAGGCGACGGTGGGCGACATCACCGGCGACGGCAGCTACACGGCGCCGCCCGGGAAGCACGCCGCCGCGATCGTGACTGCCAAGGTGGGCGACCTCGAGGGCAAGGCCCGGATCCGCTCGATGCCCCCCCTGCCCTGGAAGTTCGACTTCGAGGACGTCCCGCTCGCTGCCGACCCGAAGACGGGCGTCGTGAAGGGGGAGCCGCCGCTTCCCTGGATCGGCATGCGCTACCGCCACGTCGTCCGCGAGATGGACGGCTCGCAGTGCCTGGTGAAGGTGACGACGATCCCCAAGGGGACCCGCAGCCAGGGCTGGATCGGGCCGATCGACCTCCATGACTATGCGATCCAGGCCGACTTCCGCGCCCAGGAGACCGGCGTCGAGAAGCCGGGCGCGCCAGCGTCCGCCACCCCGAAGTCGGCCGCCACCGATGCCGACGCGTTCACAAAGGCCTTCGGCACCGCGGCGGCCCTGGAGAAGGCCCGCATGCCCGACATGGGGCTGATCGCCCAGCGGTACACGCTCGACCTCATGGGCGCGGCGCAGCAGCTGCAGCTTCGCTCCTGGCCGCCCCAAGTGGCGACGCATTTTTCCAAGACGATTCCCTTCGCCTGGGAGGCGGGACGCTGGTACACGATGAAGCTCGAGGCCCGCACGCGGGACGGCGCCGCCGAGCTCCGCGGCAAGGTCTGGCGGCGGGGCGAGCCGGAGCCCGCGGAGTGGACGATCGAGGCCGTCCACGAGGCCGGCAACCTCCAGGGCAGCCCCGGCTTCTTCGGCAACTCGAAGGATTCCGAGATCGGCATCGACAACGTCACCGTGGAGGCCGTGAAATGAAAATGAGTCTGCCCTGGCATCCTGAACCGCGATCCGAGTTCACCCCACTGCCCTGGAAGCCCGAAGCGCGAGCTGAGGGAATCCGCGCCGCCTCATCGCAACCCGCCCCGATTCCCTCGGCTCGCGCCTCGGGCTTCCTGGCAGGCATGGCGGCCGGGGTTCATGCGGGTCTGCTGCTGGTGCTCGTGACCTGCACCGCACATCCCACCCCCGCTGCCGAGTGGAACCAGTGGGGCGGATCGCCTGTCCGCAACAACACGCCAGACGCCAAGAACCTGCCGATCGAATGGGCGCCGGGTGAGTTCGACCCCGACACGGGCGCCTGGAATCCTTCGACAAGCAAGAACATCGCCTGGGTGGCGGCCCTCGGCAGCCAGACCTACGGCAACCCGGTCGTGGCCGGCGGCAAGGTGTACGTCGGCACGAACAACGGCAAGGGCTGGCTGAAGCGGTATCCGCCGGCGATCGACCTGGGCTGCCTGCTGGCCTTCTCGGAGCGGGACGGTTCGTTCCTCTGGCAGGACTCGAGCGAGAAGCTTCCCACCGGCCGCGTCCACGACTGGCCGCTGCAGGGCATCTGCTGCGCGCCGCTCGTGGAGGGGGATCGCCTGTGGTATGTGACCAGCCGTGGCGAGGTGAAGTGCCTCGACACCGCGGGCTTCCGCGACGGCGAGAACGACGGCCCGTTCACCGCCGAAAAGGCCCCGGCCGACGACGAGGCCGACGTTGTCTGGGTGCTCGACATGATGAAGCAGCTCGGCGTGTCGCAGCACAACATGTGCTCCTGCAGCGTGACGAGCGCCGGCGATTTCCTGTTCGTGAACACGAGCAACGGCGTCGACGAGGGGCACATCAACCTGCCGAACTTCGAAGCCCCGAGCTTCCTGTGCATCGACAAGCGCGACGGGAAGGTGCTGTGGGCCGACAACTCGCCGGGGGCCAACGTGCTGCACGGCCAGTGGTCGAGCCCGGCCTACGCCGAACTCGGCGGCGTGCCGCAGGTGCTGTTCGGCGGGGGCGACGGCTGGCTCTATGCCTTCGACGCCCGCGGCGAGAACGGCAAGGCCAAGCTGCTCTGGAAGTTCGACTGCAACCCGAAGGAGTCGAAGTACACGCTCGGCGGCCGGGCCGACCGGAACCACATCATCGGCACGCCGGTGGTCTATGACGGCCTGGTCTACATCGCCGTGGGCGAGGATCCCGAGCACGGCGAGGGCGTGGGCCACCTGTGGTGCATCGATCCCACGAAGCGGGGCGACGTGTCGAGCGAGCTCGCCTTCAACCTCAAGGACCCGACGACGCCCCTGCCCCACCGCCGCAACCAGGCCGTGATCAAGGAAGAGGGGGATGTGGCCCGACCCAATCCCAACTCGGCGGCCGTCTGGCACTATCCCGGCTTCGACGCCGATAAGAACGGCAAGCTCGCCTTCGAGGAGACGATGCACCGCACCTGCGGCACCGTCGCCATCAAGGATGGCCTGCTGTTCGTGGCCGACTTCAGCGGCCTCTTTCACTGCCTGGACGTGAAGACGGGCAAGCCGCTCTGGACCCACGACATGCTGGCCGCCAGCTGGGGTTCACCGCTGATCGCCGACGGGAAGGTGTACATCGGCGACGAGGACGGCGACATCTGCATCTTCAAGCTCGGCCGGGAGATGGATCTGCTCGGCGAGATCAACATGGGCAACAGCGTCTACTCGACACCGATCGCGGTGGGTGACACGCTCTTCATCGCCAACAAGAGTCATCTGTTCGCAATCAAGGAGGGGGCGCAGCCGCCCGCGAAATGATCCGCACGTGCGTCGTCGCCGTTTTCGCCTGCGCCGTCGTTCAGTCCGTCGACGGCGCCGAGCCGGGGCCGCCGGCGGCCGTGCCGGCCCGGGTTCTGCTCGAGGCCACACGGATCGTGGCCCTCGGTGATTCGATCACCCACGACGGCCGCTGGCTGGCCAACCTCGTCGCCTGGATGGAGCGGCAGGGTACCGCTGCCGAAGTCATCGACATGGGGCTGTCGAGCGAGACGGTCTCGGGGCTCTCGGAGGCCAACCACGCCGGCGGGAAGTTCCCCCGGCCCGACGTGCACGAGCGGCTCGGCCGCGTGCTGCGGCTCACGCGGCCCGACGTCGTGCTCGCCTGTTACGGGATGAACTGCGGCATCTACCAGCCGCTCGACGAGGGACGGTTTGCCAAGTTCAAGACCGGCATGGAGCGGCTGCATGCGGCCGTGGAGCAGGCGGGCGCGAAGATCGTGCATCTCACGCCGCCGGTCTACGGCGGCCCGCCGGGCAAGCCCGCGCCGGCCGGCGACGTGGACTACGACGCCGTGCTCGCGGCCTATTCCGACTGGCTCCTCTCGAAGCGGGCCGACGGGTGGCTCGTGATCGACGTGCATGGCCCCATGAAGGCGATGCTCGCCGCCAAGCGGGCGGCTGATCCGGGATTCGCCTTCGCAGCCGACGGCATTCACCCGGATGACGCGGGCCACTGGGCGATCTGCCGGGCCGTCCTCTCGGGCCTGGGCGCCGGCGGGCCGATTGCCACCGCCGACACGCCCGACCTGCTCTCCCCATTCCTCCCCGAAGTGACCGCCCGGCTGAAAATCCTCCGCGATGCCTACCTCGCCGCTGCCGGGCACCAGCGACCAGGTATGCCGGCGGGCGTGTCGGTAGCCGAGGCCGAGGCCGAGGCCGCGCGGCTGACGGCGTCGATCCGCTCACGGCGGCTGCAGCTCGCCGGCCGCAAAATGCCCTCCAGGGAGTGGGTGTCACCGATCGAGTGGCCGCGGCCGCGGGTCGTCGATCCCGGGCCGGCGGCCGCGGGCCCGGCTCCGGTGCCGGCCGACGCGATCGTCCTGCTCGGCAAGGATCTGTCCGCCTGGAACGGCGCCGACACCTGGAAGGTGGAGGACGGCGTGGCGACGGTCGGCAAGGGACGGATCACAACGCGACAGGCCTTCGGCGACTGCCATCTGCACGTCGAGTTTCGAACGCCGGCGCCCGCGGTCGGCAAGGGGCAGGGCCGCGGCAACTCGGGCGTGTTCCTCATGGGCAAGTATGAGATCCAGGTACTCGACTCATTCGAGGATGGCACCGATGGCCCGCTCACCTACCCCGACGGGCAGTGCGGCGCCCTTTACAAGCAACAGCCCCCGGCGGTGAACGCCTGCCGCCGGCCTGGGGAGTGGCAGACCTACGACATCCTCTTCACGCGGCCACGGTTCGCCGCCGACGGATCGCTCGGGGCGCCAGGCCGCGTGAGCGTGCTCCACAACGGGGTCGCCATTCACGCCGACACCGTCATCAAGGGCACGACGTACTACCACGCGCCGCCGACCTACGAACGGCATGACGACGCGCTGCCGATCGAACTCCAGGATCACGGCAACCCGCTGCAGTTCCGCAACGTCTGGGTCCGCCCCTTCGAGCCGGTGCAGCCCCGGCCGCAGATCGACTGACCGCGGCCGGCAGAGGCCCGCCCTGACATCGTCCCCGCCCTGGCATCTGGCCCCAGGCCCGGAGGGCCGGGTCACCGGAGGCCCGCCAAGGCAAGGTCGGCAGGATGCCGAGCCTTGCCGTGTAGTTTGCGCGGCCGTTACACGCCGCGACGGCCCGCCCGCCGATACTTCCACCCGTGCGGCCCGCGCCGGTTGGTTCCGGCGGCCGCGTCCTCCCGGAGTTCCCGCCATGTCGCTCGCCACGCTGCCCTGCCGCCGCGATTCGCTCGTGTTCCTGGCCGCTGCCCTTGCCATCGCCACCGCCCGAGCCGACGAGGGCAATCCCCGCATCGACTACCGTGGCTTTGTCAAAGGCGTGGCCGATGTCGAGGCGTTGCGGGACGGCCGCCGCATCGACGAGGATGAGTTTATCGCTCTGGCCGCCCAGCCCGAGACGATCGTCCTCGATGCCCGCAGCCGCGAGAAGTACGACCTCCTGCACGTCCGCGGGGCCCGTCACCTGAGCTTCCCCGACATCACCGCGGACGAGCTGGCCAAGGTCATTCCCACGAAGGACACCCGCGTGCTCATCTACTGCAACAACAACTTCGAGAACGAGGAGCGGGCCTTTCCCGTCAAGACGGCCGGCGCGGCACTCAACGTCCACACGTTCGCCGTCCTCCACTCCTACGGCTACACGAACGTCTACGAACTCAAGCCGCTCCTCGACGTGCAGACCACGAAAATCCCCTTCGCGGGCTCCGCCGCCGACGCCCGTGGAAAGGTCGCCCGCCGATGACCATCGCCCCGCGGCGCCTGCTCGTGGTCGAGGACGACGCCGCGATCCGCCGCGGGGTCGTGGCGGCGCTCACGTTCGCCGGCTACGAGGTGCTGGAAGCGGGCGACGGGCCGCGCGGACTGGCCCTCGCGGAGACCGCCGAGGTCGACCTCGTTCTTCTCGACGTCGTCCTGCCCGGCACGGACGGACTGGAGATCCTCCGACGGGTGCGGGAGTCGCGGCCCACGCGGCCGGTGATCCTGCTCACGGCCCGGGCGGCGGAGGACGATCGCGTCGGCGGGCTCGCCGCCGGGGCCGACGACTACGTCGTCAAGCCGTTCAGCGTGCGGGAGCTGCTCGCCCGGGTCGAGGCCGTGCTGCGGCGGTCGCCGGAGCGGCCGCGGCCCGTGGACCTCATCGAGTGCGACGGCCTCGTCATCGACCTCGCCCGCCGCGAGGTCCGGCACGCCGACGGCGACCGCTTCGAACTCTCGGAAAAGGAGGCGGAGCTGGCCGCCTACCTCGCGGCCCACACCGGCCGCGTGATCAGCCGCGAGGAACTGCTCCGCCGGGTGTGGCGGCTCGATCCGCGGGGCGTGACCACCCGCACGATCGACATGCACGTCATGCGGCTGCGGGAGAAGCTCCGCGACGACACGGCCGCGCCGCGACGGGTGCTCACCGTCCGCGGCCAGGGCTATGCCTGGGCCGCCGCGGAGGCCGGCCGATGAGCCCGCGCCGCGTGTGGGCTGCGTATGCCGCGTGCCTCGTGATCGCCACTGCGGCCTTGGCCGCACTCACGCACCGCGCGCTCGAGGCCGACCGGGCCGAGGCAGCGGCCCGGCAGGAGGCGGCTGTCGAGGAGAACGTGCGGCTCGCGCTGTGGCGGATCGACGCCGCGCTCGCGGCGCTCGTGGCCCGGGAGACGGCGAACGTGCGGACCGCGCGGCCGGTGCCGCCGGTCGTGGAGACCTTCGTGATCGATGCCGCCGGCCACCGCCGCACGATCGCCGCCGCGACCGACCGCGAAGCGGTGCGGTTCGACGCCGCCACGCTCGTCGCCCGGCTGCCCGAGCCGCCGGACGGCGACTTCCTGTCCGCCCCGCCCGTCGCCGCTGCCCTCGCCGACCTGCCGATCCAGCAGGCGCGGAACGCCTCCGAACTTCAGGCCCGTCGCCAAGCCGTTCAACAGAACTACGCCGCGCAGCAGATCGTCGCGGAGCCGCCGGGTCTTGCCGCAACGCCGCTGGCCGCGCTGTCGGCGGTGTGGGCCGGCGACGCGCTGCTCCTCGCCCGCCGCGTGCAGCCGGCGACCGAGGCGACCGCCGTCGAAGGCGCGGTCCTCGACTGGCCCCGGCTGCGGGCCGACCTCGTGGCCACGATCACGGATCTCCTGCCCGGGGCGACACTCGAGCCGGCAAACGAAACCGCGCCAACAACCGATCAGCGGCTCCTGGCTGCGATTCCCGCCCGGCTCGTCCCCGGCCCGATGCCGCCGCTGATGGTGAACGGCTGGTCCCCCTTGCGCGGCACGCTCGCCGCGGCGTGGGGGGCGATGGCCGTCGCCGCAGCCGCGGTCGGGACGTTGCTCGCGAGCGTGCTCGCGCTCAGCGAACGGCGGGCGGCCTTCGTGTCGAGCGTCACCCACGAGCTCCGCACGCCGCTGACCACGTTCCGGCTCTACTCGGGGCTGCTGGAGGAGGGCATGGTTCCGTCCCAGGAGGTGCCCACCTACCACGCGACGCTTCGCCGCGAGGCCGACCGGCTCACGCACCTGGTGGAAAATGTCCTCGCCTACGCCCGGCTCGAGCGTGGCCGCCATGCCGCCCGCCTCGCGCCGCTACCAGTGGCCGACCTGCTCGAGCAGGCCACGGCCCGGCCGGCCGAACGGGCCACACAGGCCGGTTTCGCGTGGCGTCTGCACGCCGACGCTGCGACCCGCCGCCTCGCGGTGACCACCGACCCCGCGGCCGTGGAGCAGGTGCTCTTCAACCTCGTGGACAACGCCTGCAAGTACGCCCGTGGCGCCGGTCCGGCCGTAATCGAACTTGCGGCAGCGGCTCGCGGCCGCAGCCTGGCGATCGCCGTGCGGGATCACGGCCCCGGCGTCACGGCCCGCGAGGCCGCCCGGCTCTTCGAGCCGTTCCGCAAGAGCGCCCGCGACGCGACCGAGGGGGCGGCCGGCGTCGGCCTCGGCCTCGCCCTCTCGCGCCGCCTCGCGCGGCAGATGGGGGGCGAACTCGCGTACGAGCCGCCGGCCGACGGCGGCGGACGGTTCGTGCTCACGCTGCCCTTGGCCGCGGCCGTCAAGGCCCCCCAGTCGTGACACGGCCGGCCGCCGGCACACGCTACCGTCAACATATTCGCACCACTCACCTGCCGAGGAGGTTTCCCATGACTTCGCATCGCCTGCCGCTCGTGCTCGTCGCCATGCTCGTGCCCGCGCTGGTCCATGCCCAGGTCCCCCGGGGCCTTGACCTCGAGCCCGCGGAACCGACGATCGCCGTCTCCGGCGCGGCGGAGATCCGCGTGGTGCCGGACGAGGTGCTCCTGCGGTTCGCGGTCGAGGGTCGCGAGGCGAAGCTCGCCGACGCGGTCAAGGCCTGCGACACGAGCACCGCGGCCGTGCTCGCCTTCGTGAAGGAATCGGGGATCGCCGCGCCGGACGTGCAGAGCGACTTCATCGCGATCGCACCGGTCTACGAGCGGCCGAGCGGCGAGGAGTCGCCGGTGCCGCGGTTCTACCGGGCCAGTCGCGGCTTCGCCGTACGGCTGCGCGACGTGGCGAAGTTCGACGCCCTGTTGGAGGGCATGCTCACGGCCGGGGCGAATCGCGTGGAGGACGTGGAGTTCCGCACGACCGCGCTGCGCAAGCATCGCGACCTAACCCGCCAGCAGGCGATCCGCGCAGCCCGCGAGAAGGCCGTGGCTCTGGCTGGAGAACTCGGCGTCAAGGTCGGCAAGCCCTGCTCGATCCGTGAGACGTCGGGCGGGGGTGTGCGCAACGGTGCGAGCCACCATGGCGATCGTTGGGCCACGACGCAGAACATCGTGCGGGACGACGACCGCGGCATCACGACGGCCGAGGACGACGCCGAGCAGAAGCTCGCGGCCGGCATGATCAGCGTCACGTCGCGGGTGGACGTGGTGTTTACACTGGACTGAGACAGCCACCCGCCAACCACATCCGGAAAGGTTGGCCGCAATGCCCCGAGGCCACGATTGCCGTCTTGCTGCACGCAGGCTGCATATTGAAGCATGCGGACAACTCTCGACATCGATGACCAGCTGCTCGAAGCAGCGCGCCGCCGTGCCGCGAAAAAGGGAACGACGCTCACCGCGTTCGTGGAACACGCGCTGGCCGCGACGCTGGCCAGCCGCCCGGCGACCGTTACCTGCCCCTGTTGCGGAATCTGATCGCGGAATCGCACGTGCAGGGCAATCGCGTCTACGACGCACAGATCGCCGCAGTCTGCCTCGAACACGGCGCCACGGTGCTGCTCACCGAAGATCGGGACTTCTCGCGATTCCGGAGCCTGAAACCGCTGTCGCTCCAGATGTTTCTGAATCGTTGACCATGGCGTGGTTGCACGGTCCCGATCGCGTCAGCGGCGGGCACCGGGAATGCCGAGGTTCAATCCGCTCCAGCGTTCGAAGTCGGCGGCCGGCGACGAGTCGCTCGGCGCCCCGTTCACCTTTCGCGGATCCGCCTTGCCGGCCCCAGGCTCTTTGGCCTTGGCGCCGTCCTGCTTGGCCACGGCCGGCGGCTGTTTGAAGCGAGCCGGCACCGGCCCGTGCAGGCCCGTGCCAACGTCGATCGCGGCCCGCGGCCGCCGCGCAAGCGCGTAGGCCTCCTTCGCCTCGCCGGATTGGTTCAACAGCCAGACGAGGTTGTGCAGGTATTTTGCCGTCTCGGGGTGATCAGGCCCGTGCTGCTCTTCCACCTCGGCCAGCAGACGGCGATACGCCGCCACGCTCCAGACCGTGTCGCCCGCGACGCCGTGGAGGTAGGCAAGCGCCTCGCGGGCCCGGCGGTCGAGATCGCGGCCCCGCGGGCCGAGCCAGGCGGATAGGGTTTCCAGTTCCGGCGTCCAGAGCGACGCGGCCGGCACCCGGGCGAGTTCCCGCGCCGCTGCGGCATGATCGGCCATGCAGACCATGAGCACCGCCGCTCGTGCAGCCGCCACCGCGGCCGAGTCGCGGCCCGCTTTCCACTCCAGCCTCCGCAGCACGGGCGCGGCTCCCGCGGCCACTGCCCGGCCCAGTTCCCGTCCCAGCCACGGCTCGGGCGAGTACTGCGTCATCAGGGCCGGGCGGATCTGGTCGTCCGCGGCGGCCCGAGCGACCGGCACGCCGTTGATCGTGGCCGTCATGGCCGCGGTCCGAGTTTCAAAAAGCGACCGCACGTGCGCCAGCTCCTCCTCCCGCGACACGGGAATGGTGAGACTCTCGGGCGCGTCAGTCGTCACCGCGTCACGCATCGCGCGGAGCGATTTCCCGACAACGGCATCGAGCGCGGCGAAGCCGTCGTCATCAACGGCCGTCTGCACCGACTGAATCCACTGCGTGATCGCGTCGTCATCCATTTCATCGCCCATGGCCATGGCGGCCGCCAGCCGCACCGCATCGTGAACCGGGCCGCGATTGGCGAGGGCAAACCGAACGGCCGACGACACCGGCCGATTCGCATCGGCGAGGTTCTTGCCCGCCCGGCTTCGCAGGTCGCCGAGCGCCTGCGCCAGGAGGCCGTCGCCGGTCTCGATGCGGACCTCCCCACGGCCCGACTCACTGATGCAGACCAGCCGCCGCGGCCGGCCGGAAACCGCGTCGAGGCGAATTTCCCCGTGGCCGTGCGGGCCATCGATTTCGATGACGAGTTCGTCGCCGTCCCGGCGGCTGGTCCAGCCGTCGGCATTGCAGCAGACGGGCTCGATCCGGAACGAGAGCAGTGCCGAGCCGTTGCCGTACCCGAAATTCATACGTGTTTTCTGGTCTTTCTCGTCGATGGCGAGCTTGACTATCATCCGCGGGGCCAGCCCGACGGGCAGCGCGATTTCGAATCGCGACGTGTCGGTGAACAGCCCGGTCATGCCCTGTCCGCAGGCCGCGGCGCACGACCAGTCGCCACCTTCCACCTTCACCACGCTACCGGTCTCCGGCCCGGTGATGAGTTCGATGCATCGGCCCCATGGCCCGTCGGCCTTGTCCTCTCCCTGAAGCGTGACCTTGAAGTGAATCTCCCGGCCGGCGTGCCATTCGCCCAACAGCCAGGCCCGGGCCCGCAGCAGCGCCTCCTGCTCGGGCGACATGACGCGAGCGAGCGGCGCGGCCTTCCGATACTCGACGAGCTCGAACCGGGCCACGCAGCCGCCATCCCGCGGCTCGAACCTGCAGGCTTGTTTGATGAACCGGCCCGAGAGCCGCAGCCGGCCCAGCCACGCCGGCCGGTCGGCCCCAGTCACCGGCTGCCCGACCGTGAGGCCGAGATAGGCCAGGAGATCCGCGGGCGTCGTCCGCAGGCCGTCGTTGACCTCGATGCCCACGAGCGTCGTCCGCGCGGGCAGCCGCTTGACGTCGATCGCGAGCACGGCCTCGTCACCTTCCGCACGCACCTCGACATCCACGTGCTCGCGAATCGCATCGAGGTAGCCTTCCTCCCACA
>Ga0315901_10006327_pt1 | contig 14217 bp, 18 predicted proteins | sample LakEriMetagenome_10_FD_203761 | JGI IMG/M metagenome (GOLD analysis project Ga0315901, IMG submission 203761) | Freshwater fungal communities from buoy surface, Lake Erie, Ohio, United States - Buoy 2 MA116 | ecosystem: Environmental > Aquatic > Freshwater > Lake | place: USA: Lake Erie, Ohio... | reverse complement strand
TAGAATTGATATTTAATTTTTCTAGTCCGATGTTGCTAATCAATTCATCTGGAATAGGTTTTGCAACATACGAGTAAAAAGTTAGAATCATCGATTCTTCATCAACTTCAATTATGTGATCGAGATCAAATTCGTCGTCTTCAGTTAGATTGTTTTCTTCTGACTCTCCTCCAGAATAAGTCGACTCAAAATTCAACATTGAGTGATTGCAGTCTTCTGATATATCGATCGTATCTTCATTTCCCATACGAACTTTCCACAAAATCATCAAAGCATTAGTACAGGTTTTTATATCTCTTGTGCCTTCATCTGAAGTTTGAATGATTGGCATTCTTTCATAAAATTCATCATCGGGTTCTAATCCATAATTGTCTAGTTCGTTCTTCTTCTTTTTTGCCATTTTTTTGTCACCTTTTTATAACTGTTATTACATAATCTTCTGACTTTTTGATGAACTTATCAATCTCATTCTGATAGGTTTTGACACTATTTTTATCTAGGGAATTCACGGATAAAACGAGTAAATCGGGATTTTTGGTAGTGGTAATAAGGTTTTTGAGTAGATTTCGGTCAGGTGTCATATAGAAATCTCCTCATTGACCTTAACCTTCACGATGAGATTCTTTTCACGCGATTCCAAAATGATGACTTTTGTGAGTTCATGAAGATAGGGTTTTAGTTCAGATTCGGATAGGTCGGCAGGGATGGGTAGGGAATAGAGGGAATACACATCTTCGGATAGGGCGGATTGAAAGCGTTTCATACCGACTCCATTTCTTTTAATACTCGTGTAATGCCTTTTTCATTAATTTCGTTTAGTAACTTCGTAATACCTAATCTTCCTAGGGTGGACTTGGGGATCTTGGTGGCAGTAGCAATTTGGGTAAAACGTTCATGTAGATTGGGGTCTAAACGGAGTGGAAATTGGGTAAAGGGGGTAGATTTGTATTGAAATGACATGGATTCTCCTTGGATCATGGATAGAAACTAAGACTAGGGGTGAAACACAAGATGCGACTGGTAAAGCGAATAGGTTAGTCATTGCTTGGTTTCTTGGAGTATTTAGGTGGGATTGGAATCTAGGGATAGATAGTGGCAACTAGGAATTTGTTCATGCAAGAACAAAGGTGGAATAGGGGTCAATGTCTGAATCAAGAGCAGTTTTAGTTCATGTCTTCACTGCGTTCAGACATCTGTTACTGCGTAACAGGGATCTGGTTGGAATAATTAAAGGTAAACGTTACGAAGTAACAATTGATGAAGCGAAGCGAAATCAATGAATCAAAAGAAATAAGGAGATGTATTGCGGTCGATTTCGGAGGGCGAACTTTGCCACCTGTGGGCAAAGTCGAGGTTTGTCTGCGTTTTGACTCCATCAGACGAAGATTCGAAAGGTGACCAAATACAACTTGGCACGGGCGGTTGAGCGTCTCCTCCGTTTATCCCTTGCTTTGCAGAAAAATCTCTCAATCCCTCTACACAACGGCAAGTCTTAATTTATTCGAATCCTTCACGTTAAGACTTCAGATGGTGTGGTTCGACACAGAGCATCTATCAGTAAATGAGATTTTTTAAAGTGTCACTCAAATTTTGACACTCTCATAATGTATCGGTATCTTGGTCTTCACTGACTTGACCGCACGATGGCGCCACAAGGGGTCAGGGACTTGGGACTTGTTTCACTGTTACATATGAATATTTATACAAACTGATATCGGTAGAAAGCAAAAGAAGTGGTAAAGATGGGGGGTACGGGAAAAAATTTTGAAATAACAAAAACCCCATCTGCAAACCGAGTTACTGAAATATGAGTTTGGGATGGGGAGAAAAATCTACATTCTTATTTCACGAGCATCTTGATCAGCAAGGACTTTGAAGTATTTCTCTGTGTCATCGTCATCATCTGTATCGTCTACAGAAGACAAGATTTGAGGTTCTTCAAAATGGATCCAACCTTGACTCTTGTAGCGGTTCAGCATATTTAAAATCTCATCCAAGTTTGATTTTTTAATTGATGAAATAACAGTAAATTCAAAGTAATTTGTTTCTGCTTGTACCTGTTGTGCTGCTTTGCGCATTACTTGTTTTGATGGTAATGAATGTAAATTACTGTTGAATGATTTTGCTCTATGAAGCATCTGCTTAAATTCTTCTAAAGTAGTATTTTTTGAAATAGTTGTATTTTTGGTAAATAACTCAAAATCATCTGCTTCAAGAGTTGCCAATTCATACATCACAGAAAATGTTGGTGGTAACTTCTCAATTACGGTACGAAAACGGCTTGCATTCTGACCAATCGCTTTGTATTTTCGAAAAGTTGATCCTTTTGGGTCGAGATGAACGGACTGACAGAAATACTTTAAATCAGAGTTATCAAGTTCTTTAGACTTCACTTTTTGATAGATTTCATTAACTGCCTCGCCCATACAAAGAATGTTCTCCAGTGCATTCTTTGTAGACGATTGGTATCGACGGATGTAATCATCAGCAATTGATTGATTGATGCATTGAGTTACTGCTTTACTTTGAGTTGTTAATTGCGTGTTCATCATCTTCTCCTAGTTAAACAAGTTCTTCGCCAAAAAACGTAATTACTTTGGCATCGCAACAATCGCACTTGCTTTGAATTGCTCGATTGATTGAGAAACACTTATTCTCAAATCGAAATTGCAATTCAGTTGTTAGATGTTTCTCATTCATAAAATCTTCATTTGACAAATACTTTGGCAAATTATTAGTCGATTGATTGTTTTTCATATCCCACTCCTTTAATTAAGTTGATAAATTTTGAGCAAAGAAATGGCCAACTCAATGAAGAGTTTTAATTTTTTTGCTCGATTTACTGAAATAAAAAAAGTGACTTTTTTCTAGTTTTTAGTCGTCACTATTTCGTAGTTTCCATAGACGTAAGAGTCTATTTGTGGGAGGTACGATTACATCTACAACGATAAAAATATTGTAGCAAAATGTGGGTCAAAAGTCAATATAAGGTACTGATTTAATTGAGAAATGTGGCATTTTTGCATCAAAAAAAGAGTAGCAAAAACAGGGGGTTGGAGTGTTCATAGCAAGAACAAAAGAAGTAGGGCAAATATCACATAAAACACACTAAAAATTTTGATGTTTTGCTTCAGTATTTGCTTATCGGCATTCTTGTATTTCCAAAGATAGACGGAGTGAATGATAGGTGCCAAGAGAATGACACTGAATTCAATGAGTAGTTCAATTTTGATCCCAGTCATTTATTGATATTCATTGTTTTAGATTTTGCTTTAAAAAATCTTGGACTGCATCTCGTACTTTTGGGGTATCAAATGAGTCGTGTAAATAATCATTTAAAAAAAGAAATGATAACGATCCATCGTTTCGTGCTTGTTGGCACCGCCCACCTGCTTTGTGCCAAGGATCATTCTCGTAATTAATTATTAAACCTTTAACACCATATTCAAAATTGATACCTAGTCGACAGAACCCACTAGACAATATCATTCCTCTAAATCCTATGATGTTTGTTTTTGCTATTGCATTTGCACCCTCACTATGACCCATTAAAAAAATATTGGACATATCTGCCCAACTCGTCTTTTTTAGTTGATTTATTGCATACGCAATTTCCTGTTCGCGATATATCAGTGCTGATGGAAATGTACCAATGCCGCCTCGTTGATATTTTGGGTCACAGTTAGCAATTCGACGTGGGCGTGCAAAACTATCAGGCAAGATTACAACAAATCCTAAGTTTGAAATAAAACGTCCCCAACGTAAATCATGAAAGGATGTAATTCCTGTGCATCCATGAAGATAAATCACAACGGGATATTTTTTTTCTAACTGAAGATTAGATGTGCTTTTTAAGAAAATACTTTCTGGAATATAAACATCTGCTTTATTCCAACTTTTTTCAATTCCCACATCCATGGGAATATTACCTTCTTCACGGTCTTTCTTTAATTTTTTTAAATATGCATCAGATTCTTCAGTAGTTTGAATCTGTGTTCCAGGTGGTTCTTCAAGTGAGAAAGCGGAAAAACTTATTGAAAGTAATATAAATGAAAGTAATTTTTTTAAATTGAGATTCATAAACACATTACATCTCCAGTCAATTTTTTACTGTTTTCTATCAGAGATATTACCTGACTTACCGAACTGCTTTAGAACACGATCCTACGACAATTTGTAGCTTATTTTCTCAATCGCTTCTCGCATAGTTTCAAGAGTTGAACCACCGCTATAAAGTCCATAGGTGATTCTTGGTTTCTCATGTCCGATGATATCTGCCGTAATGTTCTCTCCCACGCCCGCATTCTCCAATAACGTCGTAAATGTCTTACGTATCGAGTGAAAACTATATTGTCTTGTAGTAAATCCAACCTTTTCCTTCATTCGACCAAAACGTTTACCTAATGAATTTGATCGATCGCCATATTTGTTTTTATTGAGTTTTGTGAACAAGTAATCATCTGTTGATTTTTCTATCATTTCTGTAATTCGATTTTTAATAGCACTATGAATGGGTATGACACGTTCACCCGCTTCAGTCTTTGCATTTCGTATTGCAATACTTTCTTCGATCAGATTTATATCTTTACAGAGTAGAGAGCAGAGTTCTTCGATGCGAGCGCCTGTATGCATACCTAGCAGTATTAAATCTGCTAACTTTTCGTCTTTATCCGTCAATGCTTGTTGATATAGATTCACAACTTCGGTAGCAGAGTAGGGTAGATACGATTGCGTTTTGTTGAGAGTCTTAGAGTTTGGTTTATTGCTAATCTTGAACTCATCAGGCACGATAAATGGATTGATTTCTGTTTTGCTCACTTCTTTAATGCTTTGTAAATACTTAAAGAAGTTTCTTCCCGATCCAATAATACGAGTAACAGATGATGCGGTAAGTTTGCCTTTTTTCGCAGTATGCTTGATCCACAACTCGATACTTTCTAGAGTAAATAACTTTGCAACTGGAAATTGATTCGTAATTAACTCAAGATCGCTTCGCATTTGATCGATTGATTTTGTTGCTAATCCACGTTTTTGTTCATGCTTTTCCCAATTTTTAATGAGATCAACAAGGTAGTGCTTGCCTGAAGTAATTTGTTCAAAAACTTGTAGATGAAGAACTTTCTTGGGGTCTTGTAATTTTTGCCTTTCTTCTTCAATAACTTCTTGAACAAGATGTTTGGGAGATGATTTGAGTAATTGTCGTAATTCTTTAGCAGATTGAATCAGGGGTTCATCAGACTTTGTTCTCGCAGACTCAATTTCTGCTTTCCAACCCATGACATAGACTTCAGCAATCTTCTTGGCAAGTTTAAAATTGTCTGTTTGAGTGCTTTTTGAGAACTTCGATTTACCTAAAACATATTGAACATCTTGAGGTACATACAACACGGCAAAGTAGGTGTTGAACCGTTTTACTAGGTGAGATGGACTAGCGGTTTGTTTTGGCATAAGATTGTTCTTAATAAGAACAGTAATATGATAATTCAACCCATGTTTTCAACCCATGTCGATTTCGTAAACCCTTATACCTATTACCTTAAAGAGCTTTTTTTTAATAGTCAGTCCATCCCGCCCTCTCCGCCATTACCATAAGAGTCAATAAAAACAATAGCTTATAAGAATAAATTTTATTTATTCAACCCATGTTTTCAACCCATGTCATATTTTTTGTTCTTATAAGAACAGAGTTGTAATTTTTCCCACTTCCGTTACCTTCCTCCACACCAATCAATTAGGAGGAATTAATGAAAAGAATCGCGATTTACGCAAGAGTCTCCACAGACAAGCAAACCTGTGAGAATCAACTTCAAGAACTTCGTGTGATTGCTGAACGCATGAACTACACAATCGTTGCTGAGTTCGTTGATAACGGCATCTCAGGTATGAAAACACGTCAGGATCGTCCTGCCCTAGACCAACTGATGAAGTCCGCAACTCAACGCAAATTTGACATGGTGATGTGTTGGTCAATTGATAGATTAGGTCGTTCTTTACAGAATCTCGTAGAAATACTCAATGAACTACAAGCAATGAAGATTGACTTGTTCTTTCTACAACAGGGTATGGATACATCTACACCAAGTGGACGGATGATTTTCTCGGTATTTGGGGCAATAGGGGAGTTTGAGAGAAATCTAATTCGGGAGAGAGTGATTGCGGGTCAAAAGAGGGCAGTGGCGAATGGAGTGAAGATTGGCAGACCTAGCAAGATGAATGACGGAATGCGGTCAGCAATTCAGTTATTACGGGAAAAAGGAATGGGAATTAAGCAAATATCAAGAGAGTTAAAGGTAGGGATTGGGACTGTTTATTCTGTAATTTAGGGTTATTACTTATAACAAATAAAAGCATTTAATTGGAACATAAAGAAATTAGGAGAGTTCATGAATAATTTTTTTAAGTTTCCGATACTTGCAATATTAATAGCGTTTGTTACAACTGCTTGTTCAAATAAATTGTATGAGTGTAATAGTGATCAATCAAAGCAAAAGCTAGAAAATGAAGTGCAAACAATACTCATAAATCTTAAAGAAATTAAATTAAGAATGTACTTTAAGGATGCTATTGAAGTATTATCAGGGCAGGACGATAGGAAGTGTCTTGCAAATGTTGAATGGTTTTATAAAAAAGACGGCAAAGAATTACCGATAGAAAAAGGAACCTTAGTGTTCAATATTTTCAAAAACCCGATTAATAAAGATCACATAATGATATTTCCAGAATTAACACTCATTACCGTTTCAGAATTAATTCAAAAAGGCGAGGAATTACCTGATAATTAATTTATTTAATTAAATACAACAATAACTAAAATTTGACATGAAATTAATTTTAAAAAATTTAATTCTAGTAACTTCAATACTAATCATTAGCATTGCCTGTTCAAAAAAAGAAATTACAAATAATTATGTAATAGATGGAATTAAGTTTGAAAAATTCTCCCAAGTTAAAGACCACTTAATTAAGAATTCGTGGGATCATATAGACTCAGGAATTTCAAATTATTTTAAAGAAAACCAAAAATTAATTGTTAGGTATGCTCCAACAGGAATGGGTTTCATAAGTCATGTATATCTTGTGCCTGATAACGATAATTTGAAAAAACAATATTTATCTTACGGATCAATTGACTCTTTGGATTCAGAACTTTCAAAAGATGGATGGAAAAAGTTTGTAGACGGGATTGAGGTGTTTGAAAAAGTGGAGCAAGTTAATAAAAACGGTAAAATCAAACATCAAGAAAAGTCATTTGTTATCGAATATGCACCAAAAACTGACATGATTACATCTTTGATTGAGTATAAGTAATAAAGATTAAAGCGATTGAAAGGTAACAAAATGAATAAACTTTTGCTTGCTTTATTTTCAGTCACTTTATTATTTGGATGTTCCGCTACTGCCAAAAAAGAAGGTTTGGTTACAACTGATTTTTTGGGAGGCAATCTTAAAATTATTTATACTAAATCAGGTGAATTTGAATCACTATCCTCAATATCCTCTGTAAAAGTAACCAGTGATTTACCGAGTGCCAAAGAAGAGGCAGTAACTCTTGCAACTGTTCGGGCAAGACGACAAATTGCAGAGTTTTTGAATACAGAGGTGAATTCAGAGCGTTTTGTTACTACCGTTACTAAAACATTACAAGATTCAGAAACAGCATCTGGGACAAACTCAATGACTTTGAACTCAAAAATTGCAAATGAAGTCAAAGAATCGATTCGACAAAAAAGTAACGCATTATTAAAAGGCACATTTGTTGAAAGTGAGGTTTATGATTCAAATACTAAAACAATTACTGTGGTTGTTAAAACAGGTGTCAAAGAATCGGGCATATCGAATACTGTTCGAAAACTAATGAACTAAAGTTGTGAGGCTCTTTTTTGCCCTAACTGTTACCTTTTTAATAATAAGTCCTAATTTTGCTCAAAGTTCTCCTCTTAATACAGCTTCGCTAATATTACAAGGCGTTCGTTTCTATTTCTCATTGTCGGTACCTTCAGAAATTTCTGTTGAGTCTACCGGTACAGGACCAACCCGAGAAAAAGCAATTGATAACGCATTAATTGCTGCCGTTCAACAAGCAATTGGTGTCTTAGTAGTTTCTGATATAACAGTTGAAAGTAATAAAGTTGTTCGTGATATCGCAATTAATTATGCATCTGGAGTGGTAAAAGAATATTTCGTAAAGCAATGCATAGATTCAGTGCGAGTGCAATGCACTATTAATGCTAAAGTTTCACCCACCGCTTTCCAACAAAAGCTATTGCAATCTTCATCAGTAACAAAAGTTGATGGCGAGAATTTATATGCTCAACACTTAACGCAAAAAAACACAATCATCCAACGCCGTAGGCTGGCTAATTACTATTTGACACAAACAAAAAAAAATGGATTTGACCTAAGATTAATATCAGTCAATAGTATTCCTACAACAACTGAAGATATTAAACTCCAATTAGTATATGAAATTTCATGGAATAACCAATTTAAAATTAACTTAATTAACTTTCTTCGACGTATCGAAAAAGATACTGAAGGCGGTTATGAGAATTATGATAAGTCAAGTAATAAATTAGATTTTATTGTTATTCCAGTTCATGGACGAATGCTAAGTTTTAAGCCGGCTGATGACTTCATATATATAAGATATCAAGATTACGAATTAAAAGCGATCTTAGAATTCTTTAGAACGCGCGAGTTTGCATTACCGGTTTCAATTAAGCCATTTAATTTCTGTGATCTAGTTATTCCCCCAGACGGTGGCATTTTTAAAATCGATCATCACATTAATGATAGAGAGAGAACTCATGTTTTTCAAATAAATGCTGATAAATTAAAAAATTTGAATGAAATTAATATAGAATTTGGATGTGCTATACCTCGTTTATAAAATTCACTTTTAAAATTGGTAGGTCTTAAAATGAAATCAAAATACTTTATTTTATTTTCTATAATTCTTTGCGCTATTGTTTCGCAAGATATTTATGCACAAAGCTCAAATCCCATTGTTAATTTATTGGTAGGCAAATGGTTACCGAATAACTGTAATGCTCAAACTGCATCCATAAATGATGGCATATTTTATGAATTTAATAATAAAGCACTTTCGCAAAAAGTAGTTTTAAACAATCAGGTTATTCAACAGGTTTTTATTTTGGAAATTTCTCAGCCAGATCCAAATAAAAATGAATTTAGATTAGCTGGAGTTGAAATCGATCCGATTTCAAAAAGATCTAGCACATATATATCGGTTAGAAAATTTGGTAACTCAGTTTTTGAAGTTGTTGAATTAGATTCTGATGGAAAAAAGCGAGTAAGCAATAGCATTGATTTGGAAACAAATAAGCCTTATCCCTTATTTGTAAAATGTTCGTCATCAACAAAAGCTGGTTCTGTCAGCATCGATCGTGAACAAGCTTGGAAAAATTTATATAATTCAAACATTAAAGAAATATTAGCTTTAGATCATAAATCACAACAATTTGCAGCTCGTTCTAAAACTCAGTGGCGTTCTTTTCAATCTAGTGACCAAATGTCTGGCAAAAGCTCATTAATAGTTCGCAATCAGGCCCCCGTTGGAACCGGTAGATACACAGCAGATCTTACATGTAACTCTGATAAAAAGAGTATAGCCGTCGAAATTAATTTACAAGGTGTAACTTCTCCAACGAGTACTAGAGAATTTAGAGATGGAAGATGGGCAAGTGGTAGATTGCGTAACAATGAGCAAGTAAAAAATTATGATTTTTTTCAACATCCGAATTTTAGTAATGTATTCATTGCTTTTGTTGGTCATATTTTTGATGGAAGATTTGTTAATTTTTCAGAGTATGGATTTACAAAAAACGGGACATGGGATGATATTGATTCGGATATCAAAAATCGTCAAAATTTTGAAGATTGTCAAGGAAAAATAGGCTATGATTGCTCAACTTCTGAAATAAAAAAAAGAACAGCTCCAAATGGGGCTCGGTATGACATAGCACTTGAACTTACAACTTCTGGCGGGCCAATTTATTTTGAAATTCCATCAGCAAATGCTGAAATAAAGAAACTGATCGATAGTTGCAGGTAGAAAATGAATAAAAAAATGTTACAAATACATTAGCTAAATAAAAAGTAAAATTAACAATGAAAAATATTTTTACCCTGTTTATGCTTATAACTTTTCCCACAATAACTAATGCTCAGATTTTTGTTTGCAATACAGAAAAACACATAATTCATATATATCAACTTGATAAAAACAATTTTGAATATAAGTCTTGGAATAAACCAAAGACCATAGTTGAAAAACCTGACATGAACTTGAAATCAAATAATATTGAAGCTGTAGGCTCTTGTCAGAAGTATTACAAATTCAGAACAGGTTCAACAGAGTTTGAGGTAACCAATCAATGGTCGTGTTTGAGTAAAGGTGAAATACCTCCCATGGAGGCAAAAGGCGCAACTGGCGATTTATATGTAAGAATTAAAGGTGATATTAAATCCCATTATTACTGCTTAAAATAAGTTAGATAAATCTAAATGAATTAAATGCTTTCTGAACTCTCAGAATTCTTAAATTTTTAGACTCTAGACCCTTGTGCTATCAATGGTCTTTTTTTTGACTTTCTGAACCTACTCAATAGTGCTAATCTAGTGCGTATGTCAGATGTAGAAATACTCGGTAAACCTCAATATCGTTCTCGTAAGTTAAAGGACGAAGAGCAGAACTTGTCTACTCAACAAGAATCTAAGAAACGAACAACTGACCCTGACCTTCAATATGAACGAGATGAAAAGGATTGGTGGTGGTGTGAGGATGTATGAGAATAAGAAACGAAATTAATAGAAACGGTTTTTTTCTTTTAGCACCTTTTATATTCTTTTTACTATTTAGTGCAAAAAGTTTTGCAAATGATGTGCACCTTAGTTGGGAAAAGGCCGTCATTTTTCTACCGAACACATCACAAAGAGTAAAAAGTAATGAGATTAATTTAGATAAAAATTATCCAGTTTTGATTTATTTACATGGATGTACTGGTATTCACCCTAATCATGATCTCAATTGGGGTGAATATATTTCAAGGATGGGTTTTTTAGTAATCATGCCAGATAGTTTTGCAAGGCAAAATCGAGTGGCAAATTGTGATCCTATCCTTCAACGAAGAACTAATAGATTTCCAGATGCATACAAGTATCGACAAGAGGAAATAATATTTACGGTTGAAAGAATAAAAAATCTACCTTTTATTAACCAAAAATATATATTTTTGATGGGGCATAGCGAAGGGGGTATAGCAACAGCACAATCGAGTATTACAAGTTTTACAGGGTTAATTATTTCTGGATGGTCTTGTACTGATAGTTCAGGCTACTTCCCTTCAGGGATTAAATCGCCTAAAACCCTTCCAATATTGGCCATTGCTGATTTAAATGATCCATGGAGGGTTTCAACATCAACATATGGTCGATGTAAAGATGTTAGTGGTGAGAGGGACATTACTCAAGTAGATTTAAAAAATAGTTCACATGAAACATTTCATGATGAGATTGCTAAAGATGAAGTATTTAATTTTTTAAATAAAAATACCTCAAACTACAATATCGTAAAACCTAAACCATTTACTGTTCTTCTTGAGCCTACTGAAATAGATGAACCTCTAATAGAACTAGGAAAATAGAACAATGTCTGAGAATTTGCAGAAGAAAACTAACCCGACAAAACGAACCCTAAATGACCTTCTTAATGATAAATCAGTAATAACAGGTCGTGAAGTGGTTCAACGCATCAAAGACAAAGAGATTTTACGCAAACAGTTTGAAGAGGCAGTAGAGTTTGAGTTAAGGAATGGGAGGAGGTAATTATTCTTCATCAGAATCATTATCCAAATTAGACTCTGCTACTTCAATAGAGTGAACCCTCCCTTTAATATCGATAAGTAAAATATCGGTGTAATTATGCAGTCCGCTACTTTCAAACGTAAAACTTTGATCTTGATATATAGGATGATATGAAAAAAAGTAACCGTTCGCACCCTTTTTAAAGATGTATTTCTCAAGATCAAGGATTATTTTCTTTGGATCAAATTCTTCAAAAATATCTAACGTAGCATATGATCGCTTAAAGTAATGTGCAACAATCAATGTAGGTAATTGAAGATTGGCAATAAGACAGCCATTCGAATTCTTTTTTCGAAATTCTTTAAGTATGTGCTTTTGTATATTTACTTCTTCATTGTTAACTTCAAATTTAATGTCGGTTTCGCAAAATCCAGAATTACCACTTGTTGATATGTCATCGTATTCTTCAGGTGGAAGTCCATTTTCAAGATACTCTTTAAATTGCAAGTCGGTAATATTTTGATAGGCAATCTCTATTTCTGTCGCCTGTATGGATAATTGATTAAATGGAACTCTTATTATTTTAGAATCACCAACAATTTTTGATGTAGTTTCAAATACTTTCCAGCCAATCTCATTTAAATTACTTTCAAAGCTATAACCCTTTGAAATTTTTTTTATGTGTTTTCTTTCTTCAATAGATACTCCGCTTGTAAAGAATATTTTTTCAGTTCTAGATCCATAAGTTATATCTTCAAATTCAATTAATGGAATGTATTGTTTATCATCATTCCATGAAAAGTCTATTGAATCTTTAGTAATTATATTAAAGTCCGTTTTAGTTTTTTCAATATAGAAAATATCCGTTTTTTTCCTATAAAACGTCCTTTCGATCAGCTTATTTTTTTGATTTGATTTAACAGAGTATCGAAATTCCATAGTTACCTATCTCCTCATGACGATCACCACATAATCATTTGACTTTTTGAAAGATTTAGTTATCCTCTTCATCGTCATCATTTTCATACTCTTCTTCAAGAATTTCAAAATCTTTTACTTTTCCATCAGAAGTCATAAGACACATTTCTTCACTATTTGCACCATAATTTTCTTGAAATTCAAATTCTTTTCCATCATAAGAAAGACTAAAAATTTCTACGTATGAATTTCTCCCAAAATTCTGTTCTCGTGAAATGTAGATTTCTAATTTAGAAAAGTCAAAATCTTCGTAGATTGTTAATGAGTACCATGCTCTTTTTATCCATCTCTCTCCAACAATCGCATAGGTAAGTTCACTTCCTTTTTTATTCTTAGTATCTTTACTTTTAGGATGTTCTTTTTCGTATTGTTTTACTGCTTGATCATATTTTTCTTTAAATAATTTCTGAAAATCATTAAATTCAATATCATTAATACTAAGCATTGTTCTTTCATCAAAACAGGGTGAGCAATACTCAGACTCGCCATCAAATTCTAGATAGTCCTCATAAGGCATTCCATTTTTTTCGTAGTCATCGAACTTTTCTTTTGAAATAATTTGTAGTAATCCTTGCAACTCTCCTGAAAACAGAGTCAATTTATTTACAGATACTTTTTTAATATCAAAATTTCCAGAAAAAGTTGAAATCTCTTTTGATTTTTTCCATCCATAATCATAAATTAGATACATCTCATTTTTTCTGTAATGTCTTTTGATTAATTTTGTATCTTCTGTTGTAATTTCATCAGTTATAACTAATTTTGTTTTGTAATCATATTCTCCATCTTTAAAAGAGTAATTTTTTAAAACTAAACCAGTAATAGGGTCATATTTCTTTAAATTAATTTCTACATCTAACAAAATCTCTGGATTTTGATATTTATTTTCAATATAAAAAGTTAACTTTCCTTTTTTATAAAATTCCTGTTTAACTAAAGAGTATTTTTTCTTTGGAATGACAAGGAACTTATTTGACATATTTATTTACCTCCTTATCACCATCAGCACATAAACTTATAAATTTTTGATAATCTATTTTTTTTCTTGCAAAGATTAAGTTAATAACCAATTTTTAAAATCAGCATCTTTGCTCCAGCTCTCAAACGCGATTGCTAGGTTTAATTGTGTATTTGAAATTAGGTTTTCGATGACTTCGACTTTACCAACTTTTACACCTTTTAGACAAGCAGAAGTTCTGTATCTCAGATAGATGCTTTCAACACCATTAGAATTTGTAGAATGTAGTTCAAAGTTACCGAATTTCAATTTAGAATTGATATTTAATGTTTCTAGTCCGATGTTGCTAATCAATTCATCTGGAATAGGTTTTGCAACATACGAGTAAAAAGTTAGAATCATCGATTCTTCATCAACTTCAATTATGTGATCGAGATCAAATTCGTCGTCTTCAG
>Ga0315901_10006326_pt1 | contig 14217 bp, 15 predicted proteins | sample LakEriMetagenome_10_FD_203761 | JGI IMG/M metagenome (GOLD analysis project Ga0315901, IMG submission 203761) | Freshwater fungal communities from buoy surface, Lake Erie, Ohio, United States - Buoy 2 MA116 | ecosystem: Environmental > Aquatic > Freshwater > Lake | place: USA: Lake Erie, Ohio... | reverse complement strand
GACCAACGCTGGGACCGTCACGGGCAACTGCACATTCAGCGGCAGCGCGACGAACACCGGCACCGTGGACGGCGATGCGACCTTCTCTGGCACGGCCAGCATGGCTGGCGATGTGACCGGCACCGCTACGTTCAACGACGATGCCTGCTGGTCTAGCGGAACCGCTGGCACATTCGACCCCGACCCGCCCCCGGCGTGCTGACATGCGATACTGTACGCAACACTGGCTCAATCGACGCTGCCGCGAGGCTGGCGGAAAGAACGGCGACTGCGACGCCTGCATCGTCACGCCCGGCGACGTACTGACCGTGGACGAAACGCACCCGGCTTTCCCAAAGACGGCGGCACCGAGCATTGCCCAGAAGGCCGCCAACTTCGCCACCTCGGCAGCGGCCCACGTTGCCGCCGGGATGCCCCAGGCCAGCCAGGAGCAAATCGACGCCCGGTTCGCCATCTGCCAGGCGTGCGAGCACTTCGACGGGCGGGCGTGCCGGCTGTGCGGATGCCCGGTCGTGAGGGAGAAGGCGTTCGTCAGCAAGCTGTCGTGGGCCGGCGAGAAGTGCCCGGCGGGCAAGTGGGGTCCGGTGGGCAATAGTCAACAGGAGCCTGTACGGGAGTAGCAAGATGTTGAATCCATACCAGCAAGCGGCGCACCTCCAGGGCATGGCCAACCAGACCATGAACGCAATTGGCGACGAGAACGACTCCCGCGTCGCGCAAGCCAGGGAGGCTCGGCGGCAAGAGCAGGAGTATCGCATGCAGATGGACTCCCTGCTCGTCCGGCTGCAGCATGATCGCTTCATGGCGGCCCGCACCATGCAGTCGCAAAAGGAAGCCGCCGACAGGGCTCGCGGCATGACCTACAACTCCGAATGGGGTAAGCCGCTGACGCGCGGCGTCGATTACTGAAAATCGGATTGCCGTTCGCACTACGCGGGCACTCTTTCCACAGGCACCCCCTAGCCGCTTGAAAGGAAAGAGATGAGTGACGAAGTAGTTCAGTCCCCGGAAGCGTCCCCGGCTCCCGAGGCAACGGCGTCAGCAGCTCCGCAGTCCTTTGACAACTCGCCGCAGCAAGCCGCACCACAGCAGACCGTGTGGGATGCGTTCAAGTCGCTGCCGGAGTATTCCGGCCAAGACGACGTCGCAATCGCCCGCGATCTGTACCAGAGCCGCCAGGGATACCAGGCGGCCCAGCAGCAGCTTCGCCAGTACCAGGCCATCACGGCCGACTACGCCCGCAATGCCGACCAGTTCCGCAAGTGGCGGGAGTCGCAGGCTCAGACGCAGCAGCCGGCCCAGCCCGCCAAGCCCAAGTGGTGGGACCCGCCGCAGGTCAAGGACACCTGGCGGCAGTACATCGTCCGGGACCCTGAGACGGGGCGCGAGGTCATTGCCCCCGATGCCCCGTTTGAGGCCCAGGCCGCCATTCGGGACTACCAGGCCTACACCGCCAACTTCGCCAAGAAGTTCGTCACCGACCCGGAAGGGACGCTCAAGCCCTTCATCGAAGACGTCGCGATGCAGAAGGCCCAGGAGCTGGTTCAGCAGAGCCTTGGCCAGTACCAGGCCCAGAGCTACGTCCAGAGCCTGGAGCAGCAGAACGCCGACTGGCTCTATGACGGTCGGGGAAACATCAGCCCCGAAGGCCAGGCCATTCAGCAGTACATCGAACACGCGGCTCGTTCAGGGATTGCAGATCCGCAGGCCCGTTGGCAGTACGCCACCGGGATGCTGGAGCGCGACCTCCTGAACCTGCGGTACCAGCAAATGCAACAGACGATGGCGCAGCCGCCGATGCCTCCACAGGCACCGCCTCAGCCTGAGCCTGTTGCACAGCAGAACATGCAGTTCCTGCGAGAGCGCGCGACCAGAGCGCCGAGCAGGAGCGGCGGGGCAACGGAGCCCCGGGCACCACGCCCGAAGCAGTCGTTTGAGGAACGCCTTCGGGCACAACTGGTCAAAGACGGAGCGCTCTAGGAGTAACACATGGCTTCGACCACCGATTTCGCTCGTAGTATTGCAACGACGATTGTCAACCACCTGCGCGAGGAGGAAATTGCCTCGCTGCGGAAGTACATGGTGCTTGCTGCCATTGAGCAGCGTGGCAACGTCCGCATGAACATGGTAGGCCGTGGCGTAGACTGGGAGGTGTCGTACCGCCTGCATAAGCCGTCCGGCAACAACGGCGAGACGCCTCGCTCGTTCGCTCGCCAGAACCTCTGGAAGAAGGCGGAGCTTGAGTACCGCGGCTACCAGGCCACGGACAGCCTGTTCCGCAAAGAGATGCTGGAAAATCGGGGCTCCAGCGCTCTGATCAACGTGGCCGGCAAGATGTCCAGCCGGCTGCTCACCAGCATCGAACAGTACCTCTCGCAGGAAGTCTGGATCGACGGTAACGCCGCCGGCAATGAGCTGCGGTACCACGGCCTGGAGTCGTTCTTCGGCAACAACGGGACGATCAACGTCACGGACGGTTCGCAGCGGACTGCAAACGCGGCCGATCCGTTCGGCTTCCCGAGCGACACCTATGCCGGCCTCAACACGCAGCTGGGCGCCTACGGCGGCTCGCAGCTGGAAGGCGTGTGGCCGAATGGCAAGGCGGACAGCGAGTATGACTTCTACTCGCCGCTGATTGTGAACACCACCTCCAGCTACTTCGGTAGCACCACGTGGGCGGCCAACTGCGTGAAGGCTCTCCGCGAGGGCCTCCATTTCGCGAAGCGGAACGACACCAAGGAAGACGCCATCGACCTGATCGTCATGGATCGGAAGCTGTACGTGGACTTCCTCAACGCCTATGAGGACAAGCAGCGGTTTGTCGTCAGCAAGGAGAACGGGTTGAAGTCTCTGGGCTTCACCACGGTGGAGTTCGACGGCGTGGAGCTGGGCACCGAGTACGCCGTTCCGGCTGGCTGTGCGTACGGCCTCGCGATTGGCAACTGCGAACTCCTGAACATGGAGTCGCAGATGTTCAACAGTGAGGGACCGTTCTACGACGAAACCAGCCAGTCATATAGGTTTGTGGTGTCCACCCTGGGCAACCTGAAGTTCAAGTCGCCCCGGTCGTTCATCAAGTGGAAGGCCCTTGCCTGATCTAAGGAGTAACGCATGAGTCTGTTGGTTGATCCTCCGTTCTCGCTTGGCCAGACCCTCGGCGTCGATTCGACTAGCGACGGCACGGGCTGGGTGGGTGCTATCAAGCAGTTCCCGGACGTTGATCCGGCGACTGGCAAGATCCGTTCCAATCGGGTGAAGACCTGCGTGGCGGTTCGCAACTCCGCCGCGGCTGCCCTGCTTCCCAAGCGGGTGGTCCGGTTCCGGCTCACTGCCGGCACCGCGGTGTTCGCTGAGGTCGATGGCTACGCTGCCGAGACGAACGAGGAGCGGGTTGGTGTGGTCGATGAGCATCTGCCCGCCTCTGGCGTGGCGGTGAACGATGTGTTCTGGGTGACCGTCGCCGGGCCCACGGAGGTCGCTGTCGCGCTCTCTGGCACGGCGGTGGCGGTGGGTGATCGCCTCTCCTGCGTGACGGCCGCGACCAGCGGTGCGACCACGGCAGGTCGGGTTGGCCCCTCGCCGCTCAGCGCTTCGACGGCTGGCGGTAACAACAACGGCATCGGCGTCATCGCCCGGGCCTGCAGTGTCGGTGCAACCACTGGCACCAACGTCCTGGCTCTCGTCAACACCAAGAGCTGATACATGCCCTGCAAGGGGCTAGGGGGGAGCCTCTGACCTGGGCAACTGGGTCAGAGGCTTTTCGCTTACATGGACATACTGGACCTGTTCCTGATGAACGACGGGCCGGCAATCCAGAACATGGATTACCTGCGGCAGCTTATTGCCCAGGTCCGCGGAGAGCTGCCTTCTGCTGACGCCGAGCGGCTGCGGATGATTTACGGCACTGGCCTGGGCACCGATAGGGAGGACGTCTGATGGGCATGGCGAGGCTGAACCCTGTCGCGGACCCCGGGGCGTCGCCGCCGCCCATGAGGCCGTCAATCGGGGGCGGCCGGCACTTGGTCTAGTTTGCTTGCCGCGACCGGCGAATTGCTGTAAATCTGTCCACCATCCCCCGAGGTGACAATGATTCAGAAGTTCAATCTAGGCATCTGTACGTTCTCTTACGGCGGCAATGGCGGCATCTCCTCTGAGGTGCCGGATATCCGCGAGTGGATGATCCCCGTCGTCCTGGAGGCCTCCAGGGACGAGCGCGTCGGAAACATCCGCGTCTGGAACCTGTCCGACACGCCGATCACCATGACCCGCAACCGCTGCGTCCTCCAGGCCCGCGAGTTCGGCGTGGATGTGCTGATCATGGTGGACTCCGACATGAAGCCGGACATCAATGCCGGCCAGTCGGACGCCAAGCCCTGGTTCAAAACCAGCTTCGACTTCCTGGTCAATCACTACCACAAGGGCCCCTGCGTGATCGGTGCCCCGTACTGCGGCCCGCCCCCGATGGAGTGCGTGTACGTGTTCCGCTGGCAGAACATGCAGTCCGGCAACCAGAACCCGGACTTCCAGCTGGAGATGTACGACCGGCATACGGCCCACAAGATGGCCGGCATCCAGGAGTGTGCCGCCCTGCCGACCGGGCTGATCATGTACGACATGCGGGCGTTCGGCCTGACAGAGCCGCGCACGGAGGCTGACAAGCCCTGGTTCTACTACGAATGGGCCGACAAGTACGCCGCCTCCAAGTCGTCAACGGAGGATGTAACGCAGACGCGGGACCTGTCTATGGCCGGAGTTCAGCAGCTGGGCTACAACCCGGTCTACTGCAACTGGGACGCCTGGGCTGGCCACTGGAAGCCGAAGTGCGTGGGCAAGCCGCAGATCATCGACGCCAGCGGCGTGAGCGGCCTGCTAAAGGCGTTCTGGGATAGCAAGGCCGACAGCTCCGTGAAGCTAGTAAACATTGAAATGCCCAAGTGGCTCCCGGTCCAGCCGGCGGGCCTGCGACTTGGCAGCGAAGTCTAGTGTGGTGCAATGAAGACCTGTCTTGGCTGTAAGAAAGAGCTGCCTGATTCGTCCTACAACATAACGTCGGACGGGCGGAAGCACTCTCGCTGCAAGACCTGTCGGGCTGACTATGAGCGGAAGCGTCGCAAGAAGCAGAAGGACGCCCGCCTAGACAAGATCGAACGCGACTCCATCGAAGCGTTCTGCAAGGCGGCTCGGCTGGGCGGGGCAAACATCCCGCACTCGTCTGAGGTCCTAGAGACGATCATGGAGTACATGGGTGGCACCCGCGGGTTTGCCAACCTGTTCCTCAAGCAGTACTACGATTCCCCTCCAGGGGGCGCGTTTCGGACCAAGCAGCTTGACACCATCGTCCGCCTGGTGACGCACAACACGGCCATGGGCGGGGCGAAGAAGCCGCTGGCCCTGTGGAGCGAGGACGAGCTGGAAGATGAGCTGCGGGCCCGGCTGATGGAGGCTGCCGTGGCCCTCCGCGGCCTTCCGGTGATCGACGCCGATGTTCTTCCCGTAGTGGAGAAGGTTGAAAAAGCACCCACGCCAGATACCTGATCCGCCAAAGCCGCAGGTGGATCTAGGGGCAAACGTATCGACGCACTCGCTGGAGCAGCTGAAGGAGGTCCAGGCCGAGCTGAAGAGCCGGCGGATCGAAGCCCTTCGCCTCTATGAGCCGATGGCCTCGCAGCAGGAGATGCACGCCTGCACGGCCTCCGAGCGGATAGTGCTTGGCGGAAATCGGTGCCTGGCCGGCGACCAGCTGATCTACGACCCGTACGACGGCGGGGCCCGCCCTGTCAGCGAGATCGCCTACCCATTCCACGTGCAGGCCCTGAGCGACGGCAAGGTGATCAAGGCACAGGCGAGGCGGCCGTTCGTTAAGGGGTGGGATGACCTCTATGCGTTTGGGCTGAGCAATGGAGGGGAGATTCGCTGCACGCTGAACCACACGGTTCTTTCGGGCGATGGCGCCTGGGCCCCCGTGGGCGACTTGCTACTTCCAGAAGTTTTCGACGCCCTTCCTCAGACCACTTCGGGCACTTACCTGCCAGCGTCTCGCGAAGATGGTCAGCGTTGCAGTCATACACCTGCAGGTTCTCCGGGCGGTTGTCCGCAGGATCGTCGTTCTTGTGATGAACGACTTCTTCTCGCCGTAACGGCCGTCCGAGAATCTGTTCGCACACAAGCCGATGCTCGCGAACGTACCCGTTGCTGTTGCAGTTCGGATGCTCAGGACGGTAGAGCAGCGTATAGCCGGCCTTGTCAACCGTCCGGCCTCCTCTCCACCCAGGATGTTCTGGCCCAGACTTGGGGCCTCTCCGCCGCATGCGGAACCCAAATCGTTTGCACGCCTTGTTCACCACCTTTGGACTGCGGCCCAGCAAGGCGCCTATCTCTGCCACTGTTTTGCGCTCAACCTCATACCACGTTCGCATCTGATCTACCGGCCAATCAATCTTGTTGTGCATTCCCATCGGACTCTCCTGTAGGCGGTAATGAACATGTGTATATTACCTCCATCAGGCATTTGGGGCAAGGAGCCGTGTGGGACTTTGAGGTTCCCCGCTATCACAACTATCTCATCGCCGGAGTGCCGAATCACAACAGCGGCAAGAGCCTCAGCACATTCGTAGAGGACGCCCGCGCTGCGACCGGCTGCGACCCGTTCGGCAAGTATCCGCTCAATGACGGCAACCTGGTCATCGTCGGCCGCAACTGGCAGCACATCGGCCTGGTGGCCTATCCGATGCTCTTCAAGGCCGGGGCGTTCCGGATCATCCGCGACCTGGAGACGGGCGACTGGCGGGCCTTCCGGCCGGCGACCGATGCCGACAGGATCAAGGAGACGAAGCCGGCACCGCCCCTGATCCCGCCGCGGTTCGTCGTTGACATCTCATGGGTGCTGAAGAACGCCGGGTACTGCCAGAAGGTGATTCTGTCCAACGGATGGCAGATCAACTTCTTCTCCGCCGAGGGTGAGCCGCCCCAGGGTTTTCAGGCGGATTTGGTGCATTTTGACGAGGACATCCCTCAGCCCGCATGGGTGGGCGAAATGCAGGCCAGACTCGCAGACCGCAAGGGGCGGCTGCTGTGGTCCGCGATGCCCCATAGCAAGAACGACGCCCTCCTGGGGCTGTGCGAGCGTGCCGACCGCGAGGCCGAGCTGGGGATTGATCCGCCCAACATCAAGAAGTTCGTCCTCCGCTTCCTGGACAACGCCCACATCGACTCCAAGGAGAAGGAGAAGAACATCGCCCGGTGGTCTGCCCTGGGCGTGGATGAGCTGCGGATGCGTGCCGAGGGCGAGTTCACGCAGGACTCCATCCTCATGTACCCGTCCTTCAATCCGGCGGTGCATGTCCTTCCCAAGGTCGCCCTGCCCGATGGCGTGCCGCCGGACTGGACGCGGTACGTGGCGATTGACCCTGGCCACGCCGTGATGGCGGCGGTGTTCGGGGCTGTTCCGCCGGACGAGAAGTTCCTGCTGATCTACGACGAGCTGTACATCCGCAACTGCAACGCCCTGATCTTTGGCGAGGAGTTCGCCAAGAAGACCGAAGGCCAGCACTTCTACGCCTTCATCATGGACATGCACGGCGGTGCCCTGCGTGACCTGGGATCAGGCCGGCTTCCGTCAGAGCTGTATTCGGAGCAGCTTCGCGACCGCGGCGTCCGGGCCCAGATGACCGGGCACCAGTTCATCGCCGGCTCCGACGACATTACGGCACGGACGGGACTCGTCCGCCAGTTGCTGCATATCCGCGGCGACGGGACCACCAAGCTGAAGTTCCTGGAGAACGCCACGCCAGAGCTGTTCCGGGAGCTGCGGCGCTACAAGAAGAAGGTGATCCAGACGGCCAACGGGCCGTTCATCACCGACACGCCCAACGCCAGAGGCGAAATCCATACCTGCCAGTGTTTTGATGACCAGACGGAAGTGCTGACTGAGCGTGGCTGGAGGCTGTTTCGGGACGTTCCAGACGCTGAACGAGTTGCCACAGTAAACCTGGGCAGCGGGCGGCTGGAGTACCAGCACTTCACGCAACGTGTGGAACGCCCGCATGAAGGCGAGATGGTGCGCATTAAGTCGGCTCGCGTAGACGCGCATGTGACGCCTGACCACAGGATGGTGACGCTGAACAAGCACGGCGAGTACGTCATCCGCGAGGCTGGCGACCTGCGAATCACAGACCGCCTCACAAACCAGGTGCAGTGGGCTGGCGCGCCGCGGACAGGCCCTGTGCTGCTGCCCGGCGTGTCGGGCGGAAAGAAGGAGTTTGAGAAGGAAATAGATCCTCTTGTGTGGGCGGAGTTTATGGGCTGGTTCCTGTCTGAGGGGTATGTGGACAAGACCCCCAGGTGCCCTGGAAGCGGCTACCGAATTGTCATCGCCCAGCGGAAGGAAACGCCGCGTGCGTTCCTGCGAGCCAACCTGTCGCAGCTGCCGTTCCGGTGGGCGGAAACGCCGGACGGTTTCCAGGCTTCCAGCAAGCAGCTCTGGAGCGCGCTCATTGAGTTCGGCGGCACATACGACAAATACATACCGCAGTGGATCCTTGACTCCGACACAACGGTGCTGCGAGCGTTCCTGGACGGCGCGCTGGATGGAGATGGGTGGACCAGCACGCAGACCTACCTGCCGCGCTACGGGTCGGCCAGCAAGCGGCTCGCGGACGGAATGCAGGAGGTCATGCTGAAGATGGGCATGTCCCCGTCCATGTACACGCAGCCAGCCGGGGTGGACGTCATTCGCGGTCGCACATGCCAAACGCGGGAGTTCTACCGCGTTGCTGCTTGCCGCCAGCGGCCCATTTATCTACGGGACGCATACGGCACGCCGTCGTTTGAGCCAAGCCATTATGAGGGGCAGGTGTACTGCCTGTCTGTGCCAAACACCACTCTGATAGTCCGGCGCGGAGGGGCGCCGATTATCGCCGGCAACTGTTTGGAATACCTCTGTGCGTATGAGCCCTCCTATCACCGCCCGCCGGCACGGCCAGGCCCAGAGCCCTGGTACGTGAAGTGGCTGGCGGACAAGAAGAAGCGGCTTGGAGATGACGGCAAGGGTTATGTGGTCCTGGGTCCCCAACGAAAGGGTTAGCAATGAGCTGGTCTGTTCCTGCGGTGTCGGTTGGCGAGACGGTGCTGTACTACGCCCATGAGGGCGCCGAGCCCAACATGGCGTTCGTCACCAAGGTGGGCAAGGAGACGCTGGAGCTGTGGGCCCTGGCTCCGGGTTACGGGGGCGTGGAAAAGCCGAGCGTCCGGCACAAGGAAGACCCGCGCCTGGCTGATTTCCCCAACTGGAAGGAGTTCGGCCTGTGGGAACACCGGCCTCGCGATCCCCGCATTGCCCAGCTTTCGGAACGGCTTTCGGCCCTGGAGAAGGCCGTCCAGGGCAATAGGAAGTAGGAGAAACCGCCGGTGCCCAAACGCCTGTCGCTGGACGTTGACCAGCTGAAGAGCCTCTATGTCGATGCCGGGTGGAGCGCCACGCGCATTGCAAAATCGCTTGGCGTCTCCGTCCGGCCGGTTGTGCTTGCGCTGCGCGAGTCAGGCATCGCCGTCTCTGCCAAGCGCCGCCCGCAAGACACGGCCAATGGAGACATCTTGCGCCTCTACTGGTCGCCAGGCAGCACCGTCCGGTCGGTGTCGAAGGCACTTGGCGTTAGCACCACCACTGTGTATCGGGCGCTTCGCCTGAGCGGCGGCCTTCGCCAGCGTGGCGCCCATCTGAAGGGGCGGCGAGGCCCAGAGATGCCCACCTGGAAGGGCGGAAGGCGCCGCGTTCCGCAGGGCTACATCCATGTCTATCGCCCAGAGAGCCCTATGGCCGGAAAGCACGGATACGTTCCAGAGCATCGGCTCGTCGCCTCGGGGGTCCTTGGTAGGCCGCTGTCTCGCAAAGAGCATGTCCACCACATTAACGGAATCAAGGACGACAACCGCCCGGAGAACCTGATTGTTGTTGACGGCACGGCGCACAGCCAGCTGCATGCGGACCATCGCCGGGAAGTGTGGGAGCTACGGAAGCGCGTTGAGCAGCTTGAGGCGCAGCTGCACCCCGGCCAATCGCTAAAGGTGTTTGGATGAGCGACGACAATCCGCTGCGCCCAATCGCGAAGGGCTGGCTGGCGAAGATCCGCTTGGCCGAGGAACACAAGCGGCCGTTTAGCGAGGACGCTGCGGAAGCGATGCAGTTCTACGACGGTGAAAACGCATGGATGTGGCGCAACGAATACATGCGTGGCGAGAAGGGTTTTGTGAAGGGCATCTCAGCCCCGGCCTTCCGGATGACGATCAACCGGGTCTGGGAGGCCGTCCGCCTCTTCGGTGCGGTCATTCACCACCGGAATCCGGTGCGGAACGTCACGCCGCGGCAGTACCCCATCATCAGCCCGCAGATGCTGGGGATCTTCCCGCAGCCGCCGACCCCGCAGATGGGGCCGGACGGCCAGCCGGTGTTTGGGCCCGATGGGCAGCCGGTGATGATGCCGGACCCTGGGCAGCAGTTCTACATGCAGCTCATGCAGCAGACGCAGATGGCCTCCGAGAAGCGCGGCCTCATCAGCCGCCTCTTGGAGGACTACCTGAACTACACGCCCAACGAGCTGAACCTGAAAGACCAGTCCCGCAAGGTGGTGGACGAGGCCCTGATCAAAGGCGCTGGGTGCTGGTTCACGGAGCTGTACCAGCCGCCGGGCTCTGAGATGCGGATGGCGGGTTCGTTCTATGAGTCCTTTGACAATGTGGTCTGGGACCCGGATGCGGACGACCAGAACGACATCCTCTGGCTGGCCCGCCGCCGCACGCACCCCAAGGAGTTTGTCGCCCAGCGGTTTGGCCTGAATCCCGAAGACCTGAAGGGCCACTCTGAGAGCTACGCTTCCCGCAGCAAGGCGGAGGAGCAGGGCTACAAGACCAAGAAGCGGAACGGCCAGACCAACGACCTGGTCACCTACTGGGAAATCTACAGCAAGACAGGCTTCGGTGACCGCCTGAAGGACGCCGACGCGGACCTCCGTGGGAAGTTCGACGCCCTTGGGGACTACTGCTACATCGTCATCTGCGAGGGCGTAGACCACCCGCTGAACATCTCGCCGGAGATGCTCCAGGAGGAGGTCGATGAGTCTGGCCTACCGCCAAGCCTGTTTGCGGCGGCACAGTGGCCAATCCCGTTCTGGGCCGAGCCGAATGGCTGGCCATGTACGATTCTGCAGTGGCACGGCAAACCCGGTTATTCGTACCCCATTTCGCTTATTAAGCCGGGTATTGGCGAATTGCGGTTTATCAACTGGGCCGTGTCGTTCATGGCGACCAAGATCGCCACCTCGTCCACCACGCTCATTGGCGTGGCGAAGGCCGCGGACGAGAACCTGAAGGCCAAGATCCTGGACGGCGGCGAGGCAGGGTTCAACGTCGTTGAAATCTCCGAGGCCATCGGCCGTACGGTCAACGATGTGCTGAGCGTGTTCCAGCTGCCGGGCGTGACCGCCGACATGTGGAACATTATCCAGGCTGTGACTGAGCTGTTCGACCGGCGAGTCGGCCTGACTGAGCTGGTCTACGGCATGTCCCGAAATCAGTTCCGGTCAGCGGCAGAGGCCGCCGTGAAGGCCGAGCAGATCAGCGTGCGGCCAGACGACATGGCGAACACGCTGGAAGACGCCCTCTCTGAGCTGGCCCGCAAGGAGGCTCTCCTGGCCCGCTGGTTGGTTCAGCCGCAGGACGTCGCCCCGCTCCTGGGCCCGATGGCGGCACAAGCCTGGCAGATGCATGTCCAGGCCATGAGCCCGGAAGAGGTGCTGCGGGAGTTCGACTTCCGCGTAGAGGCCGGCAGTGCCAGGAAGCCCAACAAGGGCACCAAGGTGGAGCAGATCAACCAGGCCCTCCAGGTCCTCATGCCCATTGCCCAGGGCCTCATGCAGGCCGGCAACCCGCAGGTGCTTAACGCCCTCCTGGAGGACTGGGGCCGGGCGATGGACATCGACGTCCAGCGGTATCTGATTCCGCCGCCGCCTCCTCCGCCCCCAGGGCCGCCTCCAGGACAACAGCAGCCCGGACAGCCGCCGCAGGACCAGCAAGCCCCCCAGCAAGGACCGCCCAATGAAAATCCCCCACCAGGTCAGTGAAGCCGGCCACACGGCCGTGGAAACCTACAAGGCCGCCCTGCCCTACGGCGAGCGGTGGGCGGAGATGTGCGCCCTCCAGATCGCCCCTGGGACGAAGGGCACCGACAGAGCGTTTAACCAGGGCCGGCTGAACCAAGAGCAGTTCAACGACATGCCCAAGCAGATGGCCCAGCGGATCATCCGCGAGGCCGCTGCGGCTGGGATCAACACCAACGGCAAGCAGTACTGTGCCGGCCTGGCTGACAAGCGGGCCTACTGCGACCCCGAGGCCTGGGTGGATTCAACCGCCGAAGTCGTTCGCGTCGCCCGGAAGCGGAACCTGACCGTCGAAGGCATCGTCAGCCACAGGGGCTCGGCGGTCGCCCCGAAGCGGACGGTCCTCTCGGAGGGCATTATCCAAGAGGAGATGCGGCGATACCGCAAGCTGCACCCGGGCCGCAAGCAGGAAGACCTGCGGCAGATGATCATCGAAAAGCACGCACATCCGGCAAAGAGGAAGGGCAAATGATCGAAATCGAACGCTCCCAGACGCTTGTCACCATCACGGCGGCCAGCTCTGCGGCCACCACCACGCCCCGTTTTCCGTTTGGCCGGTTTGCTGGCGGCGGCGTGTTCATTGCCAGCACGGGCGGGGCGACGCAGATTAACTGGCACGCCGGGTCTGCGGCCGAGGACCTGGTCCGGCCCATCTTTGCGGATGGTGCTGCGGTCACAACGGCCGTGACGGTCGGCTGTCACCCGGTGCCGGACGCCTGCTTCTCGTTCCCGTATGTAGCCCCTGTGCTTGTGGGCGGGGCTTCTGCTGTGCTGACGGTAAGCCTGAAGGGGTAAGCCGCCATGCCCATGAACCCCCGCCTCCTTCGGCCGACGAAGCCAGTCTCCAAGGCGCCTCGCATCACCACTGAATCTGGCAGCAGCCTTGCCACTGAATCAGGCGACAAGATCAGAACGGAGCAGAACTGATGGCAGACGTAAAAATCAGCGAACTACCAGTTGCCAGCGGCGTTACGCCTGACGATCTGTTCGTCATTGTGGATGACCCTACGGGGACTCCAGTGACGAAGCGGGTCGCTGCGTCGGCCATCCTGGCAGAGCCGGAAGAGCACCTCAACCCGCCCGGCATGGCCCGGCTGGTGACGGTGCAGGATAGCGGGACGGTTTCCTTTAGAGCGCGCAGCACCACCGGCTACATCGCGGCCCTGTGGTGGGATGGGTCTGTGCAGGTGTTTGGGTCTGGTTCTGCTGGCAGCGATGTGACAGTCTCCAAGTCTGTGCCGTCTTCTGGCAACTGGTCGAAGTCGGCGCCGAAAGAGATTTTCATCTGGAGTTGCACGGCTGGGAATGCAACGCAGAGCGGGGATTTGACGTATCTGGATTGCGCAGGCACCGCCCTCACCTCCCTCAACGTGAGCGGGTGTACGGCGTTGACGACGCTGTATTGCGGCGGCAATACCGCCCTCACCTCCCTCAACGTCAGCGGCTTGACGGCGTTGACGACGCTGGATTGCGGCGGCAATACCGCCCTCACCTCCCTCAACGTGAGCGGCTTGACGGCGTTGACGGGGCTGTATTGCAACGGCTGCACCGCCCTCACCTCCCTCAACGTCAGCGGCTTGACGGCGTTGACGACGCTGGATTGCTGGGGCACCGCCATCGCCTCGCTCAACGTCAGCGGCTTGACGGCGTTGACGACGCTGTATTGCTGGGGCACCGCCATCGCCTCGCTCAACGTCAGCGGCTTGACGGCGTTGACGACGATTGGTTGCTTTCAATGCACCGCCCTCACCTCGCTCAACGTCAGCGGCTGCACGGCGTTGACGACGCTGGATTGCTGGGGCACCGCCATCGCCTCGCTCAACGTCAGCGGGTTGACGGCGTTGGTGGAACTGCATTGCCACAGCACTGGCTCCCTCGCCTCACTCAACGTCAGCGGCTGCACGGCGTTGACGGAACTGCAATGCGGCGGCACCTCCATCGCCTCCCTCAACGTCAGCGGCTTGACGGCGTTGACGACGCTGTATTGCGGCGGCTGCACCTCCCTCACCTCGCTGCGGGCAGTCGGAGTTGCACCGTCTGGGTATGGAAATGCTTCCGCAACGACGGG
>Ga0315901_10006325_pt1 | contig 14218 bp, 25 predicted proteins | sample LakEriMetagenome_10_FD_203761 | JGI IMG/M metagenome (GOLD analysis project Ga0315901, IMG submission 203761) | Freshwater fungal communities from buoy surface, Lake Erie, Ohio, United States - Buoy 2 MA116 | ecosystem: Environmental > Aquatic > Freshwater > Lake | place: USA: Lake Erie, Ohio... | reverse complement strand
CTAATCCATCACTTGGATTAACAATTCATCCAGATAATATTCGAGCAGTGTTAAATGACCCAGAGGATATTGTCCGGACAGAGGTATTAACGCAATGGGTCGATACCATAAATCCAGTTATCAATCCATCGCAATGGGAAAGTTGCAGAGTTGAAGGCTTGCGACTTGACCCTGAAGCAGATACTTGGCTGGCTATTGATCTTAGTCCTAGTAGAAAAGAAGCTGCCTTAGTAGCTAGTCAAAGACTTGAGGGTGATAGGTTTCAAGTCATATTGCTGCAGACTTGGCATAATCCTGCCAATCTTGATGATAAAGCAATGGCCAATGATGTAGCAGAATGGGTGCGAAAGTATCCAGTTCAGCTAGTTGCCTATTCAGCCAAAACCGCGTCAGCGGTCGCAGCTAGATTAGCTCCTGCTGGAATTAGAGTCGAGCCAATAGACGGCCTTGATTATGCCCAAAGCTGCGATGAATTATTGGGAGCAATTTCATCTCAGCGGTTAGCTCACTCGGGACAGGAAGAGCTGACCAAGCAATGCCTATCCGCCGTCAAGTTACCCTTTGGAGACGGCGGTTGGGTAATGGGTCGCAAGGTAAGTAATACAACAATTTGCGGAGCAATTGCTTCAGCCTTAGCGACACACTATGCAACGATGGCTGAAAGCGGAGTAGATATTCAAATAGTGTAAGTAGGCTCGCTTACAATGTAAGCAATGGGTGCTATAAGAGATTTCCTATTTCCACAGGTTCAGACGGCTAAACCTACTAAGGTTTCAGATGTTGCAGCCGCGCTAACTCCCGTCCAGATTAGCGATTCAGTTTATAATATTCTTGGCGGTGCAACTAATACCACTCGCCAACTAGCTATGTCCGTCCCAAGCGTTGCCCGCGCTAGGAACATAATTTGCGGAACGATTGGCAGTCTCCCACTTACCACTTTTAATCGCATAACTGGACAGTATGTAGATCCGCATCGCGTTATTAATCAGCCAGACCCAAGAGTTGCAGGATTTGTAATTTATAACTGGCTTGCTGAAGATATTTGGCTTTACGGTGCTGGTTATGGCCAAGTGTTAGAAATGTATTCATCCACAGATGGCGGTCGAGTAAGAGCTTGGACTCGCGTTAGTCCAGATAGAGTTACAGTTGATACAGATTTCCTAAATACTGAAATTACTGGATATAAAGTTGATGGCAAGTCAGTTCCGCTTCAAGGCGTTGGTTCAATCATAAGATTCGATGGCCCAGATGAGGGATTGCTTCACAGAGCTGGTAAAACAATTGCAGCTGCCGTATATCTTGAAAACGCAGCAGTTAATTATGCTAAAGAACCTGCACCAACTATGGTCCTTAAATCAAATGGAACTAATTTAACTGCCGAAAGAATTTCAGCTTTATTAAGCGCTTGGAAAACTGCGCGTCAATCTCGCTCTACTGCATTTCTTAATGCCGATGTAAATCTTGAGCAATTTGGTTTTGATCCCAAATCATTACAACTTGCAGAAGGCCGTCAATATGTAGCGCTTGAATTGGCTAGAGCTTGCGGCATCCCTGCCTACTTCTTGAGCGCCGAAGCGACTTCTATGACTTATTCAAACGCGGTGTCCGAGCGGCGCTCATTAGTTGATTTCTCACTTCGCCCAATCCTTAAAGCGATTGAGGAACGCTTATCATTACCGGACTTCGTTCCAAATCCAGTAATGGTGCGCTTTGCACTTGACGATTTCTTACGCGGTAACGCATTAGAAAGAGCGCAAGTTTATGAAATCCTAAACCGCATTGGCGCGATGAGCGTTGAGCAGATTCAGCGAGAAGAGGACCTAATACCAAATGAAGGTTAATATGCCAATGGCAGTTACCGCTGCCGACACAATTAAAAGAACAATTACTGGGACTATCGTTACTTGGAATGAGCAAGGTAACACCTCAGTAGGCCCAACAGTATTCGCAGCAGATAGCATTGAGATTAAGCCAGTTAAGTTGCTCCTTGAGCACGACAGAACTCGCCCAATTGGCAAAATGGTTTCTCACAATGTAACTGCTAATGGAATTGAAGCTACTTTCAAAATTGCCAATACTATGGCTGGAGAAGATGCTCTAGTTGAAGCAACCGAAGGGCTACGCGATGGATTTAGCGTAGGCGCTCAGATAAATGAATGGACCAACAATAAGGGCGTAATGCAGATTACCTCAGCAACTCTTGATGAAGTTTCTCTAGTTACTGATCCTGCAATTGATTCTGCTCGCGTAAGCGAAGTAGCAGCATCGGAGAATGAAACACCAAAAGAAGATTCTGATTTGGCAACCGCTGATTCAGACAAACCAACCGAAGGAGACCAAGTGTCCGACACTACCGCTCCTGCTCCTGCCGTTGAAGAAGCGGTAGAAGCAGCCAAAGTAGAAGCTGCAGCTCCAAAGCCTGCTTTCTACACAACCCCTCGCCTTGAATTTACCAAGGCAAAATATCTAGAGATGAGCGTTCGCGCTGCTCTAGGAAATGACGATGCTCGCGCTTATGTTCGCGCCGCAGACGACACAACTTCCAACAATAGCGGCCTCGTTCCAGTGCGCCAGCTAACAGAGGTAATCAATCCTCTAGCAAATGCCGACAGGCCCGCAGTAGATTCAGTCAGTCGGGGGGTATTGCCTGATGCAGGGATGTCCTTCGAAATTCCTAAGCTAACTGCCGTTCCAACAGTTGGAGAAGAAGCTGAAGAAGCAACAATTGATGAGACAGGAATGACCTCTGAGTTTCTTTCAGTATCCGTCAAGAAGTATGCAGGCGGACAAGAGTTCTCAGTAGAACTTCTAGACCGCTCTTCACCAGCCTTCTTTGATGAGCTAGTCCGTCAAATGGAATATGCCTATGCAAAGGCAACAGATGTCGCAGTAGTAACTGGCTTAATTGCTGGTGGAACAGATGGCGGAAACCGCACTCTTGATGCAGCTGGACTTCTTGACTTCGTATCCGATGCTGGAGTTTCAATCTATTCCAACACTCTTGGATTCGCACAAAATATCATCGCATCACCTCAGCAATGGGGCGCAATCCAGAATCTAGCTGATGCTGGCCGTCCGATTTATCAGAACTTGATTGGCAATATGAATCAAGGTGGAAATCTCGGCGCAGGTTCTGCAACTGGAAATCTTCTCGGTCTGAACTTCCGCGTAGATCGCAATCTCACAACTGGCTCTGGTGTTGGCGATAACACAATCATCATCATCAATCCAGAGGCTTATACTTGGTATGAGTCAAGCCGTTTCCGCTTGGAGACTGCTCAGGTAGCAACTGGTCAAATCAAAGTTGCTTACTATGGTTATGGCGCACTAGCAACAAAGGTAGGCGCTGGCGCTTATCGTTGGATGGTTGCGTAGTTAATTAAAAAAAGTGAGGGCCAGTCCGCTCCCGAGCTGGCCCCTCACCTAACTGCTTGAAAGGATGACGAAATGCCAACGATAGTTACGGCCACAGAGCTTAGGACAATACTTGGCGTTTCGTCATCCCTATATTCAGACGCTTATCTAGGCGACATAGTAGATGCCTCGGAGAATCTAGTTCTCCCAATGCTAGTTACTTTCCAAAGCAAGATTAACAAAGTAAAGCTGACCAATAATATTGCTTATTTTGAAACTGCAACAATTCAAGAATTTACAGAAGGCCAATCCGTAATTATTACTGGCTGCGGAGCTCCTTTCAATGGCACTCACACAGTAACCGATGACGAGATTTCAGATTATGTATTTACAGTCGCAATCACCAATGCAGACATATTGGAAAAAAATATCATCCCAGCAGGAAACGCTGCGCTATCTGGATTATCGACCTATGTCGGAAACCCCAATGCTGAAGCTGCTATTCTGGCTATCTCCGTTGAAATCTTCCAGTCCAGAACCGCCGCTGGTGGATCAATCGAAGGCGTAGATTTTGCAGTAACCCCTTACCGCCTATCTAAGAATTTACTAGCCAAAGTAACTGGCCTTCTAGGCCCTTATCTTGATGTTGAAACTATGGTGGGCTAATGCCAGCATCAACAATTGCTACAGATGTTAGAGGCGCGATTAAGACTGCTTTGGCTGGATGCACCGCTAATATCTATGACTCAGTTCCAGAAGCGCCAATAGTTCCAGCAATTGTAGTAGTGCCAGATGCGCCTTATATGGAGCTTGAAGTTTTAGGCAAATCAACTACTCGCGTTAAGTTAAATTACACCATAACTGCTTGCGTTGCGTATTTCAGCAACGCCGCTTCTCTAGACAATTTAGAGCAATTGATCATTAGTATTCTTGGAGCGCTCAACGCTTCCAAGTATGAGTTATCGACAGTCGATAGGCCGTCAGTAACAACAGTAGGAACGACCAATTTATTGGTTGCAGACATACGCTTGAGCGTCCGCTACGAGCAAACCGCATAGGAGACCCAAATGCCAACTACAGTAATAACTGGGCGCGATGTTACCTTCACACTTGATAGCGCTAACTACGATGCCCAAGCAACAAGCGCAGTCTTAAGCTGCGACACAATCATTGAGACTTACCAAACTCTCGATGGTCGCGCTTATAAGTCCGTTGATAAGCAATGGACATTCACAATTGAACTGCTACAGGATTGGGGAGTTGCAAGCTCTCTATTTGAAGCAATGTGGACTGATGCTGAAACCGCACCTAACACCACACTTACAGTTGCTTTTACGGCCGTAACTGGCGCAGTATTTACTTTCAGCGTATTGCCAATCTTCCCAGCAGCAGGGGGCGCAGCACCAGGAGCGCTAACTGACACTTGGACGATGACAGTCGTTGGAACCCCATCAGAAAACTTCAGCTAAGAGATCGGAGCATCGGGAGCTATGAAACTATCAATCACAATTGAATATAACTCTGGCGAGTCAGCAACTTATATTGCTCAACCGCCAGAGTGGGCTAAGTGGGAAAAGGCAACTGGACACACTATTACGAAAGCTCAAGAAAATATAGGAATCTGGGACTTAATGTTCTTGGCCTATAACGCTCATAAGCGCGAAAGCGCTGGTAAGCCAATAAAGAGCTTTGAAGTATGGATGGAAACAGTTGCCGACATAAAGACAGGCAACGATGACCCAAAAGCCATCAGCCCGATAGCGTAAGGCGGCTACTAGTAATAGTTGCTCTTAGGACTGGTATCCCGATGCAGTATTGGGATGATTGGGACGATGTAGCAACGGCAGTCGAGCTGATAAAGGAGAGGGATAGCAATGGCTGAAGAAGTCTCAGCATTTGACCGGACAGAGCTTCGGCAAGTCTATAAAGCCTTCTCCTTACTAGGCGATGAAGCCAAAGCCGAGTCTCGCCAAGTTTCTAATAACCTTGCTACTTATCTTCAGCAACAAATTGCTGCCAAAGCTTCTACTCGGGTTAAAGGGCAACAAGCTATTAACCGAATCGTTAGCGGATCTAAAGTATCTAAGACCAGCACTACTGGCGAAATTAAGTATGGCTTTGCTAGTCAGAGATTTAGCGGTGGAGCTAATACTCAAATGCTTTGGGCTGGCTTTGAATTTGGTTCTAATAAATTTAAGCAATTCCCTGCCTACTCTGGCAGACAAGGGCGCGGTTCTCGCGGATGGTTTATTTATCCGACTTTGCGTCAAGAGCAGAAGAATATTGTGGCACAATGGACTAGAGCATTTAATAAAATATTAGATAAGTGGGGCATCGGTGGCATCTGATTCAAGAGCCTTAACGCTCAAGCTTTTAGCAGATACGGCGGACTTCCAAAAGAAGTTAGCGGCTGGCTCTAAAGACATTGATTCTATTGGCGAGCGCGCAGCTGAATTTGGTAAGAAGGCTGCTATTGCCTTTGCTGCCGCTGGAGCAGCTATTGGGGCATTTGCCGTTAGCGCAGTTAAAGCAGCAGCCGAGGATGAGACCGCTCAAAAGCGTTTAGCTGCAACGATTGAAGCCACTACTGGCGCAACCGCTAAACAGATTGAAGGCGTTGAGCAATATATAAAGCAAACCTCAATTGCTATTGGCGTTGCTGATGATGGCTTGCGTCCAGCCTTTACCCGTCTAGTTAGATCTACTCAGGATGTTGAAGAAGCCCAGAAGCTACTAAATTTAGCACTAGATTTAAGTGCAGCAACGGGCAAGCCATTAGAGACAGTTACTAACGCCCTTGGCAGAGCTTATGATGGCAATACCACCGCGCTTGGCAAATTGGGCTTAGGCATAGATAAAACTGATCTAGCCTCGCAAACCTTTGATCAAACTTTTAATCAACTAACTAGCACCTTTGGTCAATTTGCTGAGAATGAAGCAGAGACGACAACTAAGCAAATGGAGCGCGTCAAGATAGCCCTTGATGAAGCTAAGGAATCTATTGGCGCAGCTTTGCTACCAGTTGTCCAAGAATTGACTGCTTGGATATTAGAAAACTTTATCCCAGCACTTGAGGCATTTATTTCAGGCTTAACTGGAAGCGATGGGTTAAACGAAGGCTTGACTGAATCTCAGAAGGTTGCAGTTGAATGGGGTAAGAAGGTAAGAGGCTTTATCAATACAGTTATTGATCTCAAGGATGAGCTCTTCATAGTTGCTGGAGTATTAGCGACGGTATTCGTAGTAAGCAAGATAGCAGCTGGAGTGCAAGCGACTATTCTTCTAATCCAAGGGCTAGTCGCGGCTTATGTTGCTTTAAGAAATAGCGCGGTAGCCGCTGCTATCGCATCTCGATTTGCTTTGAATCCGTTGGCTGGTCTAGCAACTGGCGCAGCCGTAGTTGGCGCAATTATTGCTGCGACCAAGTTATTTGATAATCAAGCCAATGCAGCAGCAGGAACTGGAAGTAACACAGTCCCATCATCTAGTCTTCCATCAGGCTTTACTGCTGGAACGCCAGTTATTAGCGGTGGCGGTTCAACTGGTGGCGGTTCTATTGCAAGTGGAATTGGCGGTGGCAAGATAATTGCTCCAGTGGTTACAGGCACTATGCCTAGTTTCCCATCAGGGTTGAATCCAACTGGCAAGGCAATCCCATCTGGTTTTGATGTTGCAGCTGCTAGACGCGGAGACGAACGCGGCAATGTGGTAATTAATGTTAATGCTCCATCCGCTATCGATGAAGAAGGATTTACTAGAGCAGTTATCTTGGCGCTTAATAACTCGACTAATCGCGGAACTACTGGCGCTGGTGATCTTAGGACTTCGGCTCAAATCTTATGACACTCTGGACTCCCGATTGGAAGATTTCAGTTAATGGTTCTGAATTAACCTCGGTTACTTTAAGCAACCTAACTATTACCTCTGGCCGTCAGGATATTAACTCACCTACCCCAGCAGGTTATTGCTCGCTAGAAGTAATAAATACTGATGGCACTAATTATGATTTTAGTATTAACACCGCAGTAACTATCGAAGTCAAAGATACGACTGGCGCTTATGTTTCTATCTTTGGCGGTCGCATTTCAGACTTAAGGCAAATAGTCAGAAGCGCAGGATCTAGCGCGGTAATTACTAGCCTAAGAATTACTGCGATTGGAGCTTTGGCTAGAACGCAGAGAGCAATATTTAACGGCAATTTAGCCGAAGGTTTAGACGGCGCGCAGATTACGGATTTACTAGATGAACTATTGCTATCTAGTTGGAATGAATTGCCACCAGCCGAGACTTGGGCAACTTACAATGCGACAGAAACTTGGGCGCAAGCTGGAAATATTGGCTTTGGAACAATTGATGCTGGGGAATATACGATGGTAAGCCGTCAAATTTCGGATAGCATTATCTATCCAATCATCAATCAAATTGCTAGTTCAGCTCTTGGCTATATGTATGAAGATGCCAACGGCAATATTAACTATGCTGATGCCAGTCATCGCCAAGATTATTTAATAGCCAATGGCTACACAGACTTAGACGCTTCTCACGCCATCGCTTCTGGCATCGGAGTAATTCAGCGCCAAGGCGATTTAAGCAATAAGATAATTATGGATTATGGCAACAATTTTAATAGCTCCTATACCGCTCAGGATTTAGACTCTCAGGCCGAATACGGCCTATTTGCCGAGCAATTTAACAGTTACCTAAAGAACGCGGCTGATGTCGAGGATGTAGCAGATCGCCTTATTGGTCTCAGGGCTTGGCCTAGAAATACCTTCCAATCGATTACCTTCGCCCTGCAATCGCCAGAGATAGATAACGCTGATAGAAACGCCCTATTAAATATATTTATGGGCCAGCCAGTCAGAATTACCAACCTGCCTCTTAATATCCTCGGTGGCGAATTTACTGGCTTTATAGAGGGCTGGACTTTTAATGCGTCAGTCTCGGGCCTATCAGTTACCTTCTTGGCTACCCCAACAGAGTTCTCGGCCTTTGCCCAACAATGGGCTCAGGTCAATGCAGCAGAAAGCTGGAATAGTGTGCTCAATACCTTAGAATGGCAAGATGCGATAGGAGTTATTAGCTAAATGGCCAATACAACGAATTACAACTGGGAAACCCCAGACGATACAGATTTAGTCAAGGATGGCGCAGCTGCCATCAGAACGCTTGGCAATTCAATTGATACCACAACTAAGAACCTTAATCCTGAAACTACGACTGGCGATATTGCTTATAGATCAGCGACCGCTAATACCAATACCAGATTACCCATTGGATCAACAGGACAAGTTTTAACAGTTGCAGCTGGAGTGCCAAGTTGGGCTACTCCATCAGATCAAACACCATTAACAACTAAAGGTGATGTATTTACCTTTTCAACAGTTGATGCTCGTTTAGGTGTTGGAGCTAACGGAACAGTTTTAACGGCGGATTCTACTGAAGCAACAGGGTTAAAATGGGTTGCGCCTAGCGGAAGTTCAGGTCCAGCTTTTAGAGCTTTTAGAAATACATCAACGCAGTCGGTAACGGCTGATACTTGGACAAAAGTTCAACTCAATGGTGAAACTTTTGACACAGCTTCTTGCTTTGATAGCACAACTAACTTCCGATTTACGCCAAATGTTGCTGGCTATTACAATTTAACAGGCAAATTAAATGGAGAAGCCCAAGAATCAATTGGAATTTATGTCTGGTCTGCAATTTACAAAAATGGTGCAGTAGAAAGTCTTGGAACCAAAGGCAATGCACCGCAAGACGAAGGAACTTCAATTGTTAGCGATTTGATTTATCTAAATGGCTCAACTGATTATGTTGAGCTTTATGGTTATATAAGAAGTGGAACGCCAAGTGAATATTTCTACAATGGAACTACAAAGACTTACTTTGCAGGCGTATGGATTAGGAGTTAATATGAACTTGTATGAACAGATTATCGATGTCTATTCTGAATTAATTGATAAAGATTTGAATCGAATGGGCATTGTATTGCGCAACGATTCTGATGGTTTAGGTGATTACATTGAAAAATGGGATTATGAGCAGCCAATCCCTGATGGGCTTAAATTAGGTAAATAGTGGCAAAACTTTGCGCTGCTGGAATTCAATTAAGGAATCAGATAGATGATGATTATCCTGATAGGGATCGTAAGTCTGATGGCTGGGTGGCTGATGCTCGGCATCTTGCAAAAGGCACTTCTGACCATATACCAGACTCTAAGTCAGGAATCGTTAGAGCGATAGATATTGATGCTGATTTATCGGCTCACAAAGAAGAAGCTTACGCATTAGTTGAAAAGATTCGTAAGTTAGGCAAAAATGGCGATAAAAGAATTGCTTATATTATTTTTGATGGAAAGATTATGAGTCCGATACTTGGATGGAAGCGCAGAACTTACAGAGGCTCCAATCCTCACCGGTCGCATTTCCATATTTCATTTACAACTTTGGGAGACAAAGATGGCAGTTTTTTCAACCTCGAAGGAGAAGCTAATGAGCGACTTAAAGAAAATGGCAGAGAGCTGGGCCAAGACATTCCTAGCAACGGCACTAGCGACCTATCTAGCAGTCGGCCTAGATGTCGATGCAATTGCCAATGCAGCTCTCGTATCAGTCTTGCCTAGCATCATCAATTGGCTTAACCCAAATTATGAGCGTTACGGCAGAGTCAAGTAATGCCAGCGCCCGAGCTTGCAACCTTAGTTGCCTCAGTATTGGGATCTATTGCTTTACTGATTGCTGGCCTTCGCTACATAATCAAATTGGAGAATATTCCAATAGTGTCGCGCCTTGATAAAATGGAGTCTCAGCTAGAATTGGCCCTAGCGAAAGGGGTCAGAAATGGCAACGCGAAAGCGCGTAAGTAAGAAGCCAGTCAAGCGTCCGAAGAGACGCAGGACTACTAAAGAAACCCCATTAACAAAACTTGATTTCTGGGCTATTGCTGCCAATGAAGTTTATAAAGCTTGTCGCAGAGCAGGAATGGATGAAGGCACTTCGCTGGCCTTCGCTATGGATCGCAGTTCTTATCCCGATTGGATAGTCCCCGCCGATGACCCAATTAAGAAGGTTGGTTGGGAAGATGGAGAAGAGGACAACTAATCTACTTTCGAGAGGTTGAACTCTTTGAGGCTCTCAAGTCGCTTTATCCAGACTTGACGCCCTTATCAGCGACCGACCGAGCAGATGGCATTACCCACAATTCCTATATCGAGCTTAAGTGTCGTAGGACTCATTACGATACTTTGATGATTGAGAAGAAGAAGTGGGATTATTTGGCCGATATAAGGGCTAGAACCGGCGCTAAGACCCTCTATATCAATTCAACCCCTCACGGGGTCTATCAGTTCGATTTAGGGGCTATAACCGAGCCTGAATGGGCTTTAAAGCGGTTGCCTATAACTACTGACTTCGGCAACAAAGCCACCAATGAGAGACTTGCTGGTTTTTTAGATATACGACTCGCCGATTTATTGCTGGTCTAAATAGATTTAATCAAATACATTTAGCCCGTTAATCCATTTAGGGATTACAGAACGGGAGCAAAATGGTAAATAAAGTAGCTCTTATTCGATTTGATTCTCAAGCAGGGGCTTGGACTGATGAGACAAATTGGGTTAAGGGATCAATAATCAGGCGATTCGCTAAAGAGCGGATGGGTAAGAAGCAGCTAAGAGGCAGATTATCTAAAGCTGAAATCTCTGCATACTGGCTTGATAAATATGGGGTGAGCGCAGATGTTGCCTAATTTATCTGATGAAGCAGTAGTAGGAATAATCATTGGAGTTCCATTTATCGGCCTTTATATCTGGAGTTTATTTACTTCAGCCAAAGCCAAAGCTTTTAATGAAGGCTATAAGAGAGGCAGGTCAAGTGTCCGATACACAGAAATCGTTAAGTGAATGGCTTGAAGAAGCTGGTGCTACCTTATTCGACCGAGGGATTGAGTATGGAGACCCGAGGCACAATTTTCTACGCATTTACAAAATCGCGAGAGCACTCGGTATTCAGCTCAGAGACCCATCTGAATTGGCACTTATTGCTATTGCAACAAAACTCTCAAGAATGGTGGAAAGTCCAGAGCGCGAGGATTCGTATCTCGATCTCATTGGATACGCCGCTATCTTGGGTCGATGCAGATTTTCTACTCCAGAAGATTGGGACGACATTGAGTCTGACTCGCAATCATAATCAAAATCAATACTGCGATTACTGCAAATATCGCTGGGGAGCAAATAAGAACGGCTGGGATTTAAGAGCAATGACTCCAGCAGTTTGGAAAGTCCAAAGCGAGACACCGCTTCGAAAAGCTCAGGTTAGGTTCTATTGCCAGCCTTGCGCCGATGAAGCACAGAACTGGCCAGATGGCACATTTTATTCATTGAAAGAACAGTTAGACGATGCGATAAGTAATTTCGCAGGGAGAGAGAAGTTAAATGTCGAATTACCTTGATGATTATGTTTCAGTTCAAGACCGATTGAAGGAGTTTATAAATGCTTATCCAGATTATAGAATCAAGACTCATATCTTGGCGGAGTCGCTTGTGGCTAATTGTGATGTCTATATCATTAAAACTGAGTTATATCGCACTGAAGCTGACGCACATCCTTGGACTACAGGTTTATCCAGTGAGTCTAAATCCAAGCAATATGCACTCGAGCTTGCGGAAACTGGATCGTTGGGACGCGCACTTAACCTCGCTGGATACTTCGCTAAGACTAAACCGAGCCCAAAGAAGGCAATTGAAACGACTAAGCCAGCTCTTGCGGAATTCATAAAAGAGCAGCGCCCTAATGATCCTGAGCCAATTGTCTGGGATGTAAGCCAGATAGCAAATCAATTAGGTGCTGAGATAATCGATGAAATACCGCTTTGCTCTGGTGGCGATGGACCAATGGTGCTGAAGACTGGCACTAAAGAAGGCAAAGAATATAGGGGCTGGGTATGTCCAACACCTAAGTCCGGTCATCCTGCTAAGTGGATGAGAGTTGGTTCGGATGGGCATTGGGTCTTTCAGAAATGAAGCAAGATGCCCATCCATTTATCTGCTCAAATTGCAAGCTAGTTACTCCGCATATTGAGTTGCATAAATACGATTCAACAGATATTGCTGAAGCACCTGAAGAAGTATGGCTAGTTGAATGCCAACGGTGCTTTATGCAAAGAATTATCTATCCAGCAGATCGCGTAACTGCTAAAGAGGACGATATTGTCCGGTGCGACCAATGCGGTAAATGGAAGATGAAGGCAGCAAAATGTCGAATATGCCGATTAGCTGCTGGACTTGAATCAATATCAGAACGCTACTGGACTGGTGGCGAGACCCTAGAAAGGCCTTACAATGCCAATTTATGAATATCGATGCGACAAATGCGATAAATCAAGAGAGTTAGTTGCATCAATAGTTCAGAAATATGAAGTAACCTGCGATAATTGCAATGTGCCTATGTGGCGCGTATGGCATCCAACGCCAGCAATATTCAAAGGAGAAGGATGGGCAGGGAAGAAATAAGCAGACCCCACTCAATTAGATATATCCGTCAACTGATGGAGTGGGGATTTGATAAAGAGTTTATTGCTAAAGATTGCGGTATCAACCTAGAATCGCTTGAAACTAGGTTAAGAAGAGCTAAAGAAAGGGAGCGTAGGAATGGGAATCAAGGAACTGAGTCTGGAACTAGCGGCAGTCAGCCTAATAGCTGATGAGGCTAAGAAAGCCAAGGATAGGCTAAGAGCAGCCCTACAGGCCGAAATGGACGCTATTGGGGCAGATAGGGTCAAGGCTGAATATGGCGATGATGTTATTGCCTATGTAACTACTACTAAGCCTAAATTTAAGTGGGTCATCAAGTCAGATAAGCGATTCGTTGATTGGGTTAAAGCTAATATCCCAAGCGAAATAGTCGAATCGGTCAGAGAATCATCAGTTGATGCGATATTAGATAAGTTCAATTATCTGGACGATATGGTTATTGATCCAAATGGTGAAGTAATTGATTGGTTGGAAGGCAGTCAGTCAGAGCCTTATTTAATGACTAAATTCCATAGTGATGGCAAAGAAACGCTGAAGAACGCGTTTCAATCAGGTCAGTTAGAATTTAAGAAGATATGGGAGTTAGAATGAAAGATGATATATATCCAATCTGGAGAGATGTAGATGATCATATTGATATGCCAGATGGTGTGGATATGAAACACCGCTCTGAACAGGACTTATGTTAAATCGACTTGACTTAGGTGCTACACTCTCGCCACAGTGCGGGCGCGCAGCTGGCCCTGCAACAGAGGTTGAGGGGGGCCATTGCCTTCGCTTGATAGCGACAGGCGTTATAGCTGCTTTACTATTAATATTCAATCCAAAGCCAGCAAATGCAGATATGAATCTAAAGCTTTATGCTTACAATAAAATGGATTGGTCAGAATTCCAATGTTATAACTGGTTAATTTATAAAGAGAGTAGATGGAATCCAAAGGCTCGTAATGGGTCACACTATGGCCTTGGTCAGATGCGTTCTACTTGGTATAGAGACCTTAGCCCTAGGCAGCAGATAGATGCACATATTAAATACATAAGACATAGATATAAATGCGCTTGCGATGCCTTGCAACACTTAGAGACCAAGGGCTGGCATTGAGCAGACGCTATAACTCTAGCTACTACCAAAAGACAAGACTTCAAGTGCTTCAAAGAGATTACAATACTTGCCACTATTGCGGGCTAGAAGCGACTACAGTTGATCATCTAATACCTATCAGCAAAGGTGGAACTGATGAAGCTTCTAATATGGTGGCTTGCTGCACTCAATGCAATAGTTCTAAGCGAGATCGTATGACCCCTACCTTTTTTGAGCGCGCTTCCAGACT
>Ga0315901_10006321_pt1 | contig 14223 bp, 13 predicted proteins | sample LakEriMetagenome_10_FD_203761 | JGI IMG/M metagenome (GOLD analysis project Ga0315901, IMG submission 203761) | Freshwater fungal communities from buoy surface, Lake Erie, Ohio, United States - Buoy 2 MA116 | ecosystem: Environmental > Aquatic > Freshwater > Lake | place: USA: Lake Erie, Ohio... | reverse complement strand
AAAAAAACACTCGCTGCATATGGTTGTCTCCTTTACCGTAAGATTCTATAGTAACCCCAAGTTTCGCCCATGCCCAATAAAAACGAACGGAGCTGTTGCATGCGTTTGGCTGCCGCCCGCGGCTTTACCCTTTTGGAGATGCTGGTGGTAATCACCATCATGGGCCTGGCGGCGGCGTTGATTGTCCCAAGCCTGTCGCTGCCCGCGCGCGCGCCGATTCCGCCGCTAATTGAATTTTTGCAACAACAACATACCCAAGCGCAGCAATCCGGCAAGGCGGTGCGGGTATTTTGGCGCGGCAATACTTTGTTCACCGAGCCGGGCGAGGCAACATTCGAGCTGCCGCCCAACGCCTATTTAAACCTTTCCCGGCCAGCCAAAACCGGGTATCTAGATAAGCAATTAATCACGATTTTTTATCCCAACGGTTCTGCAATCGCGGCGGATTTCAAATTGATGCAAAAACCGCCAGGGTTGTTGGAACGCTGGGCATATCAAGTGGTCATTAATCCGTTTCACGGCGGCATTGAATTCAAAACCCCCTAATTTCCCCAAGAGGTCTTATGCAAACCTTGCGCACTCGCCGAACTACCAACCGCCAAGCGGGCTTTACCTTGATCGAATTGTTGGTGGTCATGGCCATCATCGCCTTGCTGGTGGCGCTGGTAGCGCCGCGTCTGTTCGGTCAGGTTGCCGCATCCGAGGTCAAAGCCGCTAAAACGCAAATCGAATTATTGTCGCGGGCGTTGGATGCGTATCGCTTGGACAATGGCCGCTATCCGGCTCAGGACGAGGGGCTAAATGCGCTGGTGGCCAAGCCCCCCACCGCCACCAATTGGAACGGTCCTTATTTGGCCAAACGCCAACTGCCCAAAGATCCCTGGGGCGGCGATTATCAGTATCAGCGCCCGGCCAACAAGGGCGGTGTGGATTACGATTTATTCAGCCTTGGCAGCGACGGCAAGCCAGGCGGTGTGGGCGATGCGGCCGATTTGGGCAATTGGTAGGTTTGGGGGCGTGCTTTGAATCTCGAGCGGTATATCGAACAACAGCAAATCGTACCCACCGACATTTTGGCCGAAGCCGTGCGCTTGGCGGGCAAAACGGGCCGTGGCTTGGGCACGACGCTGTTGGATATGGGTGTGTTCAGCGACGATCAGCTCTATCAAACCTATAGCCAGCTATCGGGGCTACCGGTCTGGAATGGCCGGGGCGAAGTCGCCAGCGATTTGGGCCTGGCGCAGGATTTTTTACTTTTTAACCGCGTCTTGCCGGTGCAGGCCGAAGATGGCATCACGATCGTTATCCCTTCGCCCGAAGATGATGGTTTGATTCAATTGCTGCAACGGCTGCTGCCGGGCAGCAAGCTGGCCTTGGCAGCCGAGCGGGACATCCAATTCCGCCTGCAATCGCATTTCGATTTGACCGATGACGGTGCATCGGGCGGGGATTACGTTTCGGATATCGAACATCTCAAGGATCTGGCGCTCGAGGCGCCGATCATCCGTCACGTCAACGACATGATCATCAACGGCATCAAAATGGGCGCATCGGACATCCACTTGGAGCCGATGAAACATAAAATCGAATTGCGTTACCGCGTCGATGGCGTCCTTCATTCCCGCCCTGCACCCACGGCCGAGGAATATCCCGCCATCGTCAGCCGGATCAAAATCTTATCGCAGCTGGACATAGCCGAGCGCCGCTTGCCGCAAGACGGCCGGTTCAGTTTGAAAAGTGGCGGCAAGGATGTCGATATCCGGGTCAGCACCATCCCCACCACGGCCGGCGAAGATATCGCGATGCGCCTTCTGGATCAGAAAAAACAATTGCTGTCGCTGGATGCCTTGGGCATTACGCCGGCCGCCACCTTGCAGCTGCGCGAAGTATTGCGCAAATCGCACGGCTTGATTTTGGTCACCGGCCCCACCGGTTCGGGCAAGACCACGACCCTCTATTCGGGTCTCCGCGATATTATTGATGGCGAGAAAAAAATCATTACCGTCGAAGATCCCGTTGAATACGATATTCCCGGCATTACGCAAATTCCGGTCAACGCCGATATTGGCGTGACCTTTGCCAGTACGCTGCGCTCGATCTTGCGCCACGATCCGGATGTGATTTTGGTGGGCGAAATCCGCGACCGCGACACGGCCGAAATCGCCGTGCAAGCGGCGCTAACCGGCCACTTGGTATTGTCCACCGTCCACACCAACAGCGCGGTGGGCGCGATCGGGCGGTTGTTGAATATGGGGGTGGCGGATTATTTGCTGGCCAGCTCCTTGATCGCCGTCACTGGTCAGCGCTTGCTGCGTCGTCTGTGTCCGCATTGCCGCCGGGCGCATCGCGTGGATGCAGCCTTGCATGACAAATTCGGCTTGCCCTTGGGTGCCGAGATTTATGCGGCGGCGGGTTGCGATGTTTGCGGCGGGATCGGTTATCGCGGCCGCTTGCCGATCTGTGAATTTTTACGCATCGATGCGGCGGTGCGCAGCGCCATTTTGTCCGAACCGACGGCCGAGCGGATCGCCGCCACCGCCAGCGATTATCACACCATGATGAATGACGGTATGGCGCGCGTGCTGATGGGTGAAACCACCATCGACGAAGTTTTGCGGGTGGTCGGCTAATGCCGCTCTATCGTTACACCGCCTATGCCCGCGACGGCAGCACCCAAGAAGGGCAGCAAACGGCAGCCAACAGCCAGGATCTGGCCAAGCAACTCCAAGCCCGCCGCCTGATCTTGATCGAACACGATTTAAGCGCGCAACGCCGCTTGCCGGCCCGGTTTTTGACGCGTTTGATCGCGCAACTAAGCCCCTTGATCAATAGCGGGATCGTCATCGACCGTGCGCTGCAAATTTTAGCCGACGAGCCAGGCGATGCCGCCTATGGCGCGTTTATTCAAAACCTGCGCGAGGGGGTCAAACGCGGTCAGCAATTATCCCATGCCCTGCAGGATTTGGGTTGTGGCGACGCCTTGGCACTGGCTGTGTTACAGGCAGGGGAAGCCAGCGGGCAATTGGCCGCCGTGCTGTTAACCCTGGAGCAGCATTACGCACGTCAGCAAAAATTACGCGCCGATATCCAATCCGCCATGCTTTATCCGGCGATGCTGGTGATCGTCAGCCTGGTGTCGATTTTAGTGTTATCTATATATGTCATCCCCACCTTCCAGGATCTGTTTGCCGATCGCACGGCGATGTTGTCGTGGAACGCGCGAGCGATTTTCGCTTTCAGTAACGCAATATTGGCCCATGGCTGGACCATGCTGGCGCTGTTGGCGATTGGCGGCTTTGGCGCTTATGCCGGGATTCGCCGTTCGCCCACTTGGAAAAACTGGTGGGCCGAGCGGCAATTACGCCTGCCCGGCATTGGCGGTTATTTGTTGAAAATGACGCTGGCGCAAATCCTCTCGCTCTTGGCGGTACAATTGCGCAACGGCGTTCCCCTGATCGCGGCCTTGGAATTGGCTGGGGGCGCATCCAGCAACAGCATGATCAAAAGCCGCATGCGGGATATTCAAAACGAAGTGCGTCGCGGCCGCCCCCTAAGCGCGGCCATGCGGCATATCCCCAATATTCCAAGCCTGGTCTTGCGCTATTTGGCGATTGGCGAAGAAACTGGGCGGCTTGATGCCATGTGCGATCGTGCCGGGCAGCAATTGGCGGATGAAACAACACAGCGGGCCAAAAATTTTACCACCATTTTGGGGCCGGTCATTATTTTGACGATGGGCATGCTGATTGCCTTTATCGTGATTTCCATGCTGGGTGCCGTTTATGGCCTCACCGATTTGGCTGGGACTTAGGTTAATTTAACGCTTTGCGATATCGTCTAGATTTTTTGTGACAATTTATGCAAAAAATGGTCATAATCTTTGTCTATCTATGAACAACTTTATTAATGAATGGGCTTGCACCTATACCTAATATTGGGTATAGATTTGGCCTCTTCTTTCGCATTTTGGTGTTCGCGCATGAAATTTCCCCGTTTTGCCATGTTTGCTTTGGTTCTAAGCGCCGTCTGGTTCACGGCGGCGGCTGGTTTTGCCTCGCAACCCACCATCCCCTCTAATTTACAGGTGGTTGGTACCATCACCGGCACGGGCAGCATTCAGCCAGTCACCAATGATATCGTTTTGGTCGTGCGCGTGGCGAACTTGAACCAGACCGAGGGGCAGGGCAGCGTTTTGGCCAATGACGGCACGTTTTTTATCGATCTGTCCAAAACTTCGAACAGTTTCAATGGCACGAATTTGACTTTGCAATTGAAAAAGGGCAATGCCATTTACCAATTGAATAGCAACGGTACGCGGTTTGAATTCCCTTATAACGGCACTTTTCCGTTCCCCAGTCGGATTAGCGCGGCCTTGACCGTAGGTGTCTTGGTTAGCGGCGGTTCGGGCGGCGGCGGCACCGGCGGTGGCACGGGCGGCGGCACGGGTGGAATTAAAAACGACACCTATGATGTCGATGCCAGTGGTGGGTTCAATCAAGCTGATATCGACGCCGTGACCAAATTTTTGGGCAAAACGAATTTTCCAGCCAAATACGATGTCAACAAGGACGGCGTAGTCAATACCCGCGATATTATCGATATGCGCAAGGCGTTGATCGAAGGTAAGCGCCCAACGGCCCCGAAAAATTCGACCAGCAACGCCCGCACCACCACCAAAAGCACCAGCACTACCAGTGGCCAATAAAATCTTGCCGCGAAAACCGGAATCCGGGTTTACGCTGCTCGAGGTTTTGATCGCCTTCATAATTTTTACGGCCGCTGCCGTCATCATCCTCGACCAAGTATATGTGATTTTGAAATATGGCGAACGGGCGCGGGCGGCGGCCGAATCGGTTAATGCTGCCCTAAATCGCGCGGCGTTGATGAGCACGGTTGAATGGAAAACCGTTAGCGCCCAAATCGGCGAGCGTGAAATCAAACTGAATTACCGCGACCTCGAATCGCGGTTGATGGAATTGCAAGTGCGGAATTTTCCCATCGATGGCGTCGAAGTTTCGCCGACCGTGGCATTTTCTCCCTGGCAGATTTTCGATTTTGGTGGCGCCGGGCCGCTCCGTTTAGAGATGCTGCAATTGGGACTGCTCCCAGCGCCCGGTTCATCGGCCAGCGTATTGGGGCGGCAATGATGCATCAGCGCGGCTTTACCCTGATTGAAATGATCTTGGCGCTGACTTTGGGCATGGCGCTGGTGATATTGGCCAGTGGCGTTTATAGCAACCTGCAGCGCATCGCTACGCGCAGTCTGGATATGCAAAACGATTGGCTGACACAAAATTTTATCCGCCAACAAATCGAGGCGGCCGATATGGAATTAAACCGCAAATTCAAAGCGGTGATGGCAGAGCCCGATTCCTTTTCCTTCATATCCCGCTACAGCGCGCAATTTGGCCAGCATCACCGCCCGGTATTCGTCACCTATCGTTACGATGCATCGGCCAAGACCTTGTGGTACCGCGAGATCACGATACCGCCCGATTGGATGAAAGCCGATGCCGATCCCCGCCAACAGCTGCAGTTGTGGCGTCGTGGCAATTGGGCAGGCAGTTACGAGAATTTTTTGTGGCGTAACATCGATGGTTGGAAAATTGAATATTGGCAAGCGGCCAACAAAAACTGGAGCGAGCAATGGAGCCAAGAAAATTTCATGCCCGGCCTGATGCGCTGGCGGTGGCAACAAGCGGGACGCGCGCGCGAATTGGCGATGGGCGGCGGGGTTTTGTCCTTATCTTTTGCCTCTGGCTCCTAGCCGCGTGCGCGGTACTGGTGGCGTATATGCTGCGCCAAGCGCCCGCCGCGCCCAAGCAATTGGAAGCAGGCTTGGCGTACCCCCTGCAATGGCAGCAAATGGGCAGCGTGTTGCAATATGTTTATGCCGATCTGCGTGGCGACCCCCTCGATGCCGATGCCCGTTGGAATAGCGAGCGCACGATCAGCGAAATCAATCAGGCTTTGGCCGCGTATTCTTCGGGTAGTCCATTGGATGTGCTGCGCGAGGCTTTATCGCAATATCTCGATGCGAGCGATTTGCCCAATGCCGATGCCGCCGAGCTGCAAGGGAAGCTAAGTGCGCTTAGGACTACGCAACGGCAAATCCCCCAAGGCAAGCGCGAAAAAATCACCCGCAACGAGCCGATCGCGGCGTTGTTCAAAACCGAGCAGATTACGATTGGCGAGCGGCAATATGAATTACGCATCGCGCCTGTGCAAACCTTGCCCAATTTGAATCTGCTCGATGACGAGGCGATGGAGCGCTATTTCGAATATCTGGGCCTGCCGGAAAAAACTGCCGAAGAGTTAAGCTGGCAGTTGATCGATTTCCGCGATACCGACAATATTCCCCGCGCCAATAATGCCGAGGCCAAGATTTTAATCGACGACCGGTTTTATGCCGAACCGCGCAACGCCCCAATTCGTGACTGGTCGGACCTCGCCTTATGGCCGGGTATGGACGCGGCGATGCTCGATTTCTTGCGCGCGCATTTCCGCCTTGATGGTGACGATGGCCGCGTTTATCTGGCGGGCGCGGATCCCGGCATGCTGGGGGCGCTGGCCGATCTGCACCCCGAGCAGGTGAAAATGGCACTCGAATACGAAGCCAAGAAAAACGATTTGAATTATAATCAAACTCTGGAGCAAGTGTTGGGCGGCAATGCGGCCAAGCGTTGGCGGAATTACACAGCCGATAATGTCAGCCAGGATGCGCCGATGACCCTAAGCGTCATTGCGGCCCAGGGGGGTGAAACCTTGCGCGCCATTTATTTTCCGACCACTCGTGTGCTGCGCCGCATCTATATGGAATAAGTTAACTTGAAATATTATTTCGTGGCTCGGCCACAATAAGCCGTTGCGTTATGGGGTAAAGCGAGTATGCTAAAGTATAAAAAACAAAGACAGGGTTTTCATGCGCATTTTGATTGTCGATGACCATCCCCTTGTCACCGCCGGTTTGCAATCGGCGTTGCAAAAGCAATTTGCCGCAGCGCAGGTGGATGTCGCCGAAACTTTGGCCAGTGCGCGCGCTCAGATCGCCGCGTTACGTTATGATTTGGCGATTGTCGATTTAAATTTGCCCGATGGCCGGGGCAGCGCGCTTTTTTCCGATGCTGCTTTGGCGGGCTCTTACCCCACCCACAGCCTGTTATTGTCCGGCAGCCAAGACCGCGACGATATCGCCCATGCCCTGCAAATGGGGGCTACGGCCTATATTGCCAAAACCGTGGCTTTCGATGAATTGTTGTCTGCGATGAAAACTTTGCTGACACTCTCGCCTGAAAATGGGCCTTATTGGTTCGACCCCGCTGCGCGCAATTTTGTTCCGGCCAAAGATTTGTTCCCGCGGGGTTCCGTATTGTCGGCGCGCGAGCATGAAATTTACGAACTGATCCGCCAGGGCTTGACTGACAAGGAAATCGCTTACCGGCTGGAACGTTCGGTGCATACGGTGCGGGTGCAAATCCGCTCTATCCGCCGCAAGCGCGGCGAAACAAGGCGCGCCAGCGCCGCCCAAGCAGCATAATTTCCACATGGTTTGGCGATGACCGGTTTTTGGCTGTTCTGGCAAAGCTATCTGCAAAATCTGCAATGGGTTACCGATGACGGCGGGCTGGTGCAATCCGCCAGCGACGCGCAAATCCAGGGCTGGATTTATTTTCTTGGCATCTATTTTGTCGTTAGCGCGTTGATGCTGATCCTGCATCGGGCGCGGGCGCAATTGACCCTGGCTCCGATGTTGGCGTTTTGCGGGCTATTGACCTTTTTGGTTTGGCAATTGGCGCAAATCGGCTGGTGGGTGGATTGGCAGGATTTTAAAATCAATGCGGCTTTGCTGTCCATTATTCCCGCCCTGCTTATGGGCGGGGTTATCACCTACGCGATGGATGGCACCCGCGCCGCCCGTGCATATCATGCGGTTTTGATTGGCGGCACGGTGCTGGGTATGGGGTATGCGGTGTTTTTGGACATCTTGGGCCAAGTAACCCCCACCCCAAGTATATTCATCGCCCCGTTATTGATGCAGATCGCCTTGGCCGCCGCTTTGGCGATTGCGGTGATTGTGGCGATCTTGGCGACCGAAACGGCGCGCCGCGTTTCGGTCTATTTGGCCTTGCCGCTGGGGTTCATCGCCGGCATGGTCACGTTCTTGCCCTTATGGTCGGTGTTGACCTATGGCTTTAGCAACGGCTTGCTTAACATAAGCTTGGAATGGCCGGAGTATTTGCTGATAGGCGCACCGGCGGTACCGTTATTGCTGCTGTATAATTGGTTGGGCGTCCGCGCCAATGGCATGATGCCAGAGCGCCCGGTTTTTCATTTTATCGCCGCCCAAGAGCAAATGCTGCGCGAATATCCGCCGATTCAGGATACAGCAGTGATCGAAGCGCGTTCGCAAATCGGCGAATTGCGTCAGCTGAACATGGCCCTGCAACAAGCCGAAGCGCTGCGCCACCAGCAAATGCAACTCAGCCCGTTGGCGATGCTGGAATTGGACCGGCATTTGCGCCTCAGCCGCTTTAATACGGCCAGCGAAACCATGCTGGTGCGGGATAACAATCCGCCTTTTGCCTTGGGCGTAAGTTTGGCCGATTATTTTCCCGAAATCACCACCGCCATGGCAGGCACCGATTGGCAAGCGCAGAAATTGCTAAAACAGCAATTGACGCTGGATGGGGGTCAAGTGATTGAATGGATGATCCTGCCCATCGGCGATTTAAAGCAGCCCATCGGCTATAGTGTTTTGGCCCAAGACGTGACCGCCCGCGAACAGGCAGCGCAGCGGCGCATATTGTCCGAACGCATTCGCGGCATTCACCAAACCGGCCAAGTTATCCATCATGATTTTTCCAATTTGATGCTGGCGATCCAATCCCATTTACAGGTCGTGCTGCAAAACATTCCCGCCGAACGCATGACTGGCGGCGAGGTCGAACAAGCATTGTTGGCCATTCAAAACGCCAGTGACCGTGGCCGGGACATGTTGACCCAATTGGGGGCCGGACAAGTATTTCAAAAGCCTGAATTGCAACCCGTCGCTTTGGCGCAAATTATCCATGACGCGGTGCGTTTGATTACCCCCCAAGCTCGCAGCCAGGGAATTGCGATCACAACCGATATCGACGCCAGTTTTTGGGTCGAAGTGGACATAACCCAAATCTCGCGCGTGGTGATGAATTTATTGTCGAATGCGCTAAGGGCGATTGGCCAAAACGGGCAAATCGATGTTGTTACGCAGGCGGACCAAAATGGCATTACCCTTGTGGTACAAGACAACGGTTGCGGAATGAATAGCGAGCAACTGGCCAAAGCGTTCGATCCCGGCTTTTCAACCAAAGGGCAGGGACAGGGCGGCTTGGGTCTGGCGATCAGCTATTTGATTATCGAAGCGCATGGCGGCCGCCTCAGCCTCAGCTCGGAAAAGGGCCGGGGCACTATCGCTAAAATCTGGCTGCCGCTCTGGCATGGGCAAAACCAAGGTCATTATGATGTCAAAACAAAGCCCAGCCCCAGTTTCGCCAGCGAAAATATCCTGTTATTGCTGAATCAAAACGATCTGCGCCAGAGGCTGGCGGAGCATTTCGGCGCTTGCGGCAGCGAAGTTGCCGAATTGGCCAATACCCAGGAATTGGCCGCTGTGCTGCTGGAAGCCCCTGAATATTGGACCATTTTGATTCGTGGTAAAGATATTGCGCTTGACCCGGCCCTTTGGCACCAGTGCCGCTATTTATCCGACATTGTTCTGGATCAATCGGGTAAATCACCGCCCCGCATCCGCCTAAACGCCAATAGCAACATCAGCGCCGAGGAAATCCTGGCCGAATTGCGGACCGCGTAAAAGACGCAATACGGTCACGGGACGGGGGATAACGCGGCATTGATTTTGCTGGTAAAATTCTGACCTTTCTTTATATATTGTTCGGCCTGCCGCGATGCGGCAGCGTTTAATTTTCTTATCGCAGAGTTTGATGGCATCCTCGCGCTCCCCCCGGATTGTATGGTTATCGGTTTTTGCCTTGGTCTTGGGCGGATTCTTGCTGGCCGATCGCAGCGGCTATTGGACACCATCGAACCAAGCCGAAAATTTTATAACCGCAGAAGAATCGTTATGGGAGCGTAATCGCGATCTGCACACCGAGATCGCGGCCCTACAAAGCTGGGCCAGTCAAAAAACAGCGATTGAAAACGCGTATTTTCAAAACGCTGGTGCGTATGCTGATCGAATCGCGGGCATGATCGCGATTGCGCCAGCGGGCGCACCCATGACCGAAACAGAGGTGCAGCAAGCGCTTGGCGCGAAGCTGGATGGTTATGAAGCTTTGGAAGATATTAAAATCACCGTGGCGCCACCGTCCCAAAGTGCCGACAATACGATTTACAGCGCCGATATCGGTTTTGTGACCAAAAGCTCGGCCGCAGCCTGGCAAGCAATCAGCGATTTAGCCGACCCCAAGGCTGGGGCAATCTGGCGGCAATTATCGCTTACTACCGATCGCACTTCGCGCCAGCTGAATGTCAGCGGCAAATTGCAAATTTTTGCGCTGGAGGCGGCGGAATGAAAATCGCCTTGACCCGCCTGAATCGGTTTTTATTCTTGGCTTGCCTCCTGGCGGTGCTTTTGCTTGGGGGCGGCATTGGCGTTATATTATTTTATCCAGGCATAAGCGGCGGGAACGAGCCGGTGTTGACACTGGATGCGCCGCCGCCCGGGCCCGAAATTATGCCACGTGCCGAGTTGACGCGGAATTTATTCGATCCTTCGGGCCAAGCCTGGCAATCGCCCCTATCTCGGCGTAAAGCAGGTCAAAACGGTGCAAGCGGGGATAGCGGCGAAATTCGCGGCGTGATTTCCATCCCCGGCATTAGCGGCGTGTTGACGCCGCAGAATTTTATCCCATCCGGCGGCAGTATCGGCGACAAGCGGATTGAATCCTTGGGCGGTGGCCGCGTCAATATAAACGGCTCGCAGGGAACGCAAGAAATTGATATAAACCAAAATCGTCAGCAACAAATCGATGCCTTACCTCTTAAAATCCAATAACAGTCATAGGCCCATGCAACATAAATTCAGATCCTTATGGCGTATTTTCCCCCTGGTCACGATTATGGCCGGGCTTGGCAGCTGCGAGGGGGTCGATCAAACCTGGCTCAAGAAATACGATTATTATGCGGCAAATCCGCCTTTGTCCAAAGCCGAGTTGATGAAAATTCAAGCCCCGGACGCCCGCGCGCAACAAGCGGTGGCGCATACGCAAACGGTGCTGGATCAAATGGCCGATTATGATCGCCCGGTCAACGATGCCTTGCCGCGCGGTGAAGGTGGGTTGATCAGCAATTTCGCCTTGCCCGCCAAAAACACCCGCCCGGCCGCAAACCGTGTGGAAATCATCGGTGAAAAACAACCCGCAGCGGCGACCAGTGTCGCCAAGCGCGCCATACAAAATCCGCCCCAAGAATCAAACCCGCAAGGCCCGGCGGACATCTCCCGGCCCGAGCCGCAATCCGCTTTTAACCCGCCGCAACCGGGCGATTACCCTCAATCCCCTGTGGCTGCCCCCCCGCCTTCTTTGTCGTCTGCGCCACCGCTAGTTATAACACCACCCCCAGCACCCGCACCCGATATAGCGCCTGCCTCGGCACCCATGCCGCAGCCAGTGGCCGATCCGTTTACACCGCCGCCTACCTCGCCGCCCACAGCCGCGCCGCCCGCGCCCAAAGCCGCCAATGCGGATCAGCAGGCGCTGGAAGCCATGCGTCAAGCGATCGAGGGGGCCGCTAATCAAGCCACTGCGACCGATAACGCCGCCCCAGCCGCCAAAACAGGGAATAACCCCATAGCTGCCCCGGCCCTGACTGGCGGCGATCAAAATGTCGAGATCAATTTTAACGACACCTCGCTCAAGACGGTGGTGGAATTCGTTTTCGGCCAATTCATCAAGCAACCTTTTTCCATCGCCAGCGATTTCCAGGACAAACAAGTCAACTGGATCGTGCAGGGCCAATACTCGCCCCTTGAAATCAAACGCTTGTTCGACGCGTTCTTGGATTTGCAGGGTGTGACAGTGAATTGGCAGGGCGGTTTTTACAGCATCGCCAACAAAACCGGCAGCCTGCGTGTTTCGGGCGGCGGCGAATTGGGTTCGAACACAGGAATTTGGCGGTTGCGTAATTTGGATGCGTCCGAGGCGCTGCAAATCGTGCGGCCCTTCCTCTCCAGCCCGGAAAACGCGCAAAGCATTCCCCGCACCAATGTCTTGATCGTACACAGCACGATTGCCGAGTTGCGTTCGATCGATAATTTCCTGCGCGGCGTTGATGTCGACAATTTCAAGGACAAGCGCATCATCGTCTATTCCCCCCAAAACATGAGCGCCGAGGGTTTGACGACTTTGCTCCAAGCACTACCCCAGCAATTGGGCATGAACACCAGCGAAGGCAAAAAACAAATCGAAGCCGCCGTCATCAGCGGCGCAAAGCGCGTCGTCGTGGTGACCGACAACGCCGATACGCGGGATGTGGTTTTGCATTTTATCGAACAAGTCGACCGCCCCGGCCGCAAACAACGCCAGGTATTTTATTATGGCCTGCGCAACCAGACCGTGGACGATGTGCGCACCACTTTGACGACTTTGTTGCCGGGCATCATCCCCGATGCCGCCGATATTACGGTTGTGGCCAACGCGCCCACCAATTCGCTGGTGATTGGCGCCACGGCCGATCAATACCATGAAATCAAAAAAGTCATTGATCGTTTAGATTATCGCGTTCCCAGCGTGATGATCGACACCACGATTGTCGAGGTGCAGCTGAACGAAAACCTGGCCTATGGCGTGGAATGGTTCCTGGGCGGTCGGATCGGGCGGGTGCGTGGCGATATCAGCACGAATTTAAAGAATGCTACCGCCATACCGACACCGGCAGCGCGCTTGGGCGTGATCTCCTTGGCCAATAATACTTTTGCGACGCTGGATTTGCTGGCGGGCGAGACCAATTTGCGCGTGCTGTCCCGCCCGCGCGTAATCGTCAAGAACAAAGCGACCGCTACTATTAAAAGCACCGATCAAGTGCGGATCGTGAAATCGGTTTTGACCACCAACGCCCAGCAAGGCGGCAGCAATTTGCCGCAACGCGAATTCGAAGACAAAGAAGTCGGCGTCAGCCTGCAAGTCACCCCCCGCATCGCCGAAGACGGCACGGTGAATATGGCGGTGAAAATCCAAGATTCGCGCCAAGGTGCGACGGATAATTCCAGCGGCGAGCCGCAGCCGACTTTTAACATTCGCGAAGTTAACACCGAATTGGTCAGCAAAAACGGCGAAACCATGATGATCGGCGGCTTGATCCGCAACACCAATAGCCGGGTCAAAAGCAAAGTGCCGTTTTTTGGCGATCTGCCGTTTTTGGGTCAGGCTTTTTCCAACACCAACGATTCCGATCAGCGCACCGAATTGGTTATTTTCCTCACCCCCTATTTGGTGGTGGATGAATTATCCGCCCGTTTGGTCAGCGAAGCGTTGTCCAACTTGTCGCAAATCAATCCGGGCGCCGCCAAAAGCGCGAACACGCCGGATTTGAACCTCGCCACACCGCCTGATGAAAAACCGAAACCCAGCGCGGATAGTATTTTGCCCAGCCCGGCGCCGCTGCCTGCACCGATTGCGCCAGCGCCGCAACCGGCGGTGATGATTCCGCCACCACCCGCTCCGCCCGAGGCGTTATTGGACGATGCTGCCGAGGAGGTTTTGGATATACCCCTGCCGCCAGCGAAACCGCCGCTTAAATCCGCGCCGCCAAGCTTGGCATCTGATCCGCCACCCTCGCCGGTGCCGGATTCCGCCAACCCGACGCTGTTGCCAGCCAACAAGCCGTTATTGCAATAAGCCATGGCCGCGCCCCAGTCCTTTCCTGTGTCCCTGCATCTGCCGAAACGCATCGTCGCCTTTGACGCGCAGGGCAAGCCACAGCATTTCCGCCTGACGATCGATTGGTTCGGCGGGCTACATATCACGCAGCAATCCGCCCTCAGCGCGTTTGCGCCGGGCGAACGCTGCTGGCTGATATTGGATCCGGCATTGGTGTTTTACCGCAAAACCCGTCTGCCGGTGCAAAGCGCCGCCGATTTACCACGGCTGGCGGCCGATTTTTTCCCCTTTCCGCCCGAGCAAACTTTCTATGCCCAAGCCCGCATCGATGGCGACGATTATGTCTGTG
>Ga0315901_10006320_pt1 | contig 14223 bp, 9 predicted proteins | sample LakEriMetagenome_10_FD_203761 | JGI IMG/M metagenome (GOLD analysis project Ga0315901, IMG submission 203761) | Freshwater fungal communities from buoy surface, Lake Erie, Ohio, United States - Buoy 2 MA116 | ecosystem: Environmental > Aquatic > Freshwater > Lake | place: USA: Lake Erie, Ohio... | reverse complement strand
TGGCCGAACCGGTCATCAGCGCACCCCATTCGGTGTTCACGGGGCTTTGCAGGCTGCGCAACGCGAGCGGCAAGGTGTAGTTGTCGGCACTGCGCATCACGATCAGCGGCCCCATGAAGTTGTTCCAGGACGCGATGAAGGTGATCAAGCCCAACGTGCCCAGTGCCGGCTTCAGCAGGGGCAGCACGATGCGCCAGTAGATGGCGAACTCGCCGCAGCCGTCCATGCGCGCGGCTTCGATCAATTCCTTGGGGATGGCACTGACGGCAAACTGCCGCATCAGGAAGATGCCGAACGCGCTGGCGGCGCCGGGGATGTACAGCGCGCGGTGCTGGTCAATCCACCCCAGCGCGTCCATCACCATAAAGCTTGGGATCATGTTCATGAACGAGGGCAGCAGCATCGTGCCCATCACGAGCGTGAACAGCGTCTTCTTGAATCGGAACTCCATCAGCGCGAAGGCGTAGCCCGCCATCGAGCAGAACAGCAGGGTCAGTGCCGTGGAGGCGACGGCCACGTACACGCTCCAGCCCAAGTTGCGCCAGAAAGGCAGCCGGTTGGTCAGGATCTGCAGGTTGTCCAGCAGATCGGCACCGAACCACAGCGGGGGTGGCAGGTTGAAGATAGCTGTGCGTGAGTGCGTGGCAAACACAAACATGAAATAGAAAGGCGCGAGCATGACCAGCGCACCCACTAGCACGATGAGGCGTGCCGTCCACGGGGCCAGGTGCTGCGTCTTCATGCAAGCGTCCTCATGACTGCGACCCCCGCGGTCGGAAGGCGCGGTTGGTCAGCCAGGTCAGCACCGCCACCACGGCAAACAAGATCCAGGACATGGCACTTGCACCGCCGAAGTCGTTGAAGTCAAAGGCCATGCGGTAGAGGTACACCGCGGAGGTCAGCCCCGACTGGTCCACGCCCCCGCGACCACCGGTCAGGATGAAGGGCTCCTCGAACAACTGCAGACCCCCGATCACGCTCAACGTCACGCCGAAGAAGATCATGGGTTTCAGGCTGGGCAAGGTGATGTGCCAGAACTGATGCCAGGCGCTGGCCCCATCCATCGTGGCGGCCTCGTAGAGGTCCTTCGGTATGGTCTGCAGCGCGGCCAGGTACAGCACCACGTTGAAGCCTACATAGCGCCAGAACACGATGAAGGCAATCGCTGGCTTGACCGTCGCGGCTTGCCCCAGCCAGTCGACGGGCTCCATACCGAAGGCGGCGTTCAGTCCTGCATTGATCAGGCCGAAGTCTTTGGAGAACAGCGAGCTGAACATGATGGCGATGGCCACCGTGGAGGTGATGTAGGGCAGGAAGTAGGCACCCACCATGCCGTCACGCAGTCGCTTGAAGGAGACATGGATGAAGACCGCCAGCGGGATGGCCACCAGATGCTGTGGCGCGCCCGACACCACGGCCAGCCACAGGGTGTTCTTCAGTGACTTCCAGAACCATTCGTCTTGCAGCGCGAAGGCAAAGTTGTCCATGCCCACGAACTCCATGGAGTTCAGTCCGCTGGTGGGCTCCCAGGACTGGAAGGCCAGGTGAAGCGAAAACAGCAAGGGGAAGACGCCAAACACGGCGAACAGCAGCAGGAACGGGCTGATGAAAACGTAGGGCGCCCACCGGGGCGACAAGCGCAGCATCTGGCGCAGATGTCGCTTCATCGGTGGGCCCGCCTCTCCAGCAGCCGCTGGGCGTCGGCCAGCGCGGCGGCGATGTCCTTGCCACGGTCCAGCACGTTGTCCAGCTCGGTGCCGATGACCTCGTCGGCGAAGTTGGTCTGCTTGTGCACCTGCGTGGCCGTGATGCGCCGCGCAGCGTCGCGCCACAACTGGCGCGCGGGCTGGTCGCCCAGAAAGGCCACCGGCCCGTCAAAGAAGGGGTCCTGGTGTGTTTCAAGCAGAGCCGGAAAAGCGTCCTGCGACTTGAAGGCAGCCAGCTGCAGTTGCGGGTTCAACGTGAGCCACTGGATCAGCTCCCAGGCCAGAGGCTTGTTTGCGGGGTTGGCGCGCCTGGGAATGGCGTAGAAAGTGCCGCCATAGCCGACGAAGGTGTTCTCGGGCAGCTGCGCCGCGCGCCACAGGCCCTTGGTGGTGGGCGCTACCCAGGTGGCCATCTGGCCCACCATCCAGGCGCCCGTGAGGTCGGTGGCCAGGGTGCCGCGTCGAAAGCCTTCGGCCCACTCGTTGGACCAGGCGTTGACCTTGGCGTCGAGTTTGCGGCGACGCACCTCGCGCGCCAGTTCGAAGGCTCGCCGGAAGCGCGGCGAATTCACGAGCACGTTCGAGTCCTTGTCGAAGTACAGGCCCTCGCCGGGGCGCAGCCCGCTGCGGATGACGATGTCCTTGACCGACTGTGCGTTGCCGATGAGGTAAGCCCCCGTGGCGGCCTTGATCTTGACCCCTGCCGCCACATAGGCTTCCCAGGTGGGCGTGAGGTCGGCCTCGCCCAGTCCGGCCTTGCGCAGCAGATCCGTGCGATACAGCATGGTGCCCGGTCCGATGTCGGTGGGCACGGCCACCCGAGCGCCACGGCGGTTACGGGTCTGGTCGAAGGCATAGGGGACGAAGCGGGTGGCCAGACGCTCCACGTCGTAGGGCGCTTTGGAAAGATCTTCCAGGCCCTCGCCTTGCGAAAAGCGTCCCACGTAACTGGCCTCCAGGGCCATCACGTCCGGCAAATAGACCGAGGTGGACAGCGCCGTGGTCATGGCGGTGTGGTGGTCCACGTACTGCCGGCTCACCACCGCCACGTCCGCCTGGGGGTGCTGCTGGCGAAAACCGGTCAAAGCCGCTTTCACGATCTCATCGACCAGGGGGAACGCGGCGACGGTGAGTTTGATGCGGCCCGAAGCGCGCGACCACCCCGCAGAGCCCAGCGAAGCCGCCAGCCCCGCTACCAGGTACCGGCGTCTCATCGTCGCGCCGGGGCGCTGCGCCAACGGCTTCAGACCGGCGGGGCTCGCGGAGAGCGCCTGCGAATGGCGGTCGGCTGGGTGTTGCATCGCAGTGAGGATGGTCGTGCCGAAGGCAGTCGCTGAAAGGGAAGCCGCAGGCCCGAGTGTGCCCAGGCGCAATTCATTCAAGTCGGTCTTGAAAGCGCTTTCAAATTATCTTGACAGCGCTTCTGCCTGTCAAATCAGGGTATGTGCGGATGGATCGCCGCGCTCAGGCTCTCGAGTTGGATGTGAGCGTGGGTGTGGCAGTGGACTCGCGCGCCACCACCCGTGGGCCTGGCAGGCTGAAGTCGGGCTTTTCACCACGCAGCAGGCGCAGCATGGCGGCTGCTGCGCCCTGACCGAGTTCATACGCAGGATGGTGGACAGTGCTCAGCGGGGGGAAGCTGTAACGCGCCATGGACACATCGTCAAATCCCATCACCGACACATCTTGTGGCACCCTCAGGGAGCGGCGTTGAAGCGCCAGGCAGGCACCCAGGGCCATCTGGTCGTTAGCTGCAAACAGCGCCGTGAAGCGCTGTCGCGTGTCGAGCAGTCGTTGCGTGGCCAGCATGCCGCTCTCCTCGTGGAACAGACCCGGCACCACCAATCCTGCGTCGTAGGCGATCCCCGCCGCCTGCAGTCCGGCGCGATAGCCTCGAAGACGCTCGTTGGCGTCAGGATGCTCGGCGTTGCCCGCAATGAAAGCAATGCGCCGGTGACCCAGGGCGATCAGATGCTCGGTGGCCAGGCGTGCACCTTCAAAATTGTCGAAGTCCAGGCTGAAGAGGTTAGGGGCTTTGAGTCGGCGCCCGGTGGCCACCACTGGCAAGGCTTTGGCGGTCTGCTTCAACACCATATCGCTCAGCCGCCCTGTGAGCACGATGATGCCGTCCACCCGGCGGGAGCGCAGCATGTCGATGCAGCGCGCTTCTTGGCTGGCGTTCCAGTGACCGCTGACAAACAGAGGGCTGTAGCCCGCACGGTCCAGTTCGTCTTCGATTCCCCTGAGAGCCACGCCGTAGAACGGGCTGTCGATGGACTGCGTGACCACGCCCACGCTGAGCGTACGTCCGCCTGCCAGACCGCGTGCTACCGGGTTGGGTACGAAGCCGAGCCGAGCAATGGCCTCATCTACGGCTCGCTTCTTGTCTTCACTCACCACCGCCGTCCCGTTGAGGATGCGCGACACCGTGCTGGCCGACACGCCGGCAGCCTGGGCCACCATCTGCAGGGTGGTGGAACCTTCGCCTGTAGGAGCGGCTCTGGTGGTTGGGGCGGTCCTGTGGGAGGGCATCGCGGTGTTGAGAAGATGGCAGCGGTTTCAGTGTAGAGGCCGTGCGGCCCAAGCTTGCATCGAATGGCCTCGAACGAGCCCGCGCGCACGACAGGATGCGCCCCCGGGAGGTGTGACCTGCGGCCAACACAGGGTTTTCACTGCCCCTGCGGATGCTTGTGCAGAGCCTTTGAATTTCCTATGCTTCGCTCTGAAAGCGGTTTCAAGCCAGAAGTTCGCGCTCATCTGAAAGCGCTTTCACAAGATTGCCTGTGCAACCCGTCGAATATTGGAGATTTCGCATGCGACCCACCGTACGTACACGGGCCCGCCGTCACCGTTTGAATCCGCTGGTTGCTGCCTGCGGTGTCTTGCTCGGCTCGGTGTCGGTCCAGGCCCAAGAGGCCAAGAAGGAAGAGGCCAAGCAGCTGGACGAAGTCGTCGTGACGGGGATCCGCAAGAGTCTGGACACCTCACTGGACCTCAAGCGCAGCGCAAGGGGTCTGGTGGACGGCATCGTGGCCGAGGACATCGGCAAGTTTCCAGATACCAACTTGGCCGAATCGCTCAGCCGCATCAGCGGTGTGTCGGTCGAGCGCAACAACGGCGAAGGCACCCGCATCACGGTGCGCGGCATGGGGCCAGACTTCAACCTGGTGTTGCTGAACGGACGCCAGATGCCGGGCTCCAGCTTTGACGGCGGCGCGCCGAGCTCCCGGTCCTTCGATTTCTCGAACCTCGCGTCGGACGGCATCGCCGCTCTGGAGGTTTACAAGACCAGTCGTGCCAGCAGTCCGACCGGCGGCATGGGTGCCACCGTCAACGTGCGAACCCAGCGTCCCTTGGATATCAAGGAGACCATTGCGCAGTTTGGCGTCAAGCTGGTGAATGACGAGACGGCTCGCAACTTGCCTTTGGAGCAACAGGGCAAGAGTGTCACGCCGGAGCTGAGCGCCATCTACAGCACCCAGTCCAAGGACGGCACCTTCGGCATCGCGCTGATGGGAACGTATCAGGTGCGCGACTCCGGCTATTCACAAGCCGCGGTGACCAGCGGCTGGAAGACCTTCTCAGGCGTGACGGACAACGACTGGGGTGGCAGCAACGCCGCCTGGGGTGGTCTGCCTCCAGCCTCCTGGAACGCCATCAAGAACCGTCCCACCGCAGACTCCATCTACAGCGTTCCACAGAACCTGAACTATTCGTTCACCGGGGTCCACCGTGAGCGCCTGAACGGCCAGGCCGTTCTGCAGATCAAGCCCACGAAGGACGTGGTGGCCACGCTCGACTTTGTGATGTCCGAGCAGAAGTTCCGGCAGCGCCGTAACGACATTTCCGCTTGGTTCAACTATGGCGGCCAGTTTGGTGAGTACCAGACGGGTTCGCCTTCGTCGCCCATCATTTACGGCGAGAAGATGACCAACTCCGATGTGGCCATGGGCGGCTCCGGTGTGCAGACCAAGGTCAGAAACGAGCAGATCGGCCTGAACCTGAAGTGGAAGGCCAGCAATGCCTTGAACTTCGAGTTTGACGCTCATCACTCCACCGCGACGTCGGGCGCTGACAGTCCGTTGGGTACCAGCGTGGTTCTGGGGACTGCCTCCCTGAACCGTGGGGACACCTACGTCGACTTCAGCAACAAGTTCCCGGTTCTGAACATTCAGGGCGGAACTCTGAATCCCGCTTTGCAGGAACTGCAGGGCTCGGTGTTTGGCAACAGCTACCAGAAGAACGAAGTCAGCCAGGTGCAAACCAAGGGCAGCTGGAAGATCAACGGCGACAGCAGCCTGGACTTCGGCCTGTCACTGACTGAGGTGAAGAACCGTTCGGCCTTCGCCAACGTGCAGCGAGACTCCTGGGGCGCTGGTGCGGGCGGTGGCCCCGCTGCGCTGCCAGACAGCATCTTCCGGGCGGACTCCATCAGCCGCTACTTCAGCAGCATCCCGGGCTCCAATGACCCGCGCCTGTACAACCAGTTCTTCGCCTTCAACTTTGAGGATCTGCGTGCCGCGGCCATCAAAGCCTTGGGTTCCGATGCTTTGCTCAAGGCCTCGTTCGATTTCAAGGACGATTACCGTACGACAGAAAAGTCGCAGGCGCTCTTCGGTCAGTACAACCTCGCGTGGGATTGGAAGGTGCCGATGGACCTGGGTGTGGGACTGCGCTATGAACGCACCAAAGTAGAGTCCCCCAGCATCGAGTCGATTCCGACCGCGGTGCGTTGGGTGGCTGACAACGAACTCCCGGTCACCTTCAGCGGTACCAGAGCTGCCTCACGCTCTGGCGAGTACGGCTATTTGCTGCCCTCGATCGACTGGAGTGCTGACCTGACGATCGACACGAAGATGAGGGCGAGCTTCGGCAAGACCATCGGACGGCCTGGGTGGACCGCCATCCAGGGCGGCAGAACCTTGAACGGCCTGGCTCGCATCAACGGTGGCGAGGGTTCGGTGGGCAACCCCGACTTGAAGCCCTTGCAGTCCACCAACTGGGACTTGGCCCTTGAGCACTACTACGCAAAGGGCAGCTACCTGGCGGCGAGCTATTTCACCAAGTCGATCAAGGACTACAACGCGCCCACCATCGCCCCTCAAACGGTGCCGGGTCTGACCACGCCTATCGGTGGCGCCTATTATCAGAAGGCCATCCAGGTTGGCGGCTGTGCCGCGAATGACTCAGGTTGTATCCGACAGTACATCTTCACCAATCTCGCCACGGCCCCTGGCGTGGATGCGGTCAACAAGGTGATCACGGGTCAGCCGGGTGATCCGCTGTTGGTGTTCCAGTTGGGTACCTTCCAGAACAACCAGCGGACCAGCAAGATCAATGGCTTTGAGTTGAACCTGCAGCACATCTTCGGCAGGACTGGATTTGGTGCGGCGGCCAACTTCACCAAGGTACGCTCCAACCTGAGTTACGACAACAACAAGGCAGGCGCGCAGACCGATGTACTGGTGGGACTCGGCGACTCTGGCAACCTTGTGGGTTTCTACGAGAACGCTCAGTACAGCGCGCGGCTCGCTTACAACTGGCGTGGCAAGTTCCTGGTGGCCAACTTCGGCGGGGCAGAAGGCGCGCAGCCCTTGTATGTGGAGCCTTACGGGCAGTTCGACCTGAGCGTGGGCTACAACTACGACAAGAACCTTCGCTTGCAGTTTGAAGCCATCAACTTGACAGATGCGTACGTTCGCACCCACATGCGCAACGAAAACCAGCTTGCTTCAGTGACGCAGTTGGGTCGCCGCTTCATGCTGGGGGCACGTTACAAGTTCTGACCGTGGTGGAGGTGGCCGGCTGAAAGGCCGGCCCTTTCATACAGGATGGGCGTGGCGCCACAATCGCTGCAGACTCCAATCCTTTCTTGAGGCCGGCTCCGTCCGGCCCATTCTGTTTAAGGTTCAGAACATTCGGGCCCGCGGTGGGCGCTTCGGGCGAGACCTGCTCAGCGTGATGGCGAGGACAGTATCTTGAGCGAACGACTGCGAAAAGTGGTGGTGCTGGGCGGAGGGTCTGCTGGCTGGTTGGTGGCCGGTCTGCTGGCAGCCGAGCACCCCGATCTCCACATCACGCTCATCGAGTCCAGTGACCTGCCCATCATCGGCGTGGGTGAAGGCACCTGGCCTTCCATGCGTGACACGCTGCGCCGTATCGGCTTGTCGGAGTCCGAGTTCATCCGGCAGTGTCAGGTCTCCTTCAAGCAGGGGTCGCGATTCGACGGTTGGAGGGATGGCATCGATGCCGATCAAGGCGACCGGTACTACCACCCCTTCATGTTGCCTGTGGGTCATGACGAGGCCGATCTGGTGCAGGCCTGGTTGGCCACTCAGGCACAGCGCCCGTTCGCCGATGTGGTCAGTCCCTCGGTGCAGGTGTGCGAGGCCGGACGCGCGCCCAAGCAGGTGCAGACACCCGAGTTCGGTGCCGTCGCCAACTACGCCTACCACTTCGACGCGGGTCGCTTCGGACAGATGCTGCGCGACCACGCCTGCCAGAAGCTGGGAGTTCACCATGTGATCGACCATGTGGATGCGGTGTTGGCTACGGACAGTGGTGACATCGCTGCCCTCAAGACCCGCGAACATGGTGAACTGACTGCCGAACTTTTCATCGACTGCTCGGGGCTGGCCTCGCGCCTGATAGGCCAGCACTTTGGCGTGCCGCTGAAGAGCGAGCGTGAGGTGCTCTTCAACGATGCGGCCTTGCCCGTGCAGGTGCCCTACAGCCATGCGGATGCACCGTTGGCCCCTTGCACCATCGCCACCGCCTGGGCCAAGGGCTGGATCTGGGACATCGGCTTGCCCACGAGGCGAGGCGTGGGCTGTGTGTTCTCGCGCACTCACGGCAGTGAGGAAGAGGCCCGAGCGGCGCTGAATGCCTACCTGGACGCCACGGGCGCTCCCTTTGAGCGGCCATCGCCGCGCCTGATCACTTATGAGCCGGGTTACCGGGCGCAGTTCTGGGTGCGTAACTGCGTAGCCATCGGTCTGGCTTCCGGTTTTATCGAGCCGCTGGAGGCCTCGGCATTGGCGCTGGTGGAGTTGTCGGCCCAGCGCTTGTGCGACGAATTGCCCATGTCGCGCACGAGCATGGACGCGGTGTCCCGCCGCTTCAACGAGGACTTCAGCTACCGCTGGGCCCGCGTCATCGACTTTCTCAAGCTGCACTACGCGCTGAGCCAGCGCGATGACAGTGACTACTGGCGTGCGCACCGCGACCCATCAACCTGGCCAGAGCGTCTGCGCGAGTTGCTGCCGATGTGGCGGCTTAGATCGCCAGCGCGGCATGACTTCGGCCGCATCGACGAGGTCTTCCCCGCAGCGAGCTACCACTACGTGCTCTATGGCATGGGTTTTCGACCTGACGCTGCGGCCTTGAGTCCGGCCAAGCTTCAGCAGGCGCAGGCCTGCTTTGACGAAGCAACCCGCCAAGCCCGCCGCTTCATCACTGGACTGCCGGGGCACCGAAGCCTCATCGCCCATCTCCACCGGACTGCGACATGACCCGACCGGCCCTGCTCGACAACGTGACCCATGCCGACATGCGCCTTCATACGGAGCGCTCAGCCGCCCGCGGGGACGCTCGCCACTTTGCGCTGGCGCTGCCGATCGAGTTCCGCCATCTGCAGGCTCATTACCCTATCGTGTTCCAACTCGTGGAAGGCGACGCGGGGTTCCAGCCCATCGCGCTGTTCGGGCTGGAGGAAGGGCAGAACCTTTTCCTGACCCCCACTGGTTGGGATGCCACTGTCGTGCCCATGGCCCTGCAGCGCGAGCCTTTCCTCATCGGTCGTGCGCCCGATGACACGCTGCAACTGCACATCGACCTGGACAGCCCGCGCATCGTGCGGCCCGAGGAAGGCGAGGTGGGCACGGCCCTCTTCATGCCCCATGGCGGCTTCAGCGAATACCTCGATCAGGTGGTGCAGCTCATGGAAAACCTGCACGCCCAGGCGCAGGAGCTGCCGGTTTTCATCCAGGCGCTGAAGCGCCACCAACTTCTGGAGCCCTTTGTCCTCGACCTCCAGATGCCAAGTGGCGAACAGTCCCGGCTCACCGGTCTGTTCACCGTCAACGAGGAACGGTTGGTGGCCTTGCCGGGTGCTGATCTGGAGGCCCTGGCTCGTGAAGGTCATCTGCTGCCCATCACCATGCAGATCGCGTCCCTGGCCCAGTTCTCGCTCCTGGCTGAGCGCGCCGCACGTCGCTGAAGCGCCATGAGGGATATCCCCGTCTGGGCCGGGTCGTTCGACCCGAACGCGCTGCCCGCCGAGTTGCTGGCCGGTACGCGCCCTTTCATCGTGCGCAGGGGGTTTGCGCATTGGCCGGTCGTGCAGGCGGCCCGTCAGTCCGAGGTGGCGCTGGCGCGCTATCTGATGGGTTTGTACAACGGCGTGCGCGTGACTTTGTTCGAGTTGGCGCCCGAAGCGCGGGGCCGCGTGTTCTACGCGGACGAGACCTTGAGCAGCTTCAACTTCAAGCGGCACGCGGCCACGCTGGACCAGGTACTGACCGGGCTGCTGGGCTTGGCCCAGACCCCAGAGCCGCCGTCCTTGTACGTCGGCTCCACGACAGTGGAGGCGGTGCTGCCTGGATTTATGGCCGCCAACCCCATCGGCCTGGGCGCGCGCGATGCGCTCGTCAGTCTGTGGCTCGGTAACCGCACCCGCATTGCCGCCCATTACGACCTGCCCGACAACTTCGCCATCGTGGCCGCAGGGCGTCGCCGCTTCACCCTCTTTCCGCCAGAACAGATCCACAACCTGTACATGGGCCCGCTGGACCCTACACCCGCTGGCCAGCCTGTCAGCCTGGTGGACTTTCACGCGCCCGATCTCCAGCGCTTCCCGCGCTTTTCTCAAGCCTGGGAAGCTGGCGAACAGGCTGTGCTGGAGCCTGGTGATGCGTTGTTCATCCCCAGCATGTGGTTCCATCACATCGAAAGCCTGGACCCGGTCAACCTTCTCATCAACGCTTGGTGGCGCCAGGTGCCCGAGTACGTCGATTCGCCGCTGAGCACCTTGCGCCTGGCCCTGATGACGCTGCGCGACTTGCCCACGCACGAGCGGCGCATCTGGGCGCACCATTTCCAGCACTTCGTCTTCGGGGCTGACGAGTCCACCTGGAGCCACATTCCCGAACCCGCCAGAGGCCTGCTCGGCCCCTTGGATGAAACCCTGTCGCGCCAGGCTCGCGCGCATCTTCTGAATCAACTCAAGCGATGAACACCTCCTTCAAGCCCTTCCAACGCGTTGTCATTGCCGGTGGCGGCACCGCAGGCTGGATGATGGCTGCGCTCATGAGCAAGCTGCTGGGCAAGCAGTTCGACATCAAGCTGGTGGAGTCCGAGGAAATTGGCACCGTCGGCGTGGGCGAGGCGACGATCCCGGCGTTGCACACCTTCCATAACCTGCTCGGCGTCAATGAGGCCGAGTTCATGGCCACCACGAATGCCACGTTCAAGCTCGGCATCAATTTCGAGAACTGGAAGAACATCGGGGAGAACTACTTCCACTCCTTCGGCTCCACGGGTAACGATCACTGGAGCGCAGGCTTCCAGCACTTCTGGCTCAAGGGCCGAACCGAGGGCTTGGTCAAGACCTACACCGACTACAACCCCGAGACGGTCGCTGCCTTCGCCAACCGCTTCGCCCATGTGCAGAACCACGGGCTCAATTACGCCTACCACCTGGACGCAGGGCGCTACGCCCGGTTTTTGCGTGCCATGAGTGAGGCCAGTGGAGCCCAGCGCATCGAGGGCAAGATTGCCCAGGTGATCAAACATGGACCGGAAGCCGGCAGTGAACGCGATGGCGATATCGCGGCGCTGCGGATGGAAGACGGCAGCCTCATCGAGGGCGATCTCTTCATTGACTGCACAGGGTTTCGCTCCCTGTTGTTAGGCGAAGCGCTCGGTGTGGGCTACGAGGACTGGTCCTACTGGCTGCCTTGCGACCGCGCCGTGGCCGTGCAGACGGCCTCGGTGCGCGAGGCCTGGCCCTACACGCGCTCCATCGCGCACCCCTTCGGCTGGCAATGGCGTATCCCGCTGCAGCATCGCGTGGGCAACGGCCTGGTCTATAGCAGTAAGGAAATGAGCGACGCCGACGCCCCCGACATGCTGCGCAAGAACGTCGAGGGTGAGCTTCTGACCCAGCCACGCATCATCAAGTTCCTGCCCGGTCAGCGCCACAAGGTCTGGGAGCGCAACTGCATCGCCGTGGGATTGGCCAGCGGCTTTGTCGAGCCGCTGGAGTCCACCAGCATTCACCTCATCCAGCGTGCGGCCATCCGGCTGATGCAGCTGTTCCCCGCCGGCGGCATTCAGCAGGCCGATGTGGACGAATTCAACCTGCAGTCAAAACGGGAACTGGAGCACATCCGAGATTTCATCGTGCTGCATTACCACGTCAACGAGCGCACCGACTCGGCGCTTTGGAAGCATGTGCGCGAGATGGACATCCTGCCCACGCTGCGCCACCGCATCGATCTTTTCCGCGACACCGCCCGCGTATTCCGGCCCAGTGACGAGCTCTTCGCCGAGAACTCCTGGGTGCAGGTCATGATGGGGCAGGGCATCACGCCGCAGCGCTACCACCCCGTGGCCGATCTGATGAGCCGGGAGGAACTGAAGCGCTTCCTGGGCGACATCCAGGTCAAGGTGCAGCGCACGGTGGCGGGTCTGCCCGCGCACCAGCGTTACGTGCAGCAGTTGTGTGCGCCCTACCGCAGCAGCGGCGCGCCATCTGCGGCTGCGCTCAGTCAAACGCCTGGTGTTGCGGTAACGAGTCCGTGATGCTGAACCAGGGCGCCTTGGAGCCCACGAAGATGTGGGCTGAGGGCTTGATGGTGGGTGCGTCTGTCAGCGTACCCAGGGTGACGTGAACGAAAGTGCCGTCGCGCACCAGGGAGTACAGCAGCGAGCCGCACTTTGCGCAACGCGCGTCATGGTTATCTTCCTCACCAAAGATCAGGAGCTTGTCAGCGCCGCAGGTGACGGTGAGCCGGGCCCGCTCGATACCAGCAAAGGCTTTGAACGCTGAGCCGGTCGCGCGCCTGCAGTTGCAGCAGTGACAGTTCAAGGCGTAATCGAAGGCGTCTTCCACGCTGTATCTCGCCTGCCCGCACAAGCAACTGCCCCTCAGCATTCGGCCCGTGGAAGGTTTCAGTGGCGTGTTCGTCATGTCCAAGAGAGGTCTGTGAGCGAGGTGGCAGTCCCAGCAGCAGGATAGGGTTGCCGTGGTCAGCCTGGGCCCAGGGCATTCCCTGAAGGTGGCACTCGTGCCAAAGTCCGGCTCTTGTTTCGGAACAAGACCACGACAGATCGCATGACCCTCCCCACCCACGCCCAGATCGTCATCGTCGGCGGCGGCATTGCCGGCTGCTCCACGGCCTACCACCTCGCCAAGCTCGGCATTACCGATGTGCTGCTGCTGGAGCAGGGCCAGCTCACCAGTGGTACTACCTGGCATGCAGCGGGTCTGATCGGGCAGATGCGGCCCAACCGCAACATGACCCGCATGAGCAAGTACGGTATCGAGCTGTACGCCACGTTGGAGCAGGAGACGGGCCTGGCCACGGGTTGGAAGCAATGCGGCAGCGTGAACGTGGCGCGCACGCCCGAGCGCATGCAGGTGCTGCGCAAGCAGGCGGCGCTCGCGCGCAGCTTTGGCGTGGAGGTGGAGCTGATCTCGCCGCAGCAGGCCGGGGAGCTGTACCCCGTGATGCGCACCGACGACCTGCAGGGCGCGATCTGGATCCCCGGCGACGGCAAGGCCAACCCGGCGGACCTGTGCATGTCGTTGGCCAAGGGAGCCCGCAACCGTGGCGTGCGGATGGTCGAAGGCGTGGAGGTGACGGGTGTCCTCACCGCCCACGGCCCGGGAGGCCCGCGCGCCGTGGGCGTGCGCACCGCGCAGGGTGATGTGCACTGCGAGACGCTGGTGAACTGCGCCGGCCAGTGGGCGCGGCAGTTCGGCGCGCTGGCGGGGGTGACGGTGCCGCTGTACCCGGCTGAGCACTTCTACATCGTCACCGACAAGATCGAAGGTGTGCACCCCATGCTGCCGGTGATGCGCGACCCCGACGGCTTCATCTACTACAAGGAGGAGGTGGGCGGCCTGCTCATGGGGGGCTTCGAACCCCAGGCCAAGCCCTGGACGGTGGACCCGATCCCCAGCAGCTTCCAGTTCCAGCTGCTGGACGAGGACTGGGACCAGTTCGAGATCCTGATGACCAACGCCATCCACCGCACGCCCTGCCTGGAAACGGCCCAGGTCAAGATGCTGCTCAACGGGCCGGAGAGCTTCACGCCCGATGGCAACTTCATCCTGGGCGAGGCGCCGGAGTTGCGCAACTACTTCGTCTGCGCCGGCTTCAACTCCGCCGGCATCGCCAACTCCGGCGGCGCGGGCCAGTTGATCGCGCAGTGGATCGCCGATGGCGAGCCCCCCGGCGACCTGTGGGACGTGGACATCCGCCGCTTCGGCCCGCACAACGCCAACCGCAAG
>Ga0315901_10006318_pt1 | contig 14223 bp, 37 predicted proteins | sample LakEriMetagenome_10_FD_203761 | JGI IMG/M metagenome (GOLD analysis project Ga0315901, IMG submission 203761) | Freshwater fungal communities from buoy surface, Lake Erie, Ohio, United States - Buoy 2 MA116 | ecosystem: Environmental > Aquatic > Freshwater > Lake | place: USA: Lake Erie, Ohio... | reverse complement strand
TACCTTAGTTATTTGAGGAGTAGAGGCATCTGTTATTTCACGAATGTATATATATAAAGCTTTTTTATTAAATATTTCCAACGATTCTCTTTTTCGGAACAATTCCATAACGGCGTCTGCTGTTTTAGCATCCTGTGGTTTGGGGAATAATTTATAAAGATACTTATCAACGTATTTTACGTATAAATCTATAAATAAGTTTAAATTGATATCATCTTCAGATTCCCTTATAGTCCTATCTAAAAACGATTTATCTTCCTCAATTTCATCCATTTCTCCATGTTTCTGGAGTTTTTTATAATTATTGTTATTGTATATAATTAGGTATCGTTTAGCGATAGTTCCAAAATATGAATACGCTTTACCTTTTCCCTGAGCATATAGATGAAGTTTCTCTAGTAGAAATGTAACCACCTCGTGTTTTAATTCCTCAATAGTGTTTATATCTGTATAGTAGAATTTGAAGGTATGTATAATGTTTTCTGCTAATTTATAGAAAGCATACCTAATCTTATCATTGTAGATTCTATTCCTTTCGATTTCATCTGTAGTTTGTAAAAACTCCAGAATGGCGTCCTCAGTTTCTTGGGTAAAATATACACTAGGACCTGTCTTGTTTTGATTATTTTCCATTAATTACGATGGTAATAAGGAAAGATGTGGTAGCCAAGTTATTTTTTAGAAACGTTTTCTAAAAGTTCTTTTAGATCACTTATATCCTTAAATACTTCTTCTAGCTCGGCATCGCCTTCAACGTACATACGTTCATCTATTTTAGATAAACTAGATATTAGCTGAGATGAAATAAAATCTATATTCTCAATATATTGTTGTTGTTGAATAACAACTTTTTCTAAAGTAGTATTTTTTCTAATTAAAAAATAAACACCTACTCCCAACAATTCAGCTAGGTGTACTCCTAATACCCATAAAAATATTTCCATAATTATCCGTTATATGTTTGGTTAAAAGCAAAATCAAAATCGTCATGCTCAGTACTAACCAATTCTTTAACTTTTTCTAAGTGTTCTTTTAATTGTTCTACGGTTTCAATAAGTTCCTCTTGGGACATACCGCGATTAACTTGAACTTGTAATTTATGTCCAATGTTTTGGGCTTGTGTTAAGCCGTCTATAACTTGATTTTTAAATCTCATAATTGTATATGTTTATATATAAATATACGTCGTTCCCCGTCCCCACTGTCTGTCTCTCCCTTTCCTACCTTTTTAACCAAACCCGTAGGCAAAAAATACTAAAAATCTTTTAGGTATCCAAACTTCCTTCATAGAAAGTAAGAAAAAGTTTAAAATCTTCTTCTAACTCGCTCATTGTTATATTTTCGTAGGCATCTTCATTATCATAATCGTAAATGCCACTAACATATTCCTTAATCTGTAGATCACGATCAACGAATATGTTTTTTAAATTTGATTCAACTTCAGGTAAAGTCATATTTTAATTAGCTACGGTAAGTGTATCTCCATCAACATCAGTAATATAATACCCATCAAGCCCTGTGTTAAATAAGGTACATTCCATTTCATAAATAACACCTCTACTATCTATAGCCCGACAAATACCTCCGGTATCTTCATTTAGGCCTACTTCTTCTCCCACATCTTCTAAACTAAACGATATTGTTTCCTCTTCTCCATTCACAGTTAATATTTTACATTTAACAGAGTCACCTCTATCTAATTCCCCTACCCCTAATAATTCAGGATCAATTTCCCACTCATATTCTTCAGGATTAAAATCCTCCATCATTTTTTTAGATATAATTTTATTATAGTCATTCATATTCAATGTTCGTCCTTCAGAGGCCATACTAATTATATTTTCGGCTACATCATGAAGATCCATATCTGTTTTAGCATCTTCACGAGCATACTCAAGTAAACGAATAAATAAAGGTACATCTAATTTAATAACGTCTTTTGGATTTTCCACCTCTTTTAGCGCACTGCCTTTCCCATTCGCCTTTTTATCCGTATATACGCTTTTAGGCGATTTAACTTGGTTTATTTTAGAGGAACGCCTCAACACTTGATTAACCATGTCGATAGCTTGAGGATCAATAAATTCAATTGAGAAAGTACCATTCAATTTATCATCTTCAATAGCATAGCTATCAATAGCTATTCCTAATTTTTCAAGGCGATTGATGAATGCTGCTTTATCTTCGGATTTAATAGTGAATTTTTTAATTTCACTTAATCCCTGTTTTTTCTGGGATAAATAATTTTTAACCCCATCTTTGTACATGTTGTACATTTTAATAACCTCAACTGGATTATTTTTAATTTGTTGGAGCTTTTCAAGTGGACCAGCCAAACTAGGGGTATTTGACATGTATTGGAATAATTCCTCGTAATAATTCTTCATATTAATAAATATTTGGAGACTTAAAGAAAAAATTTTATCTTTACATCATAATAAATAAAATAGTCAGGTGGCGAAAGGATCGGGATATCCCGGTCGTGGTAGACGCAGGTCGTAGGTAGCACCGTTTGCAAACAGCCTTAACGTGGTAAACATTACAGGTTCGAATCCTGTCCTGACTACAATATAAGTATATACTTTTGTCGACACAAAAAGATCGTTTAAAAGAGTTCTTTGACATCTTGCAAAATTTCCCAAAAGGGGTTAGTCCGAAAATGCGAACGCAAAAATTGGAGATATACGTATATACTGTCGATGGCGAAGAGGTGTTTGCGAGTTGTGAATACGTCACATTAAATTTTGTACCAACATCATCCCGCGCATGGACCGCGGCTAGCATGGGGACAGATCGCTATTAGATCGCCGGCGGGCCGCTATCGCCTGCACTTCCCTAGATCTCTTTTGCCCGGCGGGTGATTTTTTATCGAGCGCGCTAGCTCGCGTAAATATTGCTTTATACTAGCACACCTGCGATCATATGCGATAGAGACAAAAGAGCGCATGCTTTTATGTTCGCATGCGCTCAATCGTTTAAACCGTATGTTCTTATTATCCGAATATAATGTCTTGATAGAATACGGTCTGCAGCATTACATCAGCTGTTTCCGCATCATCATTTTCAGTAATCATATTCGTCAGATGTTCTATTGGTGTCTGAGCTACTCTCTCATGAACGTCCGATAGATCAATTGTACTATTCATTTCACCATCACCTTCTTCATCTATTATAGTTAATGATTTACCTAAACGAAGTACCTCTAATAAAACATCCTCGTAACAGATTCCTTGATCGGGATTCTTTGATTTGAGGCTCTGCTTAGCGGCTTGATAATCTTGCTCATCTGTTTCTAAGATGAGACCGTAGCCTGAAATGTAAGACAATCCGTTACATAATGCATTGTGGAACATTTCTTCTGATTCTTGTGGTGTTAAAATTATTTTCATTTGTTTGTTAATTATTATGAGATAAAGATAGTGGACGAGCTTTGCCCGTCCACTTTTCCTTAAAACAACTAAACAATAATCAAACAAACAATCAATTATTAAACATTATGAAATTGAATTTCGGTGTGATAAATGCTACTATAGCTAAGTTTTCCGGATCCGCTATTATTTTTATCATTGCATTAGCCCTTTCATTCTTAGGATCTGATGTCTTAATTTCTCGATCTCCTCTTTCTGCTCGCCCATAATCATAAAACACATAAATGTAATTGCCATCATCAATACTAAGAAACCAATGATAAAATCTTGATCGCTTTGTGCTTTAACAAACATTAAATACAGTGAGATAAAGCCTAATACTACACTGATAATTCCGTTTAAAATTTTCATATCGTTTTGTTTTTAATTGTGATGTAAAGGTAAGTGGCGAGCTTTGACTCGCCAAACAATTAGTACATTTGATTTTTACAAAAGCGAGTAGTTCGGAATTTTGATTTACTCGTTGAACAAGAAGACATTACCGCAATACCTAGTATAAGTAAAACCCATACTACAAATAAAGCTTTAGCTTTGAATTGATGATTTTTTGTTACTTCGAAATCACCGTTCTCTAATTTTGTTACGTTAAAATCTGACATAATATTTTTGTTTTAATTGTGATATAAATGTAATAAAAAAGGCTCTGACGAGCCTTAAATAATTAACCTTGAATCATTATTCCGTTTTCAAATATAACCCAAGCATAATTTGAATAATGATCATTGGGTTCCATTAACTCTAACTCAGTTAGAACATCATTTAATTCTTCTCTAGTACATGTAGTAGTTAAATTAGAATAAATGTCACTTGGATTTGGGAAAATTAGATAAGTGTTTTTCATATCGTTATTAATTGTGATATAAAAATAAATGGGTAGTCTTGACTACCCAAATATTAATTAATAATCTAAATTAAATGTAATGACTTTAGGTCCTATATACTTACCTTCATCATCGAAGATATCATCATCGTCTTCATCAAAATTATCACAACATAAGTCATCGTCTAAATCAATGTCTTCTTCTTGTAATTCTAATTTGACTGTGTAATCAGTAGGATCAGTGTTTTTTAAACATATTACTGTTTCTGGATCTTGTTGAGATAGTATCTCAATTAATTCTTTTACTTTCATTGTTTTATTTATTTAATTGTGATGTAAATATAAACAACGAATTTTGACTAAACAACAATTATTTCAATCGATATTGAAGTGTATCATTTACATTGTACTTAGCTGTGCTATAAACAGTGTATGTTAAGGTATCATTCGCTGATTTAGCCTCATACTGGAAACTACCATTGCTGTACCCACAGCATGATATTATGATTATTTTTGCTATTAATATTTTCATGATATAAAGATATTATCCTTTACCTTCTTCATAGATATCATAACTAGGATCATTATCATTTTCTTCTAGTTCTTGATCTAGAGACAAAAAATCACCTTTGAGTGCTTTATCTAAAGCTTCTTCTTCATTGTTTGCTTCAACAACATAAGTGTAAATAGACGTTATAGGTCTAATTTCATTTACAATAAATCTTTTTGACATAGTATTTTTATTTAATTGTGATGTAAAAATAACAAAAAAATCTTGACAAACAACAAAAAAAGCGCCTCATTTCTGAGACGCTCTGTCTAATAAAAAACAACTATAACAATCAAGAAACAACTTCTGCTTTAACTACCTTAGGCCTACCCGGTTTGATCTGAATACCGGCTGCTAGCTTCTCAGCGCGCGCCTGCATTCTTTGTTGACGGGCTGATCCCTCTACAGCTGGCCTACCTCTGCGCAACAAACCTTCTTCACGCAAACGAGTTTTTTCAGCAATACGAATCTGTCTAGGTGAATTTGGATCCACCGGTCTACCTTTTTTCTTGGTAACACCCTCGTTTGTGATGTTGATGACAACATTCTCAGTTTGGGGTTCCACCTCTTGTTTGCCTGCGATTGCAGCTTCGATTTCGGCTTTTTTCATTCCGGTAATGTCAATACCTAATGATTTTGCTTCTGCTTTCATTGCGTTGAATAACGCTAATCCGTTTTGATTTTTCATAACCTTTATTTTTTTATTAATTGTGATTTAAATGTACAAAATTAGTTTTGACCATCAAGTTCTTTTCGCTCAGCAACTAGATACTCGATTTGATCAACAGGCATAGTCATGATCAATTGTCTTAACATTTGATCTTCCATCCCTACTTCTCTGATGATGTTTTCCATTGTTTCACCATCTACTTCTTTTAATGCGTTGATAATTTCTTGTGTGTTCATAATCGTTTTTATTTATGATATAAAGATAATACAAATAACTGTGCCTGACACAAAAAAAGCGCTCATAGAGCGCTTTAATTTAAATTACTTCGTGCCATCCGTGAACGTTCCAATCTTTTTCTGTTTGACGATTTTCACTGAATTGAGTTAGATCATCTACTAGATAAAGACAACTGTCGCCACTCACGTAGATGTAGGCTTTGTCTTTAGGTACGGAAAAATCACTATCGATGTGCAAAACGCAATACATATCTTTTTTGATTTTGTATTCTTCTCCGAATATCTCTTTACCTATCTTCTTGAGCAATGATTTGAATTCTTGATTGTCTTTTAAAAATTGTTCCCATTGTTTGCCTATACAATCATAACGATTATGCTCGTAATTTAATGCAGGCAAATTCTCAATTTTGATTAATTCAGTAAATGATAATTTACTTTTTCCGTGACCTAAAAAGGCCTTAGCAGCAGTGCTGCTGTTGATTGCTGTTGTCATAATTCAAAGAACTTATTAATTGTGATGTAAATATAATAAAATTACTTTGATCTACCAATATTTCTGAAGCTGCTTCGTTGTTTAAAAAATTTACTGTCGGACAAAGGAGCCCTCTTTGGAGCTGGAGCCCCAGGCCCTCCAGACCATCCTTCCCTCAGCTTCCCTCTTCTACACGCCGGACAAGGATCCCCAGGATCGTACGATAAAAATTGCTTAGAGCATTTATTACACTTAGTTCTCACCATAATACATAATAAAAATGGCGCTCAGATAAGCGCCAAAACCGTACTAATAATCATCAAATAGATCATCATCCTCATCTACATCGTCCCATACACCTTCTTCGGCGTCCGTCTCTAATTCATCGATCTCTTCTAATTCAGCAATCATGCTATTTACTTGCTGACCCATGTATTCTAAGTCAATGTTGGTGATTACGGTATTAGATTCCATCGCTTCATCTAATATGTTATTGATTTCCTCTTCTGCTTTACGCAGGTGTCTTAATATTTTTTCCTTATTCATGGTACAAAATTTTAGATAAATATAATAAAAAGGAATAAAAAAACAAAGAAAAAACCGCCTGCAGGCAAAAAGTCTACAGGCGATTTAGGTAAAAAACCGTTACTAAGCAGCAACGGTTTCGGTTTGTTTTTTCGGACGTCCGGGACCTACTTTCTCACCGTTAGCAATACGCGCTGCGCGATCAGCTAATTTTTGCTGGCGTTTGCTTGTAGTTGATGCTGGACGACCTCTTTTAATTTGATCACCATTAGCGATTCGCTCTGCGCGAGCAGCTAATACTTGTTGACGCTTTGAACCTTCAACTGTTGGACGACCTTTACGTTTTGATTCTGTTGCAGTAGCAACTGTTGTGTTTTCTGTACTCATAACCTTTATTATTTATTTTTTAAATTTAACGATGTAAATATACGACTTGAGTTTTGCCTTCCAACATTTTTTGTTGCAAAAAATTCGTAGTAAAAAGAAATTGGCTACAAGATACAAACAAAAGCTTTGCCAAGCACAAAGATAGCCTGCACAAAAGTGCTAGGTTTTCTAAAAATTTGTTCGTACATTGGTAATCATTTTCTGGATTACTACAGTTGCTAAATTGTTTGTTGGTGATTATTGTCTGAACCTACCACAGTTTACATATTTGTTTGTTCGTACTGACTATAACCGTTGGCGGTGCTACAAAGGGCTGTGCTACTAGGTTGAGTAACTCACGGGCTACTTAGACGAATTCATCGTTTGAACAACAATAAATATACGAGAACAAAAAAAGACAACCATTACAGTTGTCTTTCCTTAACTAAATTTGCGCGTTTGCTTTGCGTTATCTGTGCGGCTTATATTCCTTCGCCATCCTATCCGCTCCTAATCCTTCATACTTAAGTAATGCGTTAGCAATATACATTTGAAAACGTTGAATTGTTTTACATTCATTAATTGCTTTTAAAATTGACTGTTTGTCTTTGTCGTTGATGTTTTTTGACTGAACAAATTCGATTGTGTTTTGCTTTGCAAAATTCAGATCGGCTGTGTTGAATACTACTTCTGAAATCTGTTCAAAAATAGACTTGATTTGTACTTTTGACATGTTGTTTGTTGTTTATGATGTAAATGTAGGCAAAAAATCTTGCCAAAACAACAAAAAAGAACAAAAAGAACGTAAAAAATTGGTACAAAATGCGTGAAAAGTATATCTGGATATATGGTCGAGTTGTAAGATGGGTGTTGGTGTGTACAATTTTCTCGATCTGCACCAATTCATCACCACCAATCACCACAACTCATTCCACCCATCACCCTAATCTTATTTTTCGAGCGCCCGAAACTCTCTTTTCAATTTCCCTACACTCTAGTTTTTGTCATCCGTTACTACCTTTTCGTATCACCTAACCTCCATTACCTTCAGCGCCACTTTGCGCATCTTTAGTGCATCTAACACATTTGTTATTTTAGTAGTCAGGACAGGATTCGAACCTGCTTTAGGGCTTACGACCTATGATATTCTATTTACGACAACACCATGTCGCCACCTGACTATTTTATTATTCTGGATTTATATTATTCTCCATTTAAATTCATTTGTTTGTCCTATCTCATCTCCCACATCATTACTCCAAAGTATCAACATAGTATTTTCCTTATCATTTAACAATGATTTGAACCATTCCAATTCTTCCACATCATTGTGGCTATACCACAACTCATCATCTATTTCTATTTCACACTCTATTTTTAGTTTTGCCATAGGTTTCGTTGTAATATTGTTCAAATTCTTCTTTATGAAACTTTAATGAATTTTCTCCATTAACATAGTTCTTTTTAATATATTCAAACATCTCTTCCTTCTCCATTGCTTTGGCTTGTTGGAATTCTTCTTTAAAAGCTACATAAAAAGACATGGCAATAAAACTATCACTATCTTTTGTGGCTATTTTTTCCATTAACCATTCTACTGCTGTCTGTTTTTTATTTTCCATTGTTACCTCCTTATTGTTTTGTTTCATCTTCACCCTCATCTAACCCAAACTCATCATACACATGTTCCATAACATTATATGCTTGTTCACCCGATAGAAAATGACTTATAATCAGATCTAGTATTTGTGAATCCTGATAACCAAATTCTCTTAGGTTATCTAACATTGCAATAGCATTGTTTCTGTTTCGTAGTGTTGCCATTGTTATTTATTCATTAGGGACAGTAAAAATACCTATGTCAACTACTTGTACTTGTTTACCAACAAGATCATCAATAAAATATTTACAACCCCGTTCATCATAAAACATCATATCATCATTCCAATCCATTGGATTGTTCAAAACGGAAAATATATTATGGCCCTTTGCTGAGCTTTCTGTTCTACCCCAGTTATCAATAACCTCCGAGTAGTAAACAATTTTGATTGGTGTCATCGTTACTTAATTTTACCTTCTAAATGTGAAATAGCTACTTCAATTGCACCCTGTAAATAACCTACTATTTGAGCGTGTGGTATTTTATTATCCCACTGTTGTTCAGATGAAGCTAAACCTGTTTTTAACGCTTCAATTACTGCTTCAATTTCTTGTTTTGACATAACCTTAATTTATTAATTGTGATGTAAATGTATAAAGGAGGGCTTTGCCCTCCTAATCAACTTGAGTTTTAACCCAATCATGCAATGCTATTATTTCTTCGTAGAATTGATAAACATCCATATCACCATCTTTAATAGCATCACGAAAATTTTCAATATCGTTTATTAACGTATTTAGTAAATATTCTTGTTCTGACATATTATTTATTTATTATTACTTAGTAAATATAACATCCTACTTCTCAGAAGCCAAACATGTTTTAACTTTTGATAAAACAAATTCATAAATATCTTGTTCATCAAAACCTTCTTCAATCCAATTTTTACTTAGGATTTTAATAGTTTGTTCTAAAATTTCTACATGTTTAGTAGGACTCATACCTTCCATGTAATCTAATTTTTCTAAAAACATATTATTTATTAATTGTGACATTGTAAATATAACATTCTACTCCTCAGAAGCCAAATATTCATTTAACCCTACTAAATAACCTACTAACTCAGCTTCAACTACTTCATTAAAGATATTACTATTAACCAAACCATCAATTGTATCTTTAATATAAAGTAAGGCATTATAATTTTGTTTTTCAAAATCCTCACCATTCCAAGTATCAATAAATTGTTCTGCTACAGCCCAACCATGTTTACTTTCAATAATTCCTGAGGTAATCGTTTCTATTCTCATATTATTTATTTATTAGAGTTAAACATATTGGAATAAACCTTATTACACACCTCACAATTGGCCTCAGTCAATCCCTCAATACGAGCCCAATTAGTTGCTAATGCAGGGGTACCACATAAGTTACCTTTACCTGATTCATAGATGTGAGCGTTGTTACTCCATACTGTGCCTTTGTTTCCGTAAATACTAAACTGTGATTTTAATTCTGCTACTTTCATGTTTTAATTTATTAATTGTGATGTAAATGTACGAATAGTAGTCTTGCCAAACAAATAAACATTTTTTATGTTATACAGATAATAAAATTAATGTTAATGGTAAAAATGTTAAGATAATGCTTACAATAGCACTAAATAAATCTTCATGTTTCTTGATAAATTGTTTCATTTCAGTTTTGTTTTTAAAGTTAGTAGTCAGGACAGGATTCGAACCTGTATGCGTAACTTTCTTGGCCCCTCCCCAATGGCACGCTGTCCACTCGTTAATATAAGCGTCTAACCAATTCCGCCACCTGACTATGTTTTTTACATAAAGATTGCCATTAATAAACAAGCAATCAATATAATGGTTATTCCAACTGTTCCTCCAAATGATTTAGTTTCCAATTGGTTTATTATGAACTTTTTCATATTATTTAATTTTTATTATGATGTAAATATATAAACAATAATCTTGCCAATCAAACTATCTTACAGTGTATTGGATCGTATCACCAACATTGTACTTTGTAGTGCTATAAACACTGTACGTAGTACTGTCTTTTGGTGATTTAGCCTCGTAGTGATAAGTACCATTACTGTACTCACCACAACATACAATTACAAATAATTTTATGATAAGTGTTTTCATAGCGCCTCAATTTGAGTTAATAATTCATCAACTTCATTATCCTGCAAATAACCTAACACATCACTTGTTATTGGTGTAGTGTAACATATGTCCCATTCTTCCTCATTACCTTTAATTACGGCTAGCTCCCACAATCCCCTATTTCCACCATATGAGAATTCATGTTGAACAATTGATGCTCCATATCCGTTTGGATAGAAAACTAAATACTGAATACCGGTGTCGTATACAACACGACTTGGCAATGATTTAAATGACATATTGTTTTAATTTATTGATGTAAAGATAATATTTTAGCTTTGCCAATCCACCATTTAAATTTCTGCAATAACATCATTCTCATCAATGTCAGTTGGAGTTGGTGTACGATTAGCCCATTCTGATATAGCTTGTTGGAGATGAGCTCTTGCTTCTTGTACTGGGTTTGGGCGAGGTTCTGCTATCTCGTTCTCTAATAATGTATATTTGCTCATAATTAGACGTTCTTCTGCTTCAACTAATTCCTCACTACGTAAATCAGCGTTTGTAACCTTATTAGCTATTTGTTCTTTGATAATGTCTAATACAAAACTAGGTAAATCTGATTCCATTGAATCTATACGATCGTCTTTAGCATTCCAAAAACTAGTTTCCTTATCATAATCAGAGTTAATATTATGGAAAAATGCTACTTTATCACCTGTTTTTGTGTTTATACAATAAATCAATATACCACGACGTATGTACCTAAAAAAGTGTTCACTTTCATTTTTCATTGCAGTACACCATTTAGTACCATAACCATATTTGACTGATGATTCGTGTGACAGCGGTTTGATAACCAGCCAATCTCTATCATCATTTAAAACGATAATTTGTTTTTCTAATTCCTTATCATTTAATCTTAACTCAGCCAAACCAATAGCTTTACTTAAATCAGAAAGAGTTGAGTAAGTTGATATATCGTTATTGGCAATAAGTTGTCTTTCATTTAACTCATGGAATTTGTAAACATTAGACAAATCGCTGTGTTCAAAAAGACGTAAAAACTCATGAAACAATACTTTGGTAAAACGATCTTGATTTTTTATTGTTTGAGGACATCCTACCTCTATGAATTCATCAAGATATGAATCTATATCTCTAAGTCCTAAAAATCTTTGTTTGATACTTGCTACAAACAAATCAACATATTTTGATTTACCTGATGGGTCTATCATTTGGATAACATCCATCAATGTTAAATTCAAAAAATCATGTTGTTTTTTTAATGTTTTAACTTTGCTCATATTCTGATGTTTAGAATATCTTTTTTAATGTAACTAAGTTTAAGTTGATTTGTTTTAACAAAACTAGATTGAATATCGATTAACTCACAGACAATAAACTTATCTTCAACTTCAACCGACTTAAGAGCATAACTGAGTTGACATTTAAGTAAATTATCAGGAGTATATCTTATCTTGAATTTAATCACTTTCTTTTTCTAGGTTTGTAATTGAATTCGGCTTCGTCTTCAACAATAATTTGTTTTTTGGGTTTACCATACTTATTGTTCTTTTTCATTTGCTCTAACCAAGCACTTAAGCATTCCCATTTTAATCTTTGACTCATATATTAGTTATTAATAGGTGTATATTGACGAATTTTAATACCAGCATACTTTGACTCTAACATAGCCTTAGCATACGACCATTGAGAGGCCTCAACTACTTCTGTAAGTGACCTACCGTTAGCGGCAGGTGTAGTGAATGTAACTTTCCATTTATACATAATCTTCTTTATTTATTGATTTAAAGATAATAAAATCGTTTTGCCTTCCCTAATCTAAGGCATAATAAAATCGTTGTTGATTGTATTTGGCAACCTGATTTGACTCAGCCAATACACGATACGCTTGATTTGTATTATCATACACTCGCTCGAGTGATGATTCAGCCAGTAGTTGTTGACCTAATATTTGAGCAAACATATCATTTGATTCATTTACTTGTTCTTGAGTTGAAGGTATCCCACAATAAACAGACTCACCTACTTCAGATACAAACATACCTGAATATATTCCATTCAAACCATACCAATCAACAAATTTATCTGCATTACACCAAATAAACACGCTATTGTCTTTCTTTCTAAGAACCCCTACTACATTGTGGTCTATGATAAATCCATTTGTATTTTTAAATTTTCCAACTGAAAATAATCCAAATGGTGCTCCATGCCCCATCATCATAACTTGATCATGTTGGTCAATCATATCTATAACCTGCTCTTTGGTTACCCCACCTGTAACTACAGTTGTATTAGGTAACTGTTGATATATAGGGCGTAGAAAATCTGTAGACCTATCATCAGGATGTATTACTAAAATCTTTTTCATATTATAAAGTATAAAGATAAGAAAGGGGTTTTGACAACCCCAATCTTACACAATTAAAAACTAAAACACATGTGCCACAAACAAAGCACAGTTTCTTTATTCGAAATACAACATTTCAACGCACGCTTGGTGATCAAACATACCCATATCTTCAAACATTGAATATGCACCATCTGGGTCTGATACAGATACAACTTCAATTACTTCGTGAACTACGTTTGCGCCAAATTCCTCTATAGCGTCTTGTATTTTATTATCTGTTGTCATATTATTCTCTCCACCATTTATAGTGATCGGGTGATGTATTTAATATACGTTTAGAGGGTTTTGGTTTGCGACCTCGTTTTGGACGACGTTCCTCCAAATCCTCTGGTTCTATTTTAGGCCATTTTGAAGCTGGGTTTTCGTAAAATGCTTTTTTACGTTCTTCATATGGAATATCATTCATTTCATTTTCCATGATTTAAATATACAAACTTTATTTTGCCTTCCAAAATATATTTTAAATTAATGCTGTTAACCATTTTGCAAACAAATAACCACTATATGCTCCTAAAGCAGCGGCCATAGGTAATACTATAAACTTGCCTAATTTAGTTTCATACTTATTCCTATTCAATATAAATGAAATTAAAGTATAGTACAGTATGAAATTAATAAACACAGCTATGTCTATTTGTTTAGCCATAAACACTACAATACTATTACCTAAAAATCCCCAACCATAATTAACTAATGATTCTTGAATAATTTCTAGTGGTGTTGTTTTGGCGTCTAGTATTTTGATTTTTTTATTTATATGTTTTTTCATTTATTTAAACTATTAGAAATACCACATTTGTGTTTATGTTGAACATACCATAATATCCTAAATGTCCCTAAAACAAAAAAGTAAGTATCAAATTCATTTATCTCATCTGTTGATTTACATATACCTGTATGGTAAGCTGGTATTTTTGTTTTAATAGTCTTAGCTGATTTAGGGAAAGTTTCAAATGATATACTATATCGCTTTGTTAATTTGAATGATTTATACAT
>Ga0315901_10006316_pt1 | contig 14224 bp, 13 predicted proteins | sample LakEriMetagenome_10_FD_203761 | JGI IMG/M metagenome (GOLD analysis project Ga0315901, IMG submission 203761) | Freshwater fungal communities from buoy surface, Lake Erie, Ohio, United States - Buoy 2 MA116 | ecosystem: Environmental > Aquatic > Freshwater > Lake | place: USA: Lake Erie, Ohio... | reverse complement strand
TTGCCTACACTATGGCAGAACATCGCGATGTGATCAAAAAAACCAGGGACCGGAAATGGTACAGCGAGGAAATGTTCACCCGTTTCAGGCCGCTGGCCTGGTGTGGAAAACTGAACGGAAAGTCCCCTTTAAATGGCTAATTAGTTCCTACCGTCGCCCATTTGTAGTACTTTGGCAGCAGTTTTATTTATGAAGAATATCAAACTGATAGAGGTCCCTTCAGAAATCGGTGCAGGCACCCGTGGTGCCAGCCTGGGGGTTGACGCGATCAAGATCGCGGCTTTGGATTTCATGAGTAATTTTTTTATTCATTTCCCCTCTGAGAAAGTACCCCACGAGAACAAGCTGTTATTTGAACCTATAGAATCGCCTTTTGCGAAGCGGATAGCCGGCGTGACCACCATGTATGAACGGGTGAGCAAGTCCGTCATGGACAGCATTAAAGGCGGGTTCTTCCCGGTGGTACTCAGTGGTGACCATAGCATTGCCGGAGCCACCATAGCCGGATTGAAAATGGCCAAGCCCAAATCAAAACTGGGCGTGATATGGATAGATGCGCATGCCGATCTGCATACACCATACACTACACCGTCCGGCAACCTGCACGGCATGCCGCTGTCGATATCCATCGGGGAAGACAACAAGGAATGCATGGTACACGACCTGGAAGAAACCACTGCCCAGCAATGGGAAAACCTGAAGCACCTTGGAAAGATCTTTCCAAAAGTTCAGCCCGAGGATATCGTTTTCATTTCCTTGCGGGACTTTGAAAAAGAGGAAAAATTCCTGATCGAAAAATATGGCATGAAGGTGTTCACCACCAGTGAGGTCAGGCGGAAAGGACCTGAAAATATTGTTCGGTCAGTGGTCAGGTACCTGGCGGATTGTACGGATATCTATATCAGCTTTGATGTGGACTGCCTGGATGCTGGTATCACCAAAGGCACCGGAACCCCGGTTGAGAACGGCCTGCGGGAAAGAGAGGCAGAGGACCTTGTCTCAAAGTTCATGCAAATGCGAAAAGTATGTTGCTTCGAGATCACAGAAGTGAACCCCACGCTCGACAGGGAAAACCTCATGGCCGAAATCGCCTTTAATATCTTGCAACGGAGTGTGAATATCCTCCTGATGAACTAATCCCGATGAACTACAAGAACAATCTATTCCTGAACCGGATCAAACATTTCACGTACCGATTCATGCCCTGGCTTGAAGAAGTAAAGGCCTATTGTGAGAAATACGACCTGCTCTTCATTTTTCACAATGGCGATGTCATCGGAAGGGATATCGCCTACAAGCTTGGCGTTTATGGTGAGGACCATGTGAATTGCTATATGAAAAAACACCTGGGACTGAAAAAAGGCGGGATCATGCTGGACATCGGGGCTAACATCGGGTGGTACTCCCTGGTGATGGCCAAAGAATGCGGATTAAAGATCTATGCTTTCGAGCCCGATCCGTTTAATTTTTCCGCATTGACGCGGAACATCAAAAACAACCAGATCGAAGGGGTGGAAGCATTTCAGTATGCGATCGCGGACCGCGAAGCAAAAATGAAACTGCACCTCTACAAATCTTACAATACGGGCCGCCACTCCCTGATCAACCATGGGAAAACAGGAAAGTTCGTGGAAGTGGATACCATCACTGTAGATGGTTTTATGACCAAACAGGGCCTGACCGCCGAACCCGTTGAACTGTTGAAGATCGACATCGAAGGATTTGAAATGGCCGCCTTCCGTGGCGCCAGCGAAACGCTCAAAAGATCGCGTTATATATTCAGTGAATTTTCACCGGAGATCATGAGCAGCATCCAGGAAGATCCCGCATCGTTCACTGACCTCTTCGAGAACATGGGCTATAAGGCATTTGATATTGTCAATGAGGATCACGCCGAGCCGGTGGACCACCAGGCATTGAGGTCCACTAAAACGGGTGTCCACAATATACTTTGGTCGAAGCACGACCTGCCTTAATCTCCGTTCAGCACTTTTATCATGCCTTCTTCAAAACTGAGGGGCTTGTAATCCAATTCACGTTTGGCCTTATCAATCAACAATGGCGTACGCAGGGGTCGTATGGCGGGTTGCGTAAACACTGAAGCATCTACTTTAGTGATAAGCCCGGCATCCAGATTCAGATGATCCGCCACCTTCATGGCCATCTCCCAGGGAGACAGCACATCTTTACCCGCTATATGCCAGGTACCCGCCGCTTTCCGTTCTGCGATGGTTATTAACGCTGCTGCCAGATCGCCAGCATAGGTGGGCGTGCGGAGCTGGTCGGATACTACGTTAATGGGTCGGTTGTTCTCTAATGCGTCGCGCACCCAGGAGATCACGTTTGGCCTTGTCCCAACGATCACATTACCATATACCAGCGCGGTTCTGATGATAGCCGAAGGAACCCCACTGGCCCTGACGAGTTCCTCCGCCATGAGTTTGGAACGCCCGTAAAAATTCATCGGCGCGGGAAAATCATCTTCCGTATAAGGTCCCTCTTCCCCGGAGAAAACGAAATCGGTGGACATGTATACAAAGAAAGCCTGGCTGCGGGCGGAAGCTTCAAGCAGGTTTTGGGTTGCCTTTACGTTCACATCCAGCGTATCAGGCTGGTTTAGTTCGCACTGGTCGGGCTGCGCCATGGCAGCGCTGTGAATCACCACCGAAGGCTGGTACTTTTCAAATATGGCGCGTATCCCGTCGGCATCCGTAATATCCAATTCCTCATATATAAAATCATGTTCAGACAATCTGCCAGAGCCCTTGCCGCTGATCACCACCTTACCCTTCCAGCTACCCAATATTCTGAACAAATATTGACACACCAGCCCATGTACACCGGTCAACAGTAACGTTGGATTATTCATATCCCAAAATTAGTTAATCCGCATAGTTTTGAACAAGAAGCCTTAGTTGAGGCCTTGAGTAGTTTAAATTGTAGAAAGCATCTTATCTTCACGCACCTTTTCAGCAGGAATTGTGTATTTTTAACACGGAAACCTGTTAATTCTCAACGATTTAGCTGCTGAAAACAATTGCGAATCCAATTGGAATGAATAAAAAAATCAGCAAGATAGGCGTTCTGACCTCGGGTGGGGATTCCCCCGGTATGAATGCCTGCATACGCGCCGTAGTTCGAACGGGCATATTTGAAGGATATGAAGTTTACGGAATCATGCGTGGATACCAGGGCATGCTGGACGACGACATTCACAAGATGGAGTCAAGAAGTGTGGCCAACATCATACAAAGGGGTGGAACGATACTGAAAACTGCCCGTTGCAAAGAATTCATGGAGCATGAAGGCCGGAAAAAAGCCTACGAAAACCTCAAGAAAAGAGGGATCAATGCCCTGGTGATCATCGGCGGCGACGGCTCCTTCAGGGGTGCGCAGATTTTCTCCAATGAATTCGACATCCCTTGCATAGGCATTCCAGGAACCATCGATAAGGACATTGCCGGAACCGATTTCACCATTGGTTTCGATACGGCAGTTAATACTGCCGTGGAGGCCATCGACCGTGTTCGGGATACAGCAGACGCGCACGACCGGCTCTTCATCATCGAGGTGATGGGTCGTGATGCCGGCTATATCGCCCTCCACAGTGGTATTGCCACCGGCGCCGAGAATATCCTCATCCCCGAACGCAAGACCAACATGACCGAACTGATTTCCTCCCTTCTTGAAAAAGAAAAAAGAAAGAAACTGGTCAACCTGGTGGTGGTAGCTGAAGGCGATGATTTCGGCGGCGGAAACGAAGTAGCTAAAGTGATCCAGGAAAAAATACCCAGTGCCGATATCAGGGTTTGCATCCTTGGCCATATACAACGCGGCGGTGCACCTACCTGTATGGACAGGTTGATCGCGAGCAGGATGGGCTATGCGGCCGTACAAAGCCTGAAAGAAGAAAGGTACAATGTAATGGTAGGCATCATGAATAACCGGATGCACTATACCCCACTTGACAATGCCGTGAAGGCAAAACAAAAGATCAGCGAAGAATGGATGAAGATCGTAAAGATCCTCGCCAGTTAATGCTCAAAACACAAACAAAATGTCAAAAAACCTCGAGAAGTACCTGCACAAAGAAATGGATCGCGATGCAGGTATCAAGCACACGCACCATCGTACAAAAATTGTAGCAACCGTTGGCCCGGCATGTGATACCTACGAAGGCTTATTGGACCTGGTGAAAGCAGGGGTAAACGTGTTTCGCCTCAATTTCTCCCACGGCACCCACGAAGACAAACAAGCCATTATCGACCATATCAGGAAGATCAATTCTACAGAGCCTTATAATATTGCCATCCTTGGCGACCTGCAGGGTCCTAAACTCCGTGTGGGTGAGATCGAAAACAATGGACTGCTGGTTAAACCCGGCGATGTACTCACGTTTGTAAACGAGAAATGCGTGGGCACCCTGGAAAAGATCTATGTATCCTATCCAAACCTCGGGGCCGATGTTAAGATCGGCAACAAGATCATGATCGACGACGGCAAGATCGAAGTGCAGGTAAAAGAGGTGACCAAGGAAGGACATGTGAAAGTGATGGTTACCCTGGGTGGGGTCATCTCTTCGAAGAAAGGCATCAACCTCCCCGATACCAAGATCTCCCTGCCGGCACTAACGGAAAAAGACCTGGTGGACCTGGATTTCATCATTGAACAGAACCTCGACTGGGTAGCACTTTCCTTTGTGCGCAGCGTGAAAGATATCGTGATCATCAAAAGCAAGCTCGCTGAAAAGAAAAGTAAGACCAAGGTGATCGCCAAGATCGAAAAGCCTGAAGCCATCACCAACATACGCGAGATCATCCTCGAATCAGACGGTATCATGATCGCCCGCGGCGACCTGGGTGTAGAAATGCCCGTGGAACAGGTTCCCCTGATCCAGAAGCAGATCATCCGCAAATGCCTGCACCGTGCAAAACCCGTTATTGTAGCGACCCAGATGATGGAAAGCATGATCGACCGGATCAAACCAAACCGGAGTGAAACAACGGATGTGGCCAACGCCGTACTCGAAGGTGCGGATGCTGTGATGCTCAGCGGCGAAACAGCCACCGGTATGCACCCCGTTCTGGTGGTGGAGACCATGAGAAAGATCATCCACGAAGTAGAACATAAAGAATTCCGCTTTAACCGGGAAGAAGACCTGAAGCCACTGCCCCACTCGCCTACATTCCATAGTGATGCCATTTGCTACAATGCCTGTAAACTGGCAGAAGACGTAAATGCTGATGGACTGGTGGGCATGACCCAAAGTGGATACACCGCATTCATGTTGAGCAGTTACCGACCCAAGGCGCCGCTCTACATCTTCACCAAAGAAAAGACCCTGGTCAATCAGCTGAGCCTCAGCTGGGGTGTCAGGGCATTCTTCTACGATGAAGAGGAAAGCATGGACGACATCATCAACGACCAGATCGAGATCCTCCGTCAAAGAGGCTTCCTGCGCGAAGGCAATGTAGTTGTGAATACGGGAAGTATCCCTATCCAACTGCACCTGCCCACGAACATGCTGAAAATTACAAGGGTTTAATTCAATTGGCTAATTAGCTAATTAACTAATTGGCTGATTCTTTATGCTAAAAGACTGCCTTCATTAGAGTCTTCTCGCATAAAGAATTAGCTAATCAGCCAATGAGCCAATTAGCTAATTGTTCTATCTTTCCCCCATGGATCTCAATTTCAATCGAAACGAGGATGCAATGAAACTTGCCCTCAGCGAACTACGCGCGCGTTGGGAAAAAGTCAGCCTTGGCGGCGGTAAGAAATCAATCGACAAACAGCACGAAAAAAATAAACTCACCGCCCGCGAACGGATCGAATACCTCCGTGATCAGGACAAGCCCTTCACCGAGATCGGCGCCTTTGCCGGAGACGGCATGTACGCGGAATACGGGGGCTGCCCTTCTGCAGGAACTGTGTCCGGAGTGGGTTATGTCAGCGGCCGCCAGTGCGTGATCGTGGCGAACGACCAGACCGTCAAAGCAGGTGCCTGGTTTCCGATCACCGGCAAAAAGAATTTAAGGATGCAGGAGATCGCGATGGAGAATAAACTTCCCATCATCTACCTGGTCGACAGTGCAGGCGTATTCCTCCCCATGCAGGATGAGATCTTCCCCGATAAAGAACATTTCGGAAGGATCTTCCGCAACAACGCTCGTATGAGCGCCATGGGGATCACCCAGATCGCCGCGGTCATGGGTGCCTGTGTGGCTGGCGGGGCATACCTTCCCATCATGAGCGATGAAACGCTGATGGTAGAAGGCCAGGGATCCATTTTCCTGGCGGGACCCTACCTGGTGAAAGCCGCCATAGGTGAAGAAGCCGACCAGGAAACCCTTGGCGGCGCCCTTACCCATACCGAGATCTCCGGCATTGCAGATTATAAATTCAAAACGGAACAGGAGACGCTTGACGAAGTGAAGAAGATCATGTCGAGGTTGGGCCAACCCGCTTCCGCCGGGTTCAACCGAATAGCGCCACAACTCCCGGTGAAATCACCCGCAGAACTGTACGGCGTTCTCCCGTCGGATCCCACCAAACCTTATGATATGGTGGACATCATTGAAAGGCTGGTGGATGATTCATCCTTTGACCAGTTCAAAAAAGATTATGGCAAAACCATCCTCTGCGGATACGCACGGATCGATGGCTGGGCCGTCGGCATCGTGGCCAACCAGCGTAAGATGGTGAAGAGCCGGAAAGGCGAAATGCAAATGGGTGGCGTGATCTATAACGACAGTGCCGATAAGGCCGCGAGGTTCATCCTCAACTGCAACCAGAAAAAGATACCATTGGTTTTTCTGCAGGATGTCACTGGCTTCATGGTGGGCAGCCGAAGCGAACACTCCGGCATCATCAAAGACGGCGCAAAGATGGTGAATGCCGTTGCCAACTCCATTGTTCCCAAGATCACCATCATCATCGGCAATTCATATGGCGCAGGCAATTACGCCATGTGCGGGAAGGCCTACGATCCCCGTTTCATCTTTGCATGGCCTTCGGCGAAGATCGCCGTCATGGGTGGTGAACAAGCTGCTAAAACCCTGCTTCAGATCCAGGTCTCCTCGTTGAAGGCCAGTGGCAAACTGATCACACCGGAAGACGAAAGCAAACTGCTCAGCGAGATCACGGAAAAATACCAACAGCAAACCACCCCCTACTACGCAGCGGCACGGCTATGGGTAGACGCCATCATCGATCCTGCCACTACCCGGGAAAAGATATCAGAAGCCCTGGCAGCATCCAATCAAAGCCCGCTCGATACCAGTATGAAGCTGGGCGTATTCCAGGTTTAAAAAATACATATGACTTCATTACCCATATACCAGGCAGATGCTTTCGCATCGAAGCCATTCAGTGGAAATCCCGCTTCCATCTGCCCCTTACCCCAATGGCTACCCGAAGAGCTGATGCAGCAGATCGCCATGGAAAACAACCAGGCCGAAACGGCTTTCATCGTCCCCTATGAGGACGCTTACCAGATCAGGTGGTTCACCCCAACCGTTGAAGTAGCCCTATGCGGACATGCTACGCTGGCCGCAGCGCATATCTTCTATGAACAGCTTGGCCACCAGGCGGATCATATCCGCTTCTTTTCTAAAAGTGGCTGGCTGACCGTGGCCCGGCACAGCGATCAACGCCTGACACTTGATTTTCCGTCTGATCCCCCCGGCGCTGTTGAACAAGTACCACCCACCCTGCTGCATGCACTCGGGATCCCCAACGGGAAAGTCTATAAAGGGAATTTCGATTATATGGTGGAAGTGGATAACGAGGACATGATCTTAGCCCTTGCTCCTGACATGTCCAAACTCCGCACCATAGATGCAAGGGGTGTCCTGGTCACCGCCAGGGGCAGCAGCGTCGATTTCGTATCCCGCTGTTTCTTCCCGCAATCGGGTATCGACGAAGACCCCGTTACCGGATCAGCACACTGCCTGCTTACCGCCTACTGGCATCAGCAAACCGGCAACACTCATTTCAAAGCGGTGCAACTATCGGCCCGCCGTGGTGAACTGGATTGTGAATTAAAAGGCGACAGGGTCTTGATGACCGGCACCGTAAGAACCTATCTTAAAGGCGAAATATATATCTGATGGTGAATGAACAAGGCCTGACCATGTACACGGATGGAGCGGCAAGGGGCAACCCGGGAAGGGGTGGTTATGGAACCATCCTCATGTGGAAGGGTAAAGCAAAAGAATTATCGGCGGGTTACCGCAAGACAACCAATAACAGGATGGAGTTGATGAGTGTGATCGCCGGCCTCGAAGCCCTCAACAGGCATGCGCTTGACATCGTCGTCTACTCAGATAGCCAGTATGTGGTGAAAGCCGTCAACGAAGGCTGGCTGGAAAACTGGATCCGCACCAATTTCAAAGGCGGCAAAAAAAACCCCGATCTCTGGCGAAGATTTTACGAATTGTCAAAAAAACACCACATCAAATTCAAATGGGTTCGCGGGCATGCCGACAATCCCTACAATAACCGATGCGATGAACTCGCTACTGCTGCAGCGGATGGCCATCACCTGTTGATCGATGAATACTACGAAGCCGGGACCAATTAGCTAATTGGCTAATTGGCTCATTGGCTCATTCGTTAAAGATTCCAATGAGCTAATCAGCCAATGAGTTAATTAGCCAATGAGTTAATTAGCCAATTTCTTGGCCGTTACGCCTTTATTCAAAAAGTAGTGTGCCCCGAAGAGGATGCTTCCGAAGAATACCGTGGCCAGAATGCTCACACCATAGAAAGGAAGGCCATCGGCGAAGCACATCATCAACCCTTCAAATGTTTTAGGCCTGTTATAGCCGCCACCGCCGATCCAGACGGCAAAATTGGACATGAGGAAGAATGCAGTTGGACCACCAAGGAAACCACCTGCAATCTGGCCGATATTCTTCCCACGCATCAGGAAACCGATCAGGGTCAGGGATGTCAGCATGAGGTAGTTCAGGAACTGCCCACTGTAGAAGCCCGGTATCTCAGTGGCTCCGGCCACATACAGCAGCTGGTAAAAAAGATCCGATACAAACATGGAAAGCAGTGGAAGCGCAAATGCGTATTTCCTGTCCTTAATCACAGCACCGGCGAACAATGCCATGGCGATCTGTGGCGCAAAGCCCCAGGGACGACCCGGCATAACACGGTACAAAGAGGCGACTAAAACCAGTAAAACGAAATTGACCACCAGGGTTCTGCTGAACTTCATGCTTGATTCCTTTAGTTGGCAAAAATAGCTAATTAAACTTGTCTCCCTATTTAATTCAGGGAGAGTTTTCCTCATTGCCTGTGGATTTCAGGGAACCCAGGCCCTGACCAGTCTCATCTCGCCCGTACATTCGATCTGTTCACCCGGGGTAATAAAAAACGAGGAGCCCCTGCGAGCCTCAAAGCCGCCAACCAAGCCCTTGCCTTCCAGCACCAATAGCAGCTCAGGACCGTTTGTGGTGAAATGGTAGCGGTCGTTGTTGATCACCAGGGCCCGTGTAAGGCTGAAATCCTTAACAGGACAGAGATAATGCCTTTCAATGCTATTGCCCGATGCTTTCATGACTTCAGGCTCCACCGCCACGAACCGGATATGTTTCATCAATTCCGGAACATCCACGTGTTTAGGCGTCAGTCCGCCCCGTAACACATTATCGGAATTAGACATCAGCTCCACATTCTGCCCTTCAAGATAGGCATGGGGCAAACCAGCGCCCTGGAAGATCCCCTCTCCCGGAGCCAGCTGAACGAGGTTGAAAAAGTATACTGAAAATATCCCCCGGTCAAAATAATCCGGATAGGCGATCATAGCCCGGGCAGCCCAGAAATCCGGATCCAATTTAGACAGCTTTCCTGCGGCATACAAGGGGAGGATGCGCTCCGACAAGGGCTGCAGCAATGTGTTGACCGCTTCCTGGGAAAGTTCCATGACAAACTGATACAATCCACGGTAACCCTTGCTTTCAAAAATGGGCAGCAAAGCAGATAACTCTTCCACCCTTTCTAACAGGGACTTAAGGTCTTCTTCTTTCCGGAAACCATGCAATAACCAGAAATCGCTCAGCGCAAGCATCATCTCGGGCTTGTGGTTATTGTCGCGGTAATTCCTGTTGGCCGCATCCGGGGCTACACCTATGCTGTTTTCATAATCGAAGCCGATCTGCGCATCTTCCCGGGAGGGATGCACCTGGATGGATAACATGTCTTTTACGTCGAGCACTTTCAAGAGGAATGGCAGATCATGAAAATGATGCAGCAGCCGATCCCCCAGGTAGCGGCGGGGCTCGGACTTGATCAAGTCGTGCAGGTTGGTATAGGCATTGGCCGATAAGCGCACCGTGGACGGGGCAAGATGGTGAATCCCCAGCCAGTATTCCGCAAAAGGCTTTGCTTCCGTGTTGGAAATACCCAGTAATGATGGGATAAACTCCTTTCCGCCCCAGGCGTAGTGCTGTACCTTTCCGTGTAGTTGAAACATGGTTGAATGAATATGATGGATAGATGACGAAGGTAAGGTTAGGAAAACAAATGATTGGAGATCTGGGAGAAAGTTTGGCCCGAAGCTACCTGGAGGCTGAAGGTTATACCGTTCTGCATACCAATTGGCGGCATGGCCACCTGGAGATCGACATTATCGCCTCAAAAGGCGACACGCTGCACATCATTGAAGTGAAAACACAGCGGGAAAGCACGGCGGGCTTTCCGGAAGAAAACGTGAATCGTAAGAAATTGAAGAACCTGATGGCCGCAGCGGACCATTACCGGATGGTGGATCATCGATGGAAACGCCTGCAGTTCGATATTTGCTCCATCATCCTGGCTAAGGACGGGCACGAATTCCTGTTCATTGAAGACGTGTACCTCTAATGTCAGGGACAAAGAAAGGATGAAGGGAGCAACGATAGTGATGAGTTCGGGAATCAGAGCTTATGGCCGATGGACTTCACCATAGCCATCATCCTTTCCACCATATTGTAGGTCGCAGGGCAATAGGTCAGGTTCTGGTGGTGAACATGCACATAGTCCTTCATCTTCTTGCGCTTAAGATGGGGGAAGCCCGAGCAATCCTCGGGGCGTACGGCATAGATGCCACACATGTTGGTCTTCAGGTCAAGGAACTGACAGGGCTGCTGCACATTCATCCAGTCGCCCGTGGTGTCCTTATACAAGTATTTCTTCTTAAACTCATCCACCGTCAGGCCAACGTGCGCCGAGATCCTGACCAAATCCTTCGGGGTGTAGGTGGGACTCATGGTTTTGCAACAGTTGGCACAACTGAGGCAATCCGTTTCTTTCCAAACTTCCTCATCGATCACCGCGGCCATCTGGTCCAGTCCCTTGGGCGGGTTATTGCCGAGCCTGGTTAAAAAGGATTTCATCCTTCTCTTGTTCAGGGAAACCTTTTTCTTGAAAGAACGTAGATTGATAGGCTGCATAACGATGGATGAATGAGGATTTGTGAATCGCAAATATGTGTTAAACCAAAGTATGCACAAAAAATTTATTTTGCACCCATGTGGGAAGTCTTCAAGAATGGATTCAAAGCGCATCTCCAACTGGAGCGATCACTATCCGATGCTACGGTAGAAGCGTATCTGAACGATCTTGAAAAACTCACGCAGTACCTGGAGCTGAACGACAGCAGCAGCACACCTTCTTCCATTACCATCGATCATTTGCAGGCCTTCCTGAAATGGACCGCTGGCCTTGGTATGACGGCTTCCTCGCAGTCAAGAATGATCAGCGGCATCAGGAACTTCTTTAAGTACTGCCTTTCTGAACAAATCATTTCAGCCGACCCCACCGAGTTGGTGGATACGCCTCGTTTAAAAAGGACCCTTCCTGATGTGCTTTCCTTCAGCGAAATTGAGGCCCTGCTGCAAGCCATCGATCACAGCAAACCCGAAGGCCAGCGGAACAGGGCCATACTGGAAGTGATGTACAGCTGCGGCCTGAGGGTATCAGAACTGGTGAACCTGAAGATCCCCTTCCTGTACCTCGATGTAGGCTTCATCCGCGTCATCGGCAAGGGCGATAAAGAAAGACTGGTTCCCATTGGCTCCGAAGCTGTCAAATACATCAAACTCTACCTGCAACACATCCGAAAAACGCAGGAAGCAAAACCCGGCGACGAAGAGATCCTTTTCCTAAATCGCAGGGGAGGAATGCTTTCCCGGGAGATGGTCTTCCTGATCATCAAGGACCTTGCCAGGAAAGCATCGATCGATAAGGTGATCTCGCCGCATACCCTCAGGCATTCATTCGCCACCCACCTGGTAGAAGGCGGGGCAGACCTTCGGGCGGTACAGGAAATGCTGGGACACGAAAGCATCACCACCACGGAGATCTACACGCACCTCGACCGGGAATATCTTAGGGAAACACTTATACGGTTCCATCCTTCGTACAAGCCAATTGGCTAATGGGCTCAGTAGCTGATTAACTAATTGATTTACCATGAAGAGATACATCCCGAATAAAGAATCAGCCAATGAGCCAATCAGCCAATGAGCTAATTAGTTAGTGCAGCCTCGCCGCTTTCTCCGCCAGCTGAATAAATTCCTTTCGGTAGCCGTCGGGGTCGTTGCGTAATGCTGATGACGCCAGGGCGACAACTTGCGCGAAAGAGGAGTTGCCTTTAAACTCGGAGTTACGGAGCAACATACCCATTTGTGCCACAGCCGCTGCAAACCTGAATTGATCAGAGGCCGCTGTCCAGAGCTGGCTGTTTTGTTTCACCTCTTGTACCATCAGCATGCTGTTGTTCCCATCGGGATGCTTATACCTCGCCTTCAGGCTCATCACTTCATTATTGTAATGCAGGCTTCCCTGTGGTTTGTCCTGGTACTTCAGGTCATCCACCAGTTCCACCAGGTCGGTTTCAACACCTGCCGGGATGATCTCATAGAGGGCGGTAACAGTATGCCCGCTGCCCAGTTCGCCGGCATCTTTCTTATCGTCGTTAAAATCCTCGTTCTGCAACAACCTGTTCTCATAGCCCACGAGGCGATAGGCCTTCACATAGGCTGGATTGAACTCCAGTTGCAGTTTTACATCTTTCGCAATGGTGAACAGGGTGCCGCCGAATTCATTCACAAAAACTTTCTTCGCTTCGTTCAGCTGGTCGATATAGGCATGATTGCCGTTGCCCCTATCTGCCAGCTTCTGCATTTTGGCGTCCTGGTAGTTTCCTGTGCCGAATCCGAGTACGGTCAGGAATACCCCGGAGTTTCTTTCTTTTTCGATCAGCCTTTCCATCTCATCGTCACTGCTCATGCCCACATTGAAATCTCCGTCGGTGCAGAGGATCACCCGGTTGTTGCCATTCTTTTTGAAGTATTGTCGTGCTGTCTGATATGCCAACTGTATACCTGCGCCGCCTGCCGTTGATCCACCCGCATTGAGTCCATCCAGGGCTGACTTGATGCGCGATTTTTCAGACCCGCTCACCGGCGGTAGCACCAGCCCTGCCGCTCCTGCATACACCACGATCGAAATCATATCTTCTTCGCGCAATTGGTCCGCCAGCAGGCCCAATGCCGACTTCACCAGCGGGAGCTTGTCCGGGGACGACATAGAACCAGACACGTCGATGAGGAAAGTAAGGTTGGATGGCGGCAGATTCTCTGCGCTGATCTTGCGGCCCTGCAATCCCACCAGCACCAGTTTGTGTTTGCTGTTCCAGGGACAAGCGGCCATCTCGGCATGCAGCGAAAAAGGATCGTTGCCTTTCGGTTGTGCGTAACCGTATTGGAAATAGTTGATCATCTCCTCTACCCTCACTGCGCCTGCAGGTGGCAGCGTATTATTGTTCAGGAACCTCCTGACATTGCTGTACGATGCGCCATCCACGTCGATGGAGAAGGTCGACAGGGGCTCGTGTGACACGGACCGGAAGCCGTTTTCCCTGATATGGTCATACCCTTCGCGGCTAAAGCCATCATGGTTATGCACCAATGAAGGATATTGTGATGAACCGATCCGATGCCGGTCATAGGCTTTCGCATAAGTTATCGATTCTGCTGCCGGGGCGGGCAGGATTTTATTTTCCGATTTGACCCTGGTTGCGGACGAGGAATGCCTTAGTTTGACTTGCACCGGCTTGCCCGGAACCGCATATACCTCTTGGGACTCATAGCCGTTGCCGGAAATGAAGAGTACAACGGACTGCTCTGTTGACGAGGCCAGTTGAAACATTCCCTTTGCATCGGTAGTA
>Ga0315901_10006315_pt1 | contig 14226 bp, 12 predicted proteins | sample LakEriMetagenome_10_FD_203761 | JGI IMG/M metagenome (GOLD analysis project Ga0315901, IMG submission 203761) | Freshwater fungal communities from buoy surface, Lake Erie, Ohio, United States - Buoy 2 MA116 | ecosystem: Environmental > Aquatic > Freshwater > Lake | place: USA: Lake Erie, Ohio... | reverse complement strand
GCTCCGACTGTGGTTAGAATCGGTCCATGGCGACCAGGCACGATCCCTCCACCGTGGCGGAACGGCAGGAGTCCAAGCTCAAGCCCCCGCCCATGTATCAGGTTCTCATCCTCAATGACGACTACACTCCGATGGAGTTCGTCGTCGGCGTCTTGCAGCGCTTCTTCGGCATGGGCCGTGAGAAGGCAACCCAGGTGATGCTGAAGGTGCATCGCGAAGGGCGCGGCGTCTGCGGGGTCTATCCCCGTGATGTCGCGGCCACGAAGGTCGACCTAGTGTGCAGTTACTCACGCCAGCATCAGCACCCGCTGCAGTGCGTGATGGAGGAAGCATGATCGCGCAGGAATTGGAAGTCAGTCTGCACATGGCCTTCGTGGAGGCCCGCCAGCAGCGGCACGAGTTCATCACCGTCGAGCACCTGCTGCTCGCCCTGCTCGACAACCCTTCGGCGGCCGAGGTGCTGCGGGCCTGCGCGGCCAACATCGATGATCTGCGCAAGAGCCTGACCGGCTTCATCAAGGAGAACACGCCGGTGGTGCCGGGTACCGATGAGATCGATACCCAGCCCACGCTCGGCTTCCAGCGTGTGATCCAGCGCGCGATCATGCACGTGCAGTCCACCTCCAACGGCAAGAAGGAGGTCACCGGCGCCAACGTCCTGGTGGCGATCTTCGGCGAGAAGGACTCCCACGCGGTCTACTACCTGCACCAGCAGGGCATCACGCGCCTCGACGTCGTCAACTACATCTCGCACGGCATCACCAAGAACCCGCAGCCCAAGGAACCGCCCAAGGAAGAGGCGGCCGAGACCGAGCAGGAGGCCGGCGCGGGTCAGCAGGGGGCGCTCGAACAGTTCACCCAGAACCTCAATGCCATGGCACGCGAGGGGCGCATCGACCCCCTCATCGGCCGTGAGCACGAAGTCGAGCGGGTCATCCAGGTGCTGTGCCGTCGCCGCAAGAACAATCCGCTGCTCGTCGGGGAAGCGGGTGTGGGCAAGACCGCGATTGCCGAGGGGCTCGCATGGCGCATCACCCAGGGCGATGTTCCCGAGGTGCGCGGGGACTTCGAGCAGCGCCTGAAGACCGTGCTCAAGCAGCTCAAGGCGGCGCAGCACGCGATTCTCTTCATCGACGAGATCCACACCCTGATCGGTGCTGGATCGGCCTCGGGCGGCACGCTCGATGCCTCCAACCTGCTCAAGCCGGCGCTGTCCTCCGGGCAGCTCAAATGCATCGGCGCCACCACCTACAACGAGTACCGCGGCATCTTCGAGAAAGACCACGCACTGTCGCGGCGCTTCCAGAAGATCGACGTCAACGAGCCCTCGGTGGAACAGACCGTGCAGATCCTGCGCGGCCTGAAGACCCGGTTCGAGGAACACCACGGCGTCAAGTACTCGTCCTCCGCCCTGTCGGCCGCCGCCGAGCTGTCGGCCAAGTACATCAACGACCGGCACCTGCCCGACAAGGCGATCGATGTCATCGACGAGGCGGGCGCCGCGCAGCGCATCCTGCCCAAGAGCCGGCAGAAGAAGGTCATCGGCAAGAACGAGATCGAGGACATCGTGTCCAAGATCGCCCGCATCCCGCCAGCCTCGGTGTCGTCGGATGATCGCAGCAAGCTGCAGCACCTCGATCGCGACCTGAAGAACACCGTCTTCGGTCAGGACAAGGCTATCGAGGCGCTCGCTGCGGCCATCAAGATGTCGCGCTCCGGCCTCGGCAAGCCTGACAAGCCGATCGGAGCCTTCCTGTTCTCGGGGCCCACGGGCGTGGGCAAGACCGAGGTCGCCAAGCAGCTTGCCTTCACGATGGGCATTGAGCTGATCCGCTTCGACATGTCCGAGTACATGGAGCGCCACGCGGTCAGCCGCCTGATCGGTGCACCCCCGGGCTATGTCGGCTTCGACCAGGGCGGCCTGCTCACCGAAGCGATCACGAAGAAGCCGCACGCGGTGCTGCTGCTCGACGAGATCGAGAAGGCGCATCCGGACATCTTCAACATCCTGCTGCAGGTGATGGACCATGGCACCCTCACCGACAACAACGGGCGCAAGGCTGACTTCCGCAACGTGATCATCATCATGACCACGAATGCGGGCGCCGCCGATCTCCAGAAGCGCTCGATCGGCTTTTCCGACAACCGCCAGCTCGGCGATGAGATGGTCGAGATCAAGCGGCTGTTCACGCCCGAGTTCCGCAACCGCCTCGATGCCACCATCAGCTTCCGCGCGCTCGATGAGGAAATCATCATGCGTGTCGTCGACAAGTTCCTCATCCAGCTCGAGGAGCAGCTGCATGAGAAGAAGGTCGAGGCGATCTTCACCGACCGTCTGCGCAAGATGCTCGCGGCCAAGGGCTTCGACCCGCTGATGGGCGCACGACCGATGCAGCGACTGATCCAGGACACCATCCGCAAGGCGCTCGCTGACGAACTGCTCTTCGGGCGTCTGACCAGCGGTGGCAAGGTGACGGTCGACCTCGACGATGCCGACGAGGTCACGCTGTCCTTCACCGATTCGACCACGCCCGCGGCCACCGGCGACGGCGAGGAGCAGGCCGAAGTCGTCCAGGCCTGAGCCTCGGTCAACGGGTCGGCCGCGCGAGCGCCGGCCCTTTTTCCCGGTTGCCGCGATCGACCATGTCAGCCCGCCGGCCGCTCGCGGCGTGCGCACTGCTCGCGCTGATCTCGCTCGTGGCGGCTGTGCTGCTCCAGCATGGCCTCGGCATGCAGCCGTGTGCCTGGTGCGTTTTGCAGCGGCTGTTCGTGCTTGCGCTGCTGTTCGTCATTCTGCCGGGCGCCTTGGCGGGTGCTGGCCGTGTAGCGCAGGTCGCTGCCGCAGCGGGTGGTGTTCTCGCAGCCGGGGGTCTTGGGGCCGCGTTGCATCAGCAGTTCGTGGCGGCGCGCAGCGATGCCTGTGGCCTGAGCCTCGCCGATCGCATCATCATGGCGGGGCGTCTGCACGAGATCGCGCCGTGGCTGTTCATGCCGACGGCCCGCTGTGATGAAGCCAACGCGCCGCTGCTCGGTATCCCTTTCGCGCTTTGGAGCGCAGGGCTTTTCGTCGTGAGCATGCTGCTGTGCGCCGTGGCCTTCGTCGCCGCGCGGCGCGCTGCGCGAGGCTCGCCGCGCTGATCGCGTACCGCGCGTCTGTCTGAGCCGCTTCACCTCTGAGGAGCACCGTCGCATGAACGCTCTCGAACGTCTACGGCAGCACACCACGGTGGTGGCCGACACCGGTGATTTCCTCGCGATGCGGGCCTTCGCGCCGCGCGATGCGACCACCAACCCCTCGCTGATCCTGAAAGCCGTCGGCAAGCCGGAGTATCGCGGTCTGCTCGAGCAGACCGTCGCCCGATACCGTGACGAGGGGGTCGCCGCGCTGGCCGACCGGCTGATCGTGCGCTTCGGCCGCGAGATCCTCGATATCGTGCCCGGTCGTGTGTCCACCGAGGTCGATGCACGGCTGTCCTTCGACACCGAGGCCACGCTGGCCCGGGCGCGGCGACTGATCGAGCTCTACCAGGAGGATGGCATCGACCGAGGGCGTGTGCTGGTCAAGATCGCGGCCACCTGGGAGGGCATTCGCGCGGCCGAGCGCCTCGAGCGCGACGGCATCGCCTGCAACCTGACGCTGCTCTTTTCCTTCGGGCAGGCGGTGGTCTGCGCCGATGCGGGCGTGTCGCTGGTGTCTCCCTTCGTCGGGCGCATCTTCGACTGGTACCGGCGGCGCGACGGCTTGGATTACGCCTCCGACGACGATCCTGGTGTCGTGTCGGTGCGGCGCATCTACCGTTACCTTAAGAAGTTCGGCTACCCGACCGAGGTGATGGGTGCGAGCTTTCGCAACACCGGTCAGATTCTCGCGCTGGCTGGCTGCGATCTGCTGACGATCAGCCCCGAGCTGCTCGCGCAGTTGCAGGCGTCAGCCGACGAGGTGCCGCGTCGCCTCGATCCTGCCGTGGCACAGGCGATGGCCATCGAGCGGGTGCGTTTCGACGAGAAGCACTTCCGGTTCGAGCTCAACGAGGACGCGATGGCCACCGAGAAGCTCGCCGAAGGCATCCGGCTTTTCGTGGCCGACGCCCGCAAGCTCGATGCACTGATCGCCGAAGCGTTGGCGCAGCCGCGCTGAGGAGCGCCGCCAGCCGCCGTGCCGCGAGCATCGTCAGCCGTGGCGCCCGGTGCTGCCGAAGCCGCCTGCGCCGCGCTGGCTCGTCTCGAAGCTCGCGACCACGTCGAAGGCGGCGCGTGCCACCGGCACGATCACCAGTTGCGCGATCCGCTCGAAGGGTTCGATCGTGAAGGGCGCGGTACCGCGGTTCCAGCATGAAATCATCAGCTGGCCCTGGTAGTCGGCGTCGATCAGTCCGACGAGATTGCCGAGCACGATGCCATGGCGGTGGCCGAGCCCCGACCGCGGCAGGATCAGCGCGGCGTAGCCCGGATCGCCGATGTGGATCGCCAGACCGGTGGGAATCAGTTCGGTTTGTCCCGGCACGAGTTCCAGAGGGGCTTCCAGGCAGGCCCGCAGGTCGAGCCCCGCGCTACCCTCGGTGGCGTAAGCGGGCAGCCGGGCGCGCATGCTTTCGTCGAGGATGCGCACCGCGATGCGCAGGGTGCTGGCTGCATTCATCGGCGTTCTCCGGTCTTCGGTGGTTGGTTGCACGAGCAACCGATACGTTCGCTCAGCGGCCTGCTGCCGGCAGCCGCTGCGCGATCTCTTCGACCAGCCGAGCGGCAAGCGCCTGCTTGCTCGCGCGCGCGACCCGGTGCGAGCCGGCCGCGTCGATCAGCAGCAGCTCGTTGTCGTCCTGGCCGAAGGTTTCATGGCCGATGTTGGCGACCAGCAAGGGCACACCCTTGCGCGCGCGCTTTTCCTGGCCGTGGCGTTCGAGGTCTTCGCTCTCGGCCGCGAAGCCCACGCAGAAGGGGGCGCCCGGCATCGCGGCAACGCCGGCAAGGATGTCGGGGTTCTGCGCGAATTGCAGCTGTGGTGGCTGACCGTCATCGCCCTTCTTGAGCTTGCTGGCGCTGGCGTTGGCTACCCGCCAGTCGGCGACCGCGGCCACCGACACGAAGACATCGGTACGCTCGCCGGGGGCGGCGAGCCTGGCCATCACCGCCTCGTGCATCTGGCGGGCGGTACGCACGTCGATGCGCGCGACGCCACGCGGTGTCGGCAGCATCGTCGGGCCCGCGACCAGCAGCACCTGCGCGCCTGCCCGCCGGCAGGCGCGGGCGATCGCGAACCCCATCTTGCCCGATGACAGGTTCGTGATGCCGCGCACCGGATCGATCGGCTCGAAGGTCGGGCCAGCGGTGACCAGTACCGACAAGCCGGCCATTCGCTGGGCAACGAAGTGCGCGCAGATATCCTCGGCGATCTCGTCGGGTTCGAGCATGCGACCAAGGCCGGTCTCGCCGCATGCCTGCTCGCCGCTGCCGGGTCCGAGCAGGCTTACCCCGTCGGCGCGCAGCAGTGCGACGTTGCGCTGCGTGGGGGCCTGCGCCCACATCTCGCGGTTCATCGCCGGGGCGATCAGCAGCGGGCGGGCACGCGCGAGGCACAGCGTCGAGAGCAGATCGTCGGCGAGGCCATGCGCGAGCTTGGCCATGAAGTCGGCGGTTGCGGGCGCAACCACGATCGCATCGGCCCGGCGCGAGAGTTCGATGTGCGCCATCGCATTGTCGATACGCGGATCCCAGGCGTCGGTGAACACCGGTTGCCCTGTCAGCGCCTGGAAGGTGGGGGGGCCGATGAATCGCGTGGCGGCTTCGGTCATCACGACCTGCACGGTGGCGCCGCGCCGCTGCAGTTCGCGCGCGAGTTCCGCCGCCTTGTAGGCGGCGACCCCGCCGGTGATGCCCAGCAGCAGGTGTCGGTTCAGCAGTTCCATGGCGGTGTTTTCGGGTGAATTCGGCGGGCGCGGGGCCGGGCGGGCGCGTGCTCAGCGGCTGCTGCGAACGCGACGCAGTTCATCGACGATCAGCAGCGTCGCGCCGACGGTGATCGCGGCGTCGGCGACGTTGAACGCGGGCCAGTACCAGCCGCGGTGGTAGAGCAGCAGGAAGTCGACCACCTGACCCAGAAAGATCCGGTCGACCACATTGCCCAGTGCGCCGCCGAGGATCAGCGCCAGCCCGGTTGAAAAGAGCCTCTGGGAGCCATGCTGACGCAGCAGCCAGATCAGCACGCAGGCCGCCACCAGTCCCATGCCGATCAGGAAATTGCGCTGCCAGCCGCCAGCGTTGGCGAGCAGGCTGAAGGCTGCGCCGGGGTTGAAGACCAGCGTGATGTCGAACCAGCCGGGAATCACCGGCACGCGCTCACCATGTGCGAGGCTGCGAAGCGCCAGATTCTTGGTGAGCTGATCGATGACGATCACCCCGAGCGCCAGCAGCAGCCAGGGGCTGAAGGGCCGGTAGGACCGGGATTTCGGACGGGCCAAGACGGTCTCCTGGGTGGGGGGCGCGTTCGCGCTCGCTAGGTGCCCTCGGGGCGCTCGCCGAGTCGTTCGGGGCACGGCACGGCGGCATGCCGCTCAGGCCGCCCGCCGCACTTCGCCCCCCCCGAAAAGGTTGCTGGTGCAGCGCCCGCAGAGCGTGGGATGCGCGGCATCATGGCCGACATCGGCACGCAGGTGCCAGCAGCGTTCGCACTTCGCGTGGGTGCTTGCCGTGATGCGCACCTGCGGGTCGGTGTCAGCGGGCTGCGCAGCGGCGAGCGTGGCACTCGAGGTGATCAGCACGAAGCGCAGATCGTCACCGAGCGTGGCGAGCAGCGCCCGATCCTCGGCCGACAGGGCGAGCTCGACCTCGGCCTGCAGCGAGGAGCCGATCAGGCCAGCGGCGCGGCGGGTCTCGAGTTCGCGCAGCACCAGCGCACGCAGTTCGCGGATGCGTGCCCAGCGGGCGAGCAGCGGCGCCGCATCGGCGGGCTGCGGCACGACCGGCCAGGTCTGCGTGAAGATGGTTTCGCCCGCCTCCCGGTGCAGCCGCGGTGCGAGCAGCGGCCAGGCCTCCTCGGCGGTGAAGGACAGGATCGGAGCCATCAGCCGCACCAGGCTGTGGGCCACATGGTGCAGCGCCGATTGCGCCGAACGCCGGGCGTGGCTGCCGGCTGCGGTGGTGTAGAGCCGGTCCTTGAGGATGTCGAGGTAGAACGCGCCGAGGTCCTCGGAGCAGAAGGTCTGCAGGCGCGCGACCACCGGATGGAACTCGAAGCGACCGTAGTCGGCCTCGATGCCGGCCTGCCATTGCGCGGTGAGCGCGAGCGCGTAGCGGTCGATCTCGAGCATCGCGTCGGGGGCGACGAGATCGGTCTCGGAGTCGAAGTCGGCCAGGTTGGCGAGCAGGAAGCGCAGCGTGTTGCGGATTCGGCGGTAGGCCTCCACGACGCGCTTGAGGATCTCGTCGGACAGCGACAGCTCGCCCGAGTAGTCGGTCGACGCGACCCACAGCCGCAGAACCTCGGCGCCGAGCGTGTCGGACACCTTCTGAGGGGCGATCACGTTGCCCAGCGACTTGCTCATCTTGCGGCCTTCGCCGTCGACGACGAAGCCGTGGGTGAGCAGCGAGCGGTAGGGCGCGCAGCCATCGGTCATCGAGGCGGTGAGCAGCGAGGAGTGGAACCAGCCGCGGTGCTGGTCGCTGCCTTCGAGGTACATGTCGGCGGGGAAGTGCGACTGGTCCCGGTGCGAGCCGCGCAGCACCGTGGCATGGGTGCTGCCGGAGTCGAACCAGACATCGAGCGTGTCGCGGTTCTTGTCGTAGGACGCGGCTTCGTCGCCGAGCAGTTCGGCCGGATCGAGCCGCTGCCAGGCCTCGATGCCGCCCGCCTCGATGCGTTGCGCCACCGCCTCGAGCAGCTCGGGCGTGCGCGGATGCAGCTCGCCGGTTTCGCGGTGCACGAAGAAGGCCATCGGCACGCCCCACTGGCGCTGGCGCGAGAGGGTCCAGTCGGGGCGGTTGGCGATCATGCCGTGCAGTCGCGCCTTGCCCCAGGCCGGATAGAAGGCGGTGGCCTCGACACCGCGCAGTGCGGTCTCGCGCAGCGTGGGTCCGCCGTCGCGCGGGGTGAGGTCCATGCCGGCGAACCACTGGCTCGATGCCCGGTAGATCACCGGCGTCTTGTGGCGCCAGCAGTGCATGTAGCTGTGCACGTACTTCGTGGCCGAGAACAGCCTCCCGAGGCTGCGCAGGTGTTCGACGATCAGCGGGTTGGCCTCCCAGATCGAGCGGCCGCCGAACATCGGCAAGGAGGCGGCGTAGGTGCCGTCGCCGAGCACCGGCTGCAGCACGTCGGCATCGCGCATGCCATAGCGCTTGCACGACAGGAAATCCTCGACGCCGTAGGCCGGCGACGAGTGGACCAGGCCGGTGCCGGTGTCGGTGGTCACGTACTCGCCGAGGTACACCGGCGACTCGCGGTCGTGGAACGGATGCGCGAAGCGCACGAGATCGAGCGCCGCGCCGCGGCAGCGCGCGATCTCGGCGCCCTCGAGCCCCCACGCCTGCAGGCAGGCCTCGACCCGGCCGGCGGCGAGCACCAGCAGCGCCGGTTCGCCCTGCCAGACGGTGCGCACCAGCGCGTACTCGACCTCGGGGTGCAGGTTGAGCGCCTGGTTGGCCGGCAGCGTCCAGGGGGTGGTGGTCCAGATGACCGCGTAGCCGCGCTGCAGCGGCAGCTCGGGCAGCCCGAAGGCCGCGGCCAGCGTGCCCGCCTGCTCCGGCAGGAAGGGGAAGCCGACGTCGACCGCGATGTCGGTCTTGTCGGCGTACTCGACCTCGGCCTCGGCCAGCGCCGAGCCGCAGTCGAAGCACCAGTTGACCGGCTTCAGGCCGCGGTAGACGTAGCCCTTGTCGAGCAGGCGACCGAGCACGCGCAGCTCGTCGGCCTCGGTGCGCGGGGCCATCGTGAGGTAGGGGTTGTCCCACTCGCCGAGTACGCCCAGCCGGATGAAGTCCTTCTTCTGACGCGCGATCTGCTCGGTGGCGTAGGCCCGTGAACGGTTCTGGACCAGATCGGCGGGCTGGTGCTTGCCGAACTGCTTTTCGATCTGGATCTCGATCGGCATGCCGTGGCAGTCCCAGCCCGGTACGTAGCGCGCGTCGAAGCCCGCCATCTGGCGACTCTTGACGACCACGTCCTTGAGGATCTTGTTGACCGCATGTCCGATGTGCAGGTCGCCGTTCGCATAGGGCGGGCCGTCGTGGAGCACCCACAGCGGGCGCCCGGCCGAGTGCTGGCGGATCCGCCGATAGATGCCCTTGTCCTGCCACTGCTGCACCCACTGCGGCTCGCGCTTCGCGAGGTCGCCGCGCATCGGGAAGGGGGTGTCGGGCAGGTTGAGGGTGTCGCGCCAGGCGCTGGCGGGGGAGCCGCCCGCCTTGCGCGGTGCCTTGTCGTCGGCCATGGAAGCTTTCCTGGGGTCAGATGCCGAAGTGCTCGCGCGCCGCTCGGGCATCGCGATGGATCTGCTCGACGAGCAGATCGAGGTTCTCGTAGTGGCGCTCCTCGCGCAGCCGGGCGATGAACTCCACCCGGACCAGCCGTCCGTACACGCTCTCGGCGAAGTCGAAGACATGGACTTCGAGGAGCAGTCGGCCGGCATGCTCGACGGCCGGGCGGGTGCCGAGGCTGGCCACCGCCGGCAGCGGGCGGTCGGCCAGGCCGTGCACCTGCACGATGAAGATGCCGCTGATGGCCGGGTTGGTGTGGGGAATACGCAGGTTGAGCGTGGGAAAGCCAAGGGTGCGCCCTAGCTTGCGCCCGTGGATGATGTGGCCGGAGATGCAGTAGGGATGCCCGAGCAGCGCGCGGGCCCGGGCGAGGTCGCCGCCGGCCAGTGCCCGTCGTACCGCCGAACTCGAGTAGCGTTCTCCCTGGTCGGCGATGGTCGGCATCCGCTCGAGCGCGAGGCCGTGCGCCGGCGCGCTTGCCGCGAGCATGGCGTGATCCCCGCGGCGGCCGGCGCCGAAGCGGAAATCGTCACCGATGAGCAGGTAGCGCGCCTGAAGGCCATCGACGATCAGGTCGTCGATGAAGCGCTCGGCGGGCATGGCCGCCATCGAGGCGTTGAAGTGCGCCACACACACGCGATCGATGCCGCAGGCGGCCAGCGCGTCGAGCTTGTCGCGCTCGGTGAGGATGCGCGCGGGTGCCTCGCCCGGCGGGGCGCTGCGCACGCGCGCGAAGTACTCGCGCGGATGAGGCTCGAAAGTCAGCACGCAGGCCGGCAGCGAGCGCTCGCGCGCCACCGCCACCAGTCGTTGCAGAACCGCCCGGTGACCGAGGTGCACGCCGTCGAAATTGCCGATCGTGAGCGCACAGGGCTGGCGCTGCGCGGGCGGAGGCAGGCGGCGAAAGACTTTCATCGGGCTTGTCCGAGGTCCGTGAAATCCAGTAAAACGTTGAATTATAACGGTTTCCGAGGGGGTCTGCGCGCCTGGGTGCTACCATTGCTGCCATGCAGCGAAGCGCTTCGTCCTCGTCACCGCCGTCGGGTCGGCCCAGGCTTGCGATCCTGGTGTCGGGCCGGGGCTCGAACATGGCGGCCATCGCTCACGCAGCCCGCGCCGAAAACTGGCCCGCGACGCTCGCCGCGGTGGTGGCGCACCGCGCCGAGATCGAGGCCGTCGCCACGGCACGGACGCTCGGCCTGCCGGTGCGCATCGTACCGCTGAACCGGTCCCTCGATCGCGCTGCCCAGGACCGGGAACTCGCCGATTGCCTGGCTGCCGAGGCGATCGACTGGATCGTGCTCGCGGGCTACCTGCGCATCCTGTCGGCGGAGTTCGTCCAGCGGTACGCCGGGCGCATCGTCAACATCCACCCCTCATTGCTGCCGGCCTTCCCCGGGCTCGACACGCACCGGCGCGCGCTGCAGGCCGGGGTCGCGCAGCACGGCGCCACGGTGCATCTGGTGGAGCCCGCGCTCGACAGTGGACCCATCCTTGGTCAGGCGGTCGTTGCGGTGCTCCCCGACGACGACGAAGACAGCCTCGCGGCGCGCGTGCTGGCGGCCGAGCACGAACTCTATCCTCGGGTGTTGCGTGCGTTGTTCGCGCGCGCACCGTCGCCATGAAGGCTCGCCGTCAGCCGCGGGCGGTGCCAAGGAGCGACGTTGCCGAACTCGCGCAGACGGCACTCGCGCGACTGCTCGAGGGCGTCGAACCGGCCGATGTCGGGCTGCGGCGCTTCTTCGCGGCGCATCCCGCGATGGGGCGCAGCGATCGGGGCCGCGTCGCCGAGGCCGTGTGGGACATCCTCCGCAACCGTCGTCTGTACGCGCATGCCGCCCAGAGCGGGCGTGGACCGCTCGCGGCCCGGCTGCTCGAGGTTCACGCGGCGCGCGACCGCATCGACGCCGCCACGCTGCCGCGAGCTATCCGTCTCAGCCTGCCCGACTGGCTCGACGAGCGGCTGGCTGCCCGCTGGCCCGCCGAACAGGTCGAGGCCCTGGGCGCGTCGCTGCTCGAGCCGGCGCCGCTCGATCTGCGGATCAACCTGCTCAAGACCGATCGTGCCGGCGCGCGGGCGGCGCTTGCCGAGGACGGCATCGCGGCCGAGCCGGTGCCACTGGCGCCCCTGGCGCTGCGGGTGCAGGGCAAGCCCGCACTGGAGCGCACCCGCGCCTTTCGCGAGGGGCTGGTCGAGGTTCAGGATGCCGGCAGCCAGCTGCTGGCCCATCTCGTGGCGCCCCGGCGTGGGCAGACCGTGGTCGATTTCTGCGCGGGCGCGGGCGGCAAGACCCTCGCGCTCGCGGCACTGCTGCGCGGCACAGGGCAGGTCTTCGCCTGCGATGTGTCGGCTGCGCGCCTCAGCCGGATGCGTGAGCGCCTGGCTCGCTCGGGGGCGAGCAACGTGCAGCCTTTCGGCATCGACAGCGAGCATGATCCCAAGCTCGCGCGTCTGGCCGGGCGGGCCGATGCGGTCCTTGTCGACGCGCCCTGCAGCGGCACCGGCACGCTGCGTCGCAACCCCGATCTGAAGTGGCGCTTCGACCCCGTCAGTCTGACCGCGCTCGGGGCGACTCAGCGGAGCATCCTTGCGGCTGCCGCGCGGCTGGTGCGCCCCGGCGGCGTTCTGGTCTACGCCACCTGCAGTCTGCTAGACGAGGAAAACGAAGCCGTGCGACGGGATTTCGAGCGCGACCATCCCGGCTGGGTCCTGCAGGGCGCGGGCGAGTGTCTGGCCGCGCAGGGCGTGTCGCTGTTCGACCCCGCCTCGCAGGTGCTGGCACTTCGTCCCGACCGGGATCGCACCGATGCCTTCTACGCGGTGCGCTGGCGCAGCCCTGCCTGACAACGCTCATGGATTCCCTGCCGACCGACGCCTCCGCCTCGCGCTGGCCGCCACTGTTGCGCGGACTGTGGGCCGACCTGCAGCAGTCCGATGTGCTCTGGCAGGTAGGGTCGATCCTTCTCTGTCTGCTGCTCGCGCTGCTGGCCGAGCGCTGGGTGATCGCGCGGGCCCGTCGTCAGCCGGCCATCGACGAGCCTGATGACGCTGCGCCCTCGCGGACCCGGCTGGCCGCCGAGGCCGCCCGTGGGGCGCTAGGACGCATCCTGCTCCCTGGCTTCGCGGCCGCGCTGGTGCTGCTCGTGCAGCCGGTGCTCGCGATCTGGCACAGCACGCATCTGCTGCATCTTGCCGCGGTGCTGCTGGCCGCGCTCGCGCTGGTGCGGGGCATCGTCCACGGGGTGTCACGACTGGCGCCCACCCCGGCGCTGTTGGCCTTCGAGCGCGTGCTGGTGGGGTTCGTCTGGGTGGTGGTGGCGCTCTACCTGACTGGCGTGGCCGACGATGTCATCGCCTTCGCCGACGAACTCGAGGTTCCGGTGGGCAAGGAGCGGGTGTCCCTGCTCACGATCGTCTCGGCCGCTTTCTGGGTCCTGGTGACCCTGCTCGGTGCGCTGTGGGTCGGTGCGCTGCTCGAGCGCCGCCTGCTGGCGGTCGAGGCGGGCGACATGGCGGTACGGGTGGTGCTCGCACGCGTGATGCGCGCGCTGCTGCTGCTGATTGCCGTGATGGTCGGGTTGTCGCTCGTCGGACTCGACCTGACCGCGCTGTCGGTCTTCAGCGGCGCGCTCGGTGTGGGCATCGGTCTCGGGTTGCAGCGGGTGGCGAGCAGCTACGTGAGCGGCTTCGTGGTCCTGCTCGAGCGGCGTGTGCGGCTCGGCGATTTCGTCACCGTCGACCGCTATCACGGCCAGGTGACCGAGATCCGCACGCGCTTCACGGTCATTCGCTCGCTCGAGGGATGGTCGCTGATCGTGCCCAACGAGATGCTGATGACCAACCCGGTGCAGAATTTCTCGCAGCAAGCCTCGGCCCGCTTGCGCTGCAAGGTGTCGGTCACCTACGGCACCGATCTCGAGACCCTGCTGCCGAGGCTCGAGGCGGTGGTGGCGACCCATCCGCGGGTCGTGGCCGAGCCGCCGCCGGTCGGCATGCTGGCGGCCTTCGGCGCCGACGGTCTCGAGATCGAGATTGCGTGTTCGATCTCGCAGGGTGAGATCGGACGCTCGGTGGTGCAGTCCGAACTGAACCGCGCCATCCTCGCGGCGCTGCGTGCCGATGGTGTCGAGATCCCGTTTCCCCAGCGCGAAGTCAGGGTTCTGACAGGGGCGTCGAACGGGTACACTGCGAGGCAGTCCTGACGTTTTCCGGAGAAACCGCTTTGCTGGACACCGTTCTCGCGTTCCTCAACACCGGTCTGCTCGATTTCAGCGGGTGGCAGATCGTTGCCTTCACGCTGATCACCACGCACATCACCATCGCGGCGGTGACCATCTATCTGCACCGATGCCAGGCGCACCGGGCGCTCGATCTGCACCCGGTGGTGTCGCATTTCTTCCGGCTCTGGCTGTGGCTCACCACCGGCATGGTTACCCGCGAGTGGGCCGCCATTCACCGCAAGCATCACGCCCGCTGCGAGACCCCTGACGATCCCCACAGCCCCCAGACCCGGGGCCTGCGCAAGGTGCTGCTCGAGGGTGTGGAGCTCTACCGCGCCGAGGCGGCCAACCGCGAAACCATCGAGAAGTTCGGTCACGGCACACCCAACGACTGGATCGAGCGTCATCTCTATACCCGCCATCCGAGCATCGGCATCTATCTCACGCTGCTGATCGACGTCCTGCTTTTCGGCGCCATCGGCCTCACGGTCTTCGCGGTGCAGATGCTCTGGATACCGGTGACCGCCGCCGGCATCA
>Ga0315901_10006313_pt1 | contig 14231 bp, 4 predicted proteins | sample LakEriMetagenome_10_FD_203761 | JGI IMG/M metagenome (GOLD analysis project Ga0315901, IMG submission 203761) | Freshwater fungal communities from buoy surface, Lake Erie, Ohio, United States - Buoy 2 MA116 | ecosystem: Environmental > Aquatic > Freshwater > Lake | place: USA: Lake Erie, Ohio... | reverse complement strand
GCAAAGCCCTGGATCATCCGGAACACGGGCGGTGTGTTCAGTTGCAACTGCCCCGCGTGGCGCAACCAGTCCGTGCCCATCGAGCGTCGCAGTTGCAAGCACATTCGGGCGTTTCGCGGCGCGGCGGCAGAGGCCGAGCGTATCGGGGGTTCTGCTGAGCCAACCCCGTCTGAGACGGTAAAGCCGTCACGCGGGCCTGCATCCCGGAAACCGTCCGGGCACACGGGTGCCGTCGAAGAAAGTTCTGCGCCACCCTTGTTGCTCGCGCACCCGTGGGACAACCAGACGCCACTCGACGGCTGGTGGATGAGCGAGAAACTCGATGGCGTACGCGCCTACTGGGACGGCGCGCAGTTTCTCTCCCGTCAGGGCAACCGCTTCCACGCTCCCGCGTGGTTCCGGGAGCGCTTGCCCGCATCCCCACTGGACGGGGAATTGTGGATCGATCGCGGCGCCTTCCAGCGCACCGTCAGCATCGTTCGCCGGCAGGATGAAACCGATCTCTGGAGCGAAGTGTCGTACCTGGTGTTCGATGCGCCCGCCGTTGCCGAACCCTTCGAAGCGCGCCAGAAATTCCTGCGTTCATTGCTTGGCCGCTCCCGCAAGGTGCAGGTGCGCGTGCTGGAGCACCAGCGCTGCAAGAGCATCGACCACGTGCGGGAAGAACTGCAGCGTGTCGAGGCTCTGGGAGGAGAGGGTCTGATGCTGCGCGAGCCCGGCTCGCACTACGAGGCCGGCCGCTCGCACACCTTGCTCAAGGTGAAATCCTTTCTTGATGCCGAAGCGCGTGTCGTCGGGCATCAGGCAGGCGCCGGCAAACACAAAGGGCGTCTGGGCGCGCTGCTCGTAGAGATGCCCGACGGGAAGCAATTCGCGATAGGCACCGGCATGAGCGATGCCGAGCGCGCGCATCCGCCACCCATCGGCAGCCTCGTCACTTACCGTTATCAGGAACTCACCGACAGGGGGGTTCCGCGGTTTCCGTCGTTTCTGCGCGTCAGGACGGACGTTGATTCGGGCGCGGGACCGGTGCGTCCCATTCGAACGCGTAGTGGAAGATAGGACTGCAGCGATTTTCCTCCCAGAGCAAAAACCTACGTCAAGGACGCAAGATGGCGGTAGCCAAAATCAACCGTGGCCAGTTGGAACTCGCGCAGTTACGGCTGGAGTTGGCGATCAAGCGCAATGATGTCAGCGGGGCGCTGGCGGCCTTGTCGGAGGGCGTGAAAGTCGATGCTCGCCTCGGTGGGTTACAGAAAAAGCCGCTGGCTTTTGCGTTGGAGAAAGGCGCTGTTGACGTCGCGCGCGAGTTGCTCGCCCTTGGCGCCAGGATGCCCGCCAATCCGTTTGAAGATCTGATTCCCGGGTGGCGAAAACTCTCTGATTGGGAGGCTCAGGCCGCGGCATCCATGCTGAGACTCCTTGTATCCAATGGAGCAAACATCAATGCGGCTGGGGCCAGCGGTACGACTTTGCTCGAGCGCGCTGTCAGGTGTGGAAATGCATACCTGGTTCGTGAGTTGCTGGCCCTCGGTAGCGACCCGCGCAAAGGCAAACCATTGGCGCAATGCGACAGCGCAGAGATCTTCGAATGCCTGCTTGCCGCTGGCGCCGATCCGGGCGATGCCATTCATGTCGCTGTGTCGCGCACATGGCAGGGCTGGTCCGGAAGGCTGGATCGTTTGCTCGCGGCCGGCGTCGACATCAACCATCGTGGCGAGGAGGGCAACACTCCGCTGCAGCAATTTCTTGTTCGATCCGCTCGAGATAACCCCGCACGCATCACACGGTTGAAAGCACTGCTCCGGAAGGGGGCAGACCCTGAGTTGGCGAATGACAAAGGCGACGCTGCCATTCATCTTGTCGCAGATACCAAGGGTCTGTCGGAGCTCGGCGTGCTGCTGGAGAGGGGCGTCCACGTTGATCGCAAAGACAAGGCCGGCAACACCGCACTCCATCGGGTGCCGGATCGCAACTGGCAGAAGGAAGATGGCACCAAGCTTGCGATGTGCCGCGCGTTACTGGATGCAGGCGCAAACCCGAACCTGCACAACCGTAAAAGAGCTACGCCGCTGGATCTGGCTATCCGATGCGACCTCGTGGATGTCGTGCGGTTCCTGGTGTCGCGCGGCGCTCACACCGGGTCACCGGTCCCGGTCCCTCACTGGCAGGGGTTTCCGGACCAGAAGTCGATCGCCATGCTGCGGCTGCTCGTCAAGTTGGGGCTTGCGCACCCCAACGACCGTGACGCAGACGGCAGGACACGGCTGCATCACGTCAAACTGAAATCGCACATCAAGGCGTTGCTTGCGCTGGGCGCAGACGTGAACGCACGGGACACCCGAGGCGGCAACGCGCTGCACAAGGTTTTTGGTTGGCGCGCCTACGGCAATGCCCGTGAGCTTTCCCTAATCTCCGGATCTGCCACCGTTCTGCTTGGCGCAGGAATCGACCCTTCCGCCGAGCAGGCGCAGAGATTGATGGGAATCGCCATCCAGCGGCGGGATGTCGACCTCGCTGCGACGCTGCTCCAGCGGACGGAGGTGACTCTGGAGATCGAACCCCGGGCGGTCGTATCAGTCACCAGTTTTCTGCAGCAGCTCCATGCGGCGCATCCCGAATCGCTCGGCCGCCTGATCGGCGCCGACGTCGTTGCCACGCAGGTGCTTGCGTCTCTGGCGGAGGCAGCCGGACCAGTGGCGGATCCCGGGCAGTTGCCTCCGGAACTGTTCGCACTTCCCGCGGGTGTCGATGCAATCACAGACAGGCTGCTCGCTGTCGCGCGAGCCTATCCCCGCCCCCGCGTGCTCTCCACTGGAGATGCAATCCCCGACGAAGCAATGGCTGCGCTCATCGCGCAGTTGCAGGCCTCCTCTGCCGGCGCGCCTGCGGCGGGGCTCGGCCCCTTCAGAGAGCAGCTGGTGCCGGCATCACTCAAACAGTTGGCATGGAGCCTCGTGCGCGACTGGGATGCCAAAGGAGGGAAGGACCGGGGTTGGATGCTCGACGCGCTTCTGCTGCTCGGTGATGACGCCGATGTTCGTGAACTGGGCAAATGGGTTGCGGCCTGGGGGACGGGATCGCAATTCGGTCGTGCCCGCCATGCCATAGCCGCGCTTGCCGCCGACGGCAGGGACGAGGCCTTGCGGCAGCTTCAAACTCTTGAGCGGCGTTACCCCAACAATGCGATTGCTGGCCTCTCGGCCGAGCAGATTGCGGATGCTGCACGCAAGCGCGGGCTCGATACCGCACAACTCGAAGACCGTCTCGTGCCTGATCTCGGGTTTGATGCTGCTGGCGAGATCTCTCTCGACTACGGCTCGCGTCGATGGACGCTCCGCCTTACGGCCGAGTTACGCCCCATGCTCACAGGCGAGGACGGCAAGCACGTGTCCAAACTGCCTGCGCCATCGCCTGCGGACGATCCGGAGAAGGTCAAAGCGGCTGCCTCTGCATGGAAGGCTCTTGGCAAGGAATTGCGCAGCAATGCGGGCCCGCAGTTGCGGCGCCTCGAGCGCGCGATGATTGAACAGCGCAGATGGACACCCTCGGAGTTCACGGCGTTTCTTCTAGGGCATCCGTTTCTGGGCACGGCAGTTCGTGGTCTGGTGTGGGCAATTTACCTGCCCCGAAAGGGCAAGGTGAATGTGCTGAAGCGATCTTTCCGCGTGCTGCCCGATGGGCGACTCCTCGGCGTTGACGGCAAAGAGTTGACCCTGGATCAGGAGATGCGCGTAGGGATTGCACACCCCCTTGAACTGGGCAAGGAGCTCGCAGCATGGACCTCGATCTTCTCCGCCGAGGCGCAGCTGCAACCCTTTGCCCAGTTGATCCGCAAGGTCTACCTCAAGACGGATCCCGAGGCGGAGAATTTCTTCGGCATCGTTGGCATGCGGGTCAACCACGGGGCGATGCGCGGGCTGATGGCACGCGGGTGGTTCGGAACGGGCGACCGCTTTGCCGGTGTCACCTGGGAACTGAGCAACGGGAAAACAACAGTTGCCTTCAACCAGGGGATATCGGCTTCTGGCGGTGACGGTGGCTCGGGTGATGTGATCACGGATGTCTGGGGCCAGAGCCCCGATCCCATCGCATACAGCGAGCTGGTGCGCGAACTGCTGGCGCTGCGGGCCTGATTCGACATGCGCCAACTCGTGCCCCGTCGTATTTCCCTGACGACCGAGGAGGTCGAGCGCCTGCGGATTCAGCGCACAACGGCCGCTGACACACAGACTCTCGGCAGTGAACTAGAGCAACTCGCCAAATCCCAGGACCGCCGCACCCGGCGCGCCTTGGCAAGCAACGTCGCCACGCCAGCACACACGCTGCTTACCCTGGCACGCGAATTCCCGCACGAGTTCTTCTGCAACCCCGCTTTTGACCTGATGCTGCTCGAAGACCCCGCGCGGGTGCATGAGCTGCCCGTCACTGCGCTGAAGGCCATTCTGCGTCGGGACGATTGCCCGCCCGAGTGGCTCAAATGGGTGGCCCACCGAGGTGCGGGTGCGCTGCAGATGGCCTTGCTGGCGCGCGCGGACGTGCCGGTCGAGCTGTTCCGGCTGATAGCCGAAGGCCCCAACGTCCGCGCCGCTGAAAAAGCGGCCGCGCGACTCATGATGCTGCGCGCAGCCGAGCCTCCGCACGCTTCCGCACGCCCCGACCGTCCACAGGACAGCTGAACCTGATGCCCGACACCATCCTCCCCCGCCTCGACGCCGCCCGTCGCGATCTTCTCGATCTTGGCCTACGAAATGCGCTGGTCAACCACGGCACACGCGCCCGCCAGGTGCGTGTCGTCGACGAGCGCGCGCAGGAGATCTACCGCACCCTCGTGAAGGATGGGCGGGCGATGGTCTTCGATCCGCTCGCTGCGGAAACCGCTAGCACGGCCGTGAAGGCCACGGGTGATGCCGCTGCACGCCTCGAGGAACTCGACTGGAACACCCTGCTCGCCCAACCCGAGGACGGCGGCGATACGCCGGCGCAACGTCACACCGACAACCACCTCCAGACCGCTCTCGGCTCCGAGGCGCTGCACACGCGGCTGCTGTCGATACACAACGACGCGCGGGGTTACATCGAGGAGCAGGGCGTCAACATCCTGTTCCTCGCGCTCGGCTTCCTCCATTGGTACGAAGCCGGCGCGTCATCGCAGGAGCGTCGCGCGCCGCTGCTGCTCATCCCCGTTGAGCTTGAGCGCGCCAGTGCAAGCGAGCGCTTCAGCGTGCGGTGGACGCAAGGCGATATCAGCGACAACCTCTCGCTGGTCGAGAAACTGCGCACTGAATTCAACCTGAAGCTGCCCCTGATGGGGGATCAGGAAGAGTTTGATCCTGGCGTATGGTTTGCGCAGGTTGCCCGCGCGATAGAAGGCACTGCCCGCTGGAAAGTCGAACCCGATGAAGTGACGCTGGGTTTCTTCTCGTTCGGCAAGTTCCTGATGTATGCAGACCTCGACCCGAAAGTCTGGGCCGGTCTGGACGTTCCGCCCATTCTCGCCTCGTTGGTTGATGGTGGGTTCCGCGAGCCCGAGAGCCCGTTCACGTCCGAGGCCCATATCGACCAGATGCTGCAGCCGGCCGATGTGCGGCAGGTGCGGGATGCCGACAGCAGCCAGGTGCTCGCCATTCTCGATGTGATGCGTGGCCGTAACCTCGTGCTGCAAGGGCCGCCGGGCACGGGCAAGTCGCAGACCATCACCAACATCATTGCCGAGAGCATCGGTGCCGGCAAAAAGGTGCTCTTCGTGGCCGAGAAGATGGCCGCGCTCGATGTCGTCAAGCGCCGCCTCGACGAATGCGGGCTCGGGGACGCCGTGCTTGAACTCCACAGCCACAAGACGAGCAAGAAACAACTCCTAGACGAGCTGAGCCGCACCCTGCACCAAGGCAAGCCGGTGGCCGAGCGCATCGAAGACGACATCGCCGAGCTCACCCGCTTGCGTGACGAGCTGAACGCCTATTGCGAGGCCGTGAACACGCCGATCGGCAATACGCGCCAGAGCTTCGTGACGGCTCTGGGCTGGAGCATCAAGAGCGATTGCGGGCCAGAGGTGGGCGAGCGATTTCCGTATGAGCCTATGAAGGCCTGGACCGATGCCGATTTCCGCCAGCAGCGCAATCTGGTCGAGACGATGGACCGCCATCTCGCCAGCGCAGGCGCACCGGCCGACAGCCCGTTCCGGGACACCACGCTGCAGGAGTTCCTCCCCTCGCAGCGCGACTCGCTGTTACGCGAACTGCAACAGGCGCGCGATCTGATATCGGGTCTTATCGCTTGCGCCGATACGCTGGCGAGCGAGATGTCTTTGCCCCGCGCCACGCGCAGTGCCGAGGCCGCCCTGCTCTCGCGGGCCGCACGCCGTGCGATGGAAGCGCCGCATCTGGAGGGCGTCACTCTGCGCTCCGGGGAGTGGCAGCTGCGCCGGGACGAACTCGCACAGCTGTTGGCCGCGGGCCGCGCACTGTCAGAAGCGCACGCGCGTCTCGACGGGCAACTCATCGACAGCGCCTGGGAGCAGGATCTGGTCGACACGCGCCGGGTGTGGGTCACCAAGGGTGATCGCTGGTGGCGTTTCCTCTCGGGCGAGTTCCGTGCCGCGCAAGCGCGCATGCGCGGCCTGGCAAGGGGGAGCCTGCCGACGGAAGCCTCGGCTGTCGTGACCATCATCGACACCATCCTCGACAGCCAGCGCCAGCGCACCCTCTTCGGCCAGCACGTGGCGTTGGGGCGCGCGTTGTTCGGGGCACAGTGGAAAGACCTGCGCTCGGACTGGGACGTGCTCGACACCCTCACGCAGTGGGTGATCGCGCTTTATCGGGACGTGGGCGACGGCTCCATTCCCGAGGGTCTTATCCAGTTTCTCTCCGGCTCGCCCGCGGTGGATCGGCTGCGCGGCACTGTCGATCAACTCGATGATCTGCTCACGCGTTGCGACCCTGCGCTTGGCGGCATAGCGGCGCGCCTTGCGCTGCCAACGCCAGCAGACGGCAGTGGCCCGGTGGGGGTGGATCTGGCTTCGCAACTCCGCGCGGTCGATGGCTGGATTTCTGGCATCGACGTGCTCGACGAGCGGGTGCGGTTCAACGTCATCGCGGCGGAACTGGCGATGGGCGGCCTCGGTTGCGTGGCGGAGCGTGCGTTCGCGTGGCGCCACGCACCGGGCACACTCACGCGGCTCTTCGACAACAGCTGGTACACGGGCCTGGTCGAACTCGGCTACCAGCAGTCCGCGCCCATCCGGCAGTTCGACCGCGTGCAGCATGAGTTGCGCCGCGAGCGCTTCGGCAGCCTCGACCAGTTGCTCTTCCGGCACAACCAGGTGCGTCTGGCGCTCGCGCACTGGCAGAAACTGCCCAGCCAGAGCTCAGGCGGCGAGATGGCTGTCCTCTCCGGGGAAATGCACAAAAAGCGCCGGCACCTCCCCATCCGCACGCTGATGGAAAAGGCGGGCCGCGCGATCCAGGCGATCAAGCCTGTGTTCATGATGGGGCCGATGTCTGTCGCGGCTTATGTGCCGCCGGGGTCCGTGGCCTTCGATCTGGTGGTCTTCGACGAGGCAAGTCAGGTGAAACCCGTGGATGCCTTCGGCGCTTTGATGCGTGCGCGTCAGGCCGTGGTGGTGGGTGACAGCAAACAGCTGCCGCCGACGAGCTTCTTCGACAGCGTGACGCGCGGCGAGGAAAGCACCGAGGCAGAGGAGGGCACCACCGCCAGCGTGGGAGACATGGAGAGCATTCTCAGTCTCTTTCTGGGCCGCGGCGCACCCGAGCGCATGCTGCGCTGGCACTACCGCAGCCAGCACCACTCGCTGATCGCCGTGTCCAACCACGAGTTCTACGGCAGCGAACTGGTGGTGTTCCCCAGCCCCGGTGGCAGCACCCGGGCACGCGGCCTGCGTCTGCGGCACCACCCGGACACCGTTTACGACCGCGGCAACACCAGCACCAACCCCGGCGAGGCGAAGCATGTTGCAGAAGCCGTGATGCAGCACGCCCGCGAGAACCCGGACCTCACGCTCGGCGTGGTGGCCTTCAGCGTGGCGCAGCGCGATGCGATCGAACTGCAGCTTGAGCGGCTGCGCCGTGCCGACGGCAGCCTGGAGCCTTTCTTCAGCCTGGACCGCCGCGAGCCGTTTTTCGTGAAGAATCTCGAGAACGTGCAGGGCGACGAGCGCGACATGATCTTCATCAGCGTGGGCTATGGACGTGCCGAAGGCGGCTACATGCCGATGAGCTTCGGGCCGCTGAACCGCGAGGGCGGTGAGCGGCGGCTGAACGTGCTGATCTCCCGTTCCCGCTTGGCGATGGACGTGTTCTGCAACTTCCGGGCGGATGATCTGGATCTTGCCCGCACCAATGCGCGGGCAGTTGCCTCGCTGAAGAACTTCCTGGCCTATGCCGAGCGCGGAGAGCTCTCGACGCCGCGCGCAACGGGCCGCGAGCCGGACTCGCCCTTCGAGCAGTCGGTGATCCGTGCGCTCCAGGGGCGCGGTTACACCGTGCATCCGCAGGTGGGCAGCGCGGGATTTTTCATCGATATCGGTGTGCTCGATCCGGATGCGCCGGGGCGTTACCTGATCGGCATCGAGTGCGATGGCGCCGCCTATCACAGCTCGCGCTCCGCGCGGGACCGGGACCGCCTGCGGCAGTCGGTGCTGGAGGGGCTTGGCTGGCGGATGCACCGCATCTGGAGCACGGACTGGTACCGCAACCCCGGCAAGGAGCTGGACCGCACCGTCGCAGCCATCGAGCGCGCAAAAGCGCTGGCCCCGCCACAAACGCCCGTTACGCCCGAGCCGCAGGCCGCTGTTGCCACGCCGGATCCAGTGCCGAGCCCGGCTGTGCCCGTACCGGCAGTAACGGAACTCCCGCGGGAGACGGTGGTTCGCGCCGCGCACAGCTACCCGGCCTACGCGCGCGCCGACATCACCGTGCCGTTGAATGGCAAGCAGTTGCACGAGATTGACCCGGAGGAGCTTGCGAAGTTCGTCGTGCAGGTGGTGCAGGCCGAATCCCCCATTCACGCAGAGGAGGTGGCGCGCCGCATCACGGAGGCCGCCGGCCTCAAGCGCACGGGCAGCCGCATCCAGGACGTGGTGGCACAGGCCGCAGCGCTTGCCGTGCAGGCCAAACGCATTGCGCGACGAAAGGACTTTCTGTGGCGTGTGGACATGCAGGACGCACCGGTGCGTGACCGCAGCGCAGTCGACAGCAACTTGAAGAAGATCGAGTACGTCGCGCCGGAAGAGATCCGTGCGGCACTGGTCGCCGAGGTATCGCGCGGGTTCTCGATGGATGTAGAGGCCGCCATTGTGGCTGTTGCGCGGGTGCTGGGGTTCCAGCGGGTGAGCCCTGCCATGCGGCAGACCGTGCTGGAGCAGGTGAAGGTGCTGGAGCGGGAAGGGCGGTTGAACCGCAGTGGGGATGTGTTGACTGCAGCGGCCTGAGGACAGACCTGTGAGCAATGGGAGAGGGAGCGCGTGAGAAAAGCTGGAACAAAAACTACTGCGACCGTCACGAAGACGCCGACCGCCGGTGGCAAGACATCTACGGCTGCTTCGAGCAAGCGCAGTTCACCTGCCAGCCCCGCCACGTCGACCAAGACGAAGGCGGGCAAGCCGAGGACAACATCGGCCCAGTCCCTCATGCCCACGACAAAGCCGCAACTTTCTGCGTGGCTGAAGGATGCCTCACGCACAGGATCGGAACTGGCTGCCGCAGCAGAGAAGTTCCCGGAAACAGATCGTCTGATCGCTGCAAACACATCGGCGCTTCCGCGGACGCTCTCCAAGCTCTCGCACAGCTCCGACAAAGCCACCCGCGCCAAGGTTGCTGCAAACCCCAACACGCCGCCGACGGACTATCTGCGGTTGGGGCAGCAGTTTCCGAACGAGTTCCTCGCGAACCCGGCACTGGAGCTGCTGCTGCTCGCGAATCCCGCGTTCTTTCAAGACTGGGTGACCAGCTTGGGACCCAAAGCGCTTGTGGGTATGGTGATGCAGACAGATTGCCCGAAGGTCATCCTCGAGCATGTCGCTTCACTTCCAACGGAGTGGTTCGAGGATGCTGATGAAGGCCCGGAAGTCTGGGGGCTCGTCAAGTGGGCGGTAGCATTGAAAGACGATCTGCCGTCTTCCGTCGTGGACCTCCTCCGAGGCGATCCAGCACCTGCCCTTCCCGCTTCATCAGTGGGCAAGCGCAAACTCAGCGTAGAGGCCTTCAAAAGTTGGATATGGTCGCTGGATGGGTATTCGCGTACCGAACTCGCAGCCTTGGGAGACGCAACGCAGGAGAAGCTTGCTCACTTGCAGATGTCTGATCCCTTCCTGAATCCGATCGAAGATGGGGCGACTTATGGCCTGGAGCCGGAGGACGCGAACCGCTATTTCGTTCTGGGGTTCCTAGGTATTGCCGAAGGGGTTGCACGGAGCCCGAACACGCCCGCAGAACTCCTCCAAGCATTCGCGCAAGACAACTGTATTGACGTACGCCGTGGCGTAGCTCAGAACAAGAACTCACCGGCCCCGGTGTTGGAGATGCTGGCCCAAGACAGGGCCTGGGTAGTCCGTAATGCCGTTGCATTCAACCCGAACACGCCGTCGAAGGTCCTTGAGTTTCTCGCAGGAGACAAGCGGAAAGACGTCCGCCGCATGGTGGCCGAGAATCTCCACACACCAGTTGGTGTTCTTGAGACATTAGCGCAGGACGCCGCCAAGGATGTACGCATGGCAGTTGCTGATAACCCCCACACTCCATCTCACGTTCTGATGATATTGGGCCGCGACAAGGTATCGGTCGTCCGCAACGCAGTGGCCCGCAATCTGATGGCACCCATGTCATTGCTGACTGCGTTGGCACTCGACAAAGACAAGGTGGTGCGTATTGGCCTGGTTGAGAACCCGCGCATTTCATCCACGCTGTTTGAGCGCTTGGCATCCGACAAAGATGCATGGGTGCGGTTGGCTGCAGAAGACCAACGTGTGGAAAGAGGAGAAGAACGCAGACTCGACCAGCAGGGGTCTGTTTCGGATACGTGCAGGCGTGACTACTCCGGCTGGAGGTACGACTTCTATCGCGGCAAGCGTCGGCCGACCAGCCGGGATTACCGCGCGTACATCCTTAGAAGTTGGAGGCTCACCCCCGACCTGCTGCGTGAACTGGCATCGGACGCCGACAAGGAAATCGCTGACGCTGCGCGCGTCCAGCTTGCTCGTCTGGCATGAAAGGGCAACAAACATGAAATTCCCCGGTTACAGGCTCTCCATTGTCGACGGCGTGCTCTTGCGAGGTTGGTGCAGATGGTGGTCCCCGAGGATGAGTAAGGCCCGGCAGACGGGCGAGACTACGGATAGCCGAACAACACGTACTGGTCAGGAGCACTGTCAGTGAGTAAATCCCCAACCACGGCGAGCAGCCGAGCTAAATCAGTCTCATCGGCAGCAAAGGCTTCCAGCCCGGTAAAGGCCAAGGCGGCTATTACCAAAGCAGCACCTGACACGTTGCCCATGCCCACCACGAAGCCGCAACTCACCGCGTGGCTGAAGGCCCCCTCCCGCACAGGACCTGAACTTGCCGCCGCAGAAGGGAAGTTCCCGGAAACGGATCGCCTGGTCGCCGCACACATTGGTGCGCTCCCGGAAACTCTCTCGACGCTCTCACACAGTTCCGACAAACTAACGCGCGCGAAAGTCGCGGCGAATCCCAATACGCCGACGGCGGACTACGTGCGGCTGGGGCAACAGTTCCCGAAGGAGTTCATCGCCAATCCTTTGCTCGATCTTTTGCTTCTTGAAAACCCGGCGCTTGTGGCCGAGATCCCGAGCGCGCTGCTGGTGCAGATAGCGAAGAGGCCTGAATGCCCTGCTGAATTTCTGGTGTGGGCTTCGGCGCATGCAGACCAGAAGGTGCAATTGGCCGTTGCGATGAACGCGAAGGCCCCGGAGGCGGCGTTGGTCTGTCTGCGCCAGAGTTCGCATGCGAAGGTGCGTGAGAGCGTCAGCGCGACTACTTCGGGGTTGGAGGGAGATCCGGAGGCCCTTTTCAGAGAGGCGGTCCGCGAGCGCCTTGCAGCGTTGACGCCGGACGAAGCATACGAGGCGTGGATAAACGAGGATATCGGGCTGGCTCAGTTCGCGGCCTTGTCGCAGTCGTCGCGTGCCGCGGTAGGGAGGTTATATTCCGATTACAAGAACTGGAAGTTGAAGCTGGTGCTTGCCGGGAACCCGGCGATCCCGGGTGAAGTGCTCAAGATGCTGGCCGAGGAACAGTCCCAGCCGATTGTCATTGTCCGGGCTGTCGGTAAAAATCCGCGGACCCCAGTGGCGGTGCTTGCGGCACTGGCGAAAGATCCGGACGTGTTTCTTCGCAGCGTCGTCGCCGAGAACCCACAAACTCCGGTTGCGGTGCTCGAGGCACTATCGAATGACACGGATTGGTTCCATGTCATTCGCGCCGTCGAAAAAAACCCCCGAACCCCGGCGACAGTGTTGGAGGCTGTCCGCAGCCGCTATGCCAAAAGGTACACCCCTGTGGTGGATCTGGAGGCGATGGCGAAGGATCTGGACCCGTTCAAACGCCGGCGCGCCGCTTCAAACCCGCAGTCGCCAACGACGGTGCTTGAGACGTTGGCGAACGACAAGGATGCCGACGTCAGAAAAGCCGTCGCGGAAAACCCGCAAACTCCCGTAGATGTTCTGGAGACTCTGGCACATGACGAACATGCCGGCGTCAGAAGCGCAGTTACCCTGAACCCGCAGACCCCAGTAACGGTGCTGGAGGCACTGGCGGAAGATCCGGACCGGTTTGAGCGCAGTCTCGCCGCCGACAACCCGCGGACCCCGGCGGCGGTGCTGGAGGGGCTGGCGAAGGACCCGGACTTGTATGTCCGGACCCTCGTCGCCAAGAACCCGCAAACCCCAGTAGCGTGGCTCGAGAAACTGGCAAAGGATCCCAACGAGACAATCCGTTGCAGAATTGCTGAGAACCCGCACACCCCGACCCAGCTGGCTGAGTCACTTCTGAAGGCTCTCTCGAAATGCAAAGACGAGGGTTTGCGCTGCACGGTCGCCTCAAACCCGCGGACGCCGGCGCCGGTGTTGGCGGCTTTGGCGAATGACAAGAATGCTGATGTCAGAATGGCCGTTGCCGGTAACCCGAACACGCCGGTGCAGGTGTTGGAACTCTTTATCCAGTCGGTCGTCGCGGAGCTTGCCCTCGCCACCGGCTCTCCTAGGTTAACGTCAAAGCTTGCGAAATTGCCGGAGGACGCAAGGAGGGCATACGCACAGGGAGACTTCCTCTACTATCACGGCAAAGACCCTGGCAAATCGGTGCTGGCGCGGCGTTCGATGGCGTGCATTATGGCGTTGTGCGCAGGGCCGTTCGTGGAGCCTGCGCGCATCGCTCGCGTTGCCGGGTCAAGCGATTGGCTTGTGCGAGCGGCCATCGCGCGTAACCGCGGCACGCCGCCCAACCTTCTGAAGAAACTCGACAACGATGCTCATCCTCTTGTTCGGGCATTAGCACTCTCGCAAACGGCGCCGGCCCCCAAGTCCGGCAGTCATTCATTTGAGCAGTCACACTCCGGGGAGGCATCTCCCGATCCTCAAGCGGGCGCTGCGCTGCATTCGGATCTCAACCTAACACGTGTGTGGGATGCTCTGGCTCATGCAGTCAAGACAGCCCCCGGGAGATTCTCAATCCGGGTTCAGCTTGCGCAAAGTAAGGCTGCGCCATCGGAACTGTTGGATCTCCTCGCCTTCGACAAAAGTCGGGACGTGCGTGAATGCGTGGCGGCGCATCCGCATGTATCTGCAACGACGTTGGAGACCCTTGCGAGGGACAAGGTCGAGGACCTTCGCGGCTCAGTAGCCAAGAACCCCAACACCCCCGTTGCGGTTCTGGAGGGGCTGGCGAAGGACACGGATTCGTCCGTTCGCAGATCAGTCTCCGAGAATCCCAGCACTCCGGCCGTGCTGCTGGAGGTGCTGGCGAGGGAAAAAAATTCCCCGGTTCGCAGCGCAGTCGCTGTGAACCCCAACACACCGATCGCGCTGCTGGAGGTGCTGGCGAAGGACGAGGAGCGGTGGGTTCGCCCTTCAGTCGCCAGGAACCCGAGCACCCCCGTCGCGGTGCTGGAGGTGCTGGCGAAGGACAAGGACGAAAGCGTTCGGCGTTACGTGGCCGAGAACCTGAGCACCCCCGTCGTGGTATTGGAGGCGCTGGCGAAAG
>Ga0315901_10006311_pt1 | contig 14233 bp, 8 predicted proteins | sample LakEriMetagenome_10_FD_203761 | JGI IMG/M metagenome (GOLD analysis project Ga0315901, IMG submission 203761) | Freshwater fungal communities from buoy surface, Lake Erie, Ohio, United States - Buoy 2 MA116 | ecosystem: Environmental > Aquatic > Freshwater > Lake | place: USA: Lake Erie, Ohio... | reverse complement strand
AAGCGCAAGTCGGTACGGATTTGTTCGTGCAAGTCACGATCAAAGCCATTCTGGGCGAGCAATTCGTAGAGCTGCGATGTTTGTGCGTTTGACGACGTGGCGTGTGGCAGCATTTGATCAAACAAACGAGGGACAACACGTGCCAATTCGGGCGTCGTCAAACAGGCCGCCCCAAAACGGTCAAGTTCTGCACGACGCGTTTGATTGAGTGAACGATGATCCATTTTGAGCAAGTCAGGCATATGAAGCGAGTAGTAATTAATCGGCAACAGCGTGGTCTCGCCAGGATGTAATTCCGCCCAGGTGCCTCGCTCGTTTATGGCAAAGTCATAGACGACAGGACGCATGGCAAATGGCAACGCATCATGAAGTTGCTGGCGTTGGGCGTCCATCAATGTCTGGAGTGCCGTTTGTGCCTCAGCTTTGACAGATGGATCTACGATAAATCCCATCCCGCCACCTGACATACCACCAAGCATCCAGAATCCCCAAAACTTATCACCGAACTGCGCTTGTACCGACTCGATTAACCCTTCGGTATAGCGATTGGTAGCCCATGGAATGATGGTTTGTATAGGGCCACGGAAGTTTTGGGTGGTAATTGCTCCCAATGTACGGATATCACCTTGTTTGAGTGCATCGATGAGTTGCTGCATCAGGGCAATCGCCTCAAGGCGAGCGTGCCATTCTGCTTCCGAACGCAGCAAATACTTCTCGGTTACCATCTCAAGAATTGGGCCGACGTTTTGGGCCATGCCGCCATGCACGACCACCAAGCTGGCCTGCAACTTAGCTCGAGCGTCGGCGTTAATTTGGTCTGTGCCAAACATGACATGATTCGGCAACAAGCGCCCACGACTCACACCAAACTCGGGATCATGTTCAGTGGCAACGACGCCAGAGATAAACTTAATCCCCGGCCAGACACCACCAGAATCCTGCCAGCCGCCACCAGATCCAGCCAACCACTCACCGAGAATTGCGCGCGCAGCCACTAACCGACGTTCGGATTCAATCAATTCACCGGTAAGCGCAGCTGTTTGGCCGGTAGCACGCATACACACGCTTATCAAGGCAGCGAGTAAGCTCGTCGACACAGCAAGGCGCGATCCTTTGGGGATGTCGTTGACGGACGATACTATTTCGAGACCGTGGTTTGGACCAATCAAACGTGCCAGTAAATCGGCGAGTGAACTGTTTGAATGCTCCATACCGGGTGGCACAATCCCTGAGGCAATAATTGCGCCCTTGAGCAAACCAAGATAATCGCGACCGAAATCAAACAGCTCTGCTAACGTCGTGACATCAGCAGTCGCACCAAGATCAATACTTGTCAATCGTAAAATTGGCTCGTCAATCACGCGCAAATAGGCTTCGACGGGTGGCCTCGTCTCTTGATCACGACCGCGAACACCCAGATCGACAGAGATATTGAGGACTTGCGCTCCCTCAGGAAAATCCATGCCCAAGAAGAAGATGTCGCTCCAGGCGCTATGCGACAAATCCATCCGTACCGGCGTTTTTTCGATAAGTAACGGGAACGCACCATCATGCGAACGGGCTACTAACTCTGGACGGATGCGCAGTGGATAATCGGCGGGATGACCGACACGGAACATCCACTGATTACCACGTACGGCCCGCACACTTTGACGAACTTGATTCGCAAGTGTCTGAAAAGCCAACTGGTGGTATGCCTGGGCGAGGGCGCTCGAGATGGCGTCGGATGGTATCCGCTGAAACTCAACCAGAAATATTGTTATTGCCTCCTCAAAACGCCGATTCAACAGATGCACATAGCCATCGAAGGGGACATGCTCGGTCTGATTTGGGGCATAGTGACGTGGCAAATGAAAGCGGTGAATTGCATACAAAAAGAATAACGCACGCACACGCTCATACAAGTTTGTCCGCTGACGACGAAACTTCTCGAGTTCACTGACCTCGGTGAGCAACTCGTTCAACGTAAGTTGGGCACAAATCGCATCAAGCGATTGATTGCGTGTGTATTCATCGTGGGCGATGATAATCTGACAGAGACGTGACACAACTCCTCCTTCTGATTATTCGCCGCGCCGATGCATCAACAACTCAATCAACGTAGCCATGACCTCATCGCGCTCTTCGCCTTGGAGACCCAACGCGAGTTGAGCCGTCAATAAGCCGTATTTTGCACCGGTATCATAGCGACGTCCAATGTGCGCCAATGCCAAGTACCGCTCTTGCTGTGCCAGTTGGTTAAGCGCTGGCGACAATTGAAGCATGCGATCAGGAGCACCTGCGAACTCTTTGGCGAGAATATCAAAGACAGTTGGCGTTAGCACATGCATTCCGAATTGACACAAGTAATGACCTGCGCGCAACCCGGGCACAAGCAGTTGTTGTTCGGCCTCAGTTGGTGTTGGTTTTTCGATGACTCGTTCAATCGTATACACTTGGGCGTGGCCTGGCACGGGACGGCCACCAATCACGCCATAGTATGGCAAGAGATGTTCACGCGATGACTGGACAGCCGAGACAGCACAGTCCTCACTGGTCGCTAAATCAATCACTTGCTTGGCACAATTGCGCTGCGAATCGGCAATGTAAATATGATCACCGACCAAATGCAAGAACGGTTCATCGGCCATGGCTGACTGCGCCTGCAAAATGGCATGACCATAACCACGCGGATGTGCCTGTTCCACAAAGCGAATTTCAGCATGGACATTTTGAATCGCGTTGCGATAGGCGTCAGCCATATTGGGAGCAACTACTATTACGACTTCGGCAATACCGGCGTGCACGGCTTCAGCAACGATAATGTGCAAAAGGGTTTTGGATATGCCATCGCGGTCAACCAAGCGTTGCAACGGCAATGTTTGTTGTGCAGGCGAGGCTGCAGTGATAAGGGCTCGGGTAATTCGCACAATAACCTCACTTTCGGCACATGCCGGCATAACATGAGTCATGAGCACGATGCGTTATGACAATTCATGCAACTGCTACGACATTTTCATCGATGCAACAAACCGAATCACACGTCAGATTCAGATAAATTATACAAGTACCGACATCAAATGGTACCAGCAAAAGGGTGTACTTCATCGATGTTTTTGTACCGATATAGACAAATAATACAAGAATTATTATATCGTATCGGATAAAGATGCAATGAGATTAAAAACACCAATCTATTTCTTGACGATTATGCACAACCTATCTATACTGTATGCGCTTGGCAATGGGGCCATGCCGTGTGTAAGAATGACATACGGTCACGAGGAGTCAATGTATGCGATCAGCAATCGCTCAGTTTTTTGGACCGAACGCGGGCTACGTATTAGAACAATACGAAATCTACCTGAAAAATCCAGAGGCTGTAGAGCCCGACATGCGCGACTGGTTTGATAGCCACGGGAGCCCGGTATCAAGCACCCCAACGCGCTCAACATCATCGTCAGATGAAAATCACAATGGTGTAGACAACGAGCATGCGATTGCATCTGCACGCCTTATTCGCTTCATTCGCGAGGTCGGCCATCTAGAGGCAAGTATAGACCCACTCGGAAAAAAGCCAATAAGTGACCCAAGTCTCGATTTGCAATATCACGATCTCTCCGAGAGCGATCTCGCTGCATTACCAGCGAATATTTTGCGGAGTCCACTGGCAGCCGAATGCAAGAATGCCCTTGACGGTGTAAATGCATTACGCCGATTGTACTCGGGAAGTATCGGTTATGAGTCAGACCACATTCAAATATATGAAGAACGTAAGTGGTTCCATGACTCAATCGAGACGCGTCGCTTTTTCTACGGGTTCACGCCGCAACGCAAGCGCGAGATTCTTGAGCGCTTGACAGAGGTCGAGACGTTCGAGCGCTTTTTGCATAGCACCTTTGTCGGCCAAAAACGATTCTCCCTTGAGGGCTGTGACATGCTGTTGCCGATGCTCGATTCAATCATTCGCAATGCGGCTGCTGCCGGCACCAAAGAAGTCGTCATTGGTATGGCTCATCGAGGACGCTTAAACGTACTCGCACACGCTCTCGGCAAACCGTACCATCATATTTTGAGTGAGTTTTTGCTGGCTCACCGTGATGCCAATCACCCAGTTGTGCGTGAAGCCCACGGTTGGACGGGTGACGTCAAGTATCACCTTGGCGCCCGCCGTGCGTACAAGGACAGTGGCATCGAGCAGATGCCGATTACCCTTGCACCCAATCCGAGCCACCTTGAGTTCGTCAATCCGGTGGTTGCAGGTCGCGCACGTGCGGTGCAAGACGATCGCACCAAAACGGGCAAGCCAACGCGTAACCGTATGGCATCGCTGGCAATTATTATTCATGGCGATGCGGCGTTCCCCGGTCAAGGTATTGTTGCTGAGACGCTCAACATGTCCGGCCTTGAGGGATACAGCATTGGTGGCACGATTCACATAATTTTGAACAATCAAATCGGCTTCTCAACCGAGCCACGCGATAGTCGTACGACACTTTACTCGAGCGACTTGGCCAAAGGGTTTGAAATCCCGATTGTGCACGTCAATGCTGACGACGTCGAGTCGTGTGTGGCTGCCGCCCGCATGGGTCTGGCGTATCGCAACGAGTTCCACAAGGACTTTTTGATTGATCTGGTCGGTTATCGCCGCTGGGGACATAACGAAGGCGACGAGCCCACCTTTACGCAACCATTGATGTATGCACAGATTAGCAAGCACCCAACCGTGCGCCAGCGCTTTGCCCAAAAGATGGTCGCCGACGGCATTATCACAGCCGAAGAGGCCGATCAACTGATCAAAAATATGCAGGAGAAACTGAAGCAGGCCAAACACCTCGCTGAGACCGAACCAATCCTGCCTGAACTACCAAGTCAACCACCAGCAGGTATTGCCGGTCGTACGGTGACGGCAGTGGACGAATCAGTGTTACGCGAACTGAACGATGGGTTGTTGCAACTACCGCAAAGCTTTAGTGTGAACCCCAAACTAAGTCGACTCTTCGAAAAGCGTCGCACAGCGTTCGATCAAGCTGGCGGTATCGATTGGGCGCACGCCGAGGCGCTAGCCTATGCATCGCTTTTACGCGAGGGCGTGCCAGTACGCATGACAGGTCAGGATAGCCAGCGAGGTACGTTCAGTAATCGCCACTTGGTACTACACGACGTTGAGAATGGCGAAAGCTACGCTCCAATGCAGCATTTGCCACAGTCAACGGCGTCGTTCTCGGTGTATAACAGCCCATTGTCAGAGAACGCCGTGCTCGGATTCGAATATGGCTACGGCTCACATGCACCTGATACGCTAGTGTTGTGGGAGGCACAGTTCGGCGATTTCGCAAATGGCGCACAGATTATCATTGACCAATTCATCGTGTCTGGTCGCAAAAAGTGGGGCTTGCAACCATCATTGGTACTTTTGTTACCGCATGGCTACGAAGGTCAAGGTCCTGAGCACTCAAGTGCACGTCTCGAGCGGTTCTTACAACTAGCAGCCGATGACAATATTCGTGTGGCCAACTGTACGACGGCTGCGCAGTACTTCCATATTTTGCGGCGACAGGCCGCACTGCGCACCATCGACCCGCGACCGCTCATTTTGATGACACCAAAGAGTTTGTTGCGCCACCCCAAGGCTGGTTCATCGCTCAATGACCTGTCGCAAGGGCGCTTTATGCGCGTCATCGATGACACTGATGCACAACAGCGCGCCGAACAGGTACAACGCTTGATTTTCTGTACTGGCAAGGTGCATGTGGATTTGGTAACGAGCATCGCACCGGAGCAGATGAGTCACGTCGCAGTGGTGCGAATCGAAGAGCTTTACAGCTTCCCTGCGGCAGAAATCCAGAAAGTACTTGAGCGCTATCCTAATATCCAAGAGGTCGTTTGGTTGCAAGAAGAGCCCAAGAACATGGGTGCCTGGAGCTATGTAGCACCGCGCCTGAAGGCCTTGTTGCCAGTCGATTTGCCGTTTGTGTATGTTGGCCGCGCCGAATCAGCCAGTCCAGCCGAAGGATCGCAATCAGATCACGCCGAGGAGCAACAACGCATTATTCACCATGCCGTGTTGCAGCAGATCGGCGCATCAGATGCAGTCATCGCGTAATAGATGTAAGGGGTCGAGGATATGAGTAGTGAAATCAAAGTTCCAGTACTCGGCGAGTCAATCGTCGAGGGAACACTCGCACGCTGGCATAAAAAAGTTGGCGATGTGGTCAATGCAGGCGATGTCCTCGCAGACCTCGAGACCGACAAGGTCAATGTCGAAGTGACTGCAACCGAGTCAGGGGTCATTACGGCGCTACTTAAAGCGGAAGGCGACAGTGTGAAGGTCGGTGAGATCATCGCCACCGTCGGTGCCGGCGCAGCCACAAGTGCAGCACCTGCTACGCCTGCGGCACCAGTCCCACCAACTCCACCGACCCCACCTGTTGCGCCAGCAACGCCTGTAAACACACCAGCTACACCAGTAGCCCGGAACGTAGCTGCCGAATCGGGCGTCGACCTGAGTGCAGTCAGTGGGAGTGGCCCGAGCGGTCGAATCACCAAGCAGGATGTCATCAACGCCACGCAACAAAAGAGTTCCACGCCAGTAGCAGCCACACCTTCACCCGTCGTTAGTGCCAGTGATCGTCGCGAAGAGCGCGTCAAGATGTCACGCCGTCGTCAGACGATTGCCCAGCGCCTCGTACAAGCGCAGCAGACCGCAGCAATGTTGACAACCTTCAACGAGGTTGATTTGAGCCGCGTGATGGACATCCGCAAGCGCAAGAAAGACAGCTTCAAAGAGCAAAACGGCGTCGGACTAGGCTTTATGTCCTTCTTTACCAAGGCAACTGTTAGCGCTCTCAAAGCGTATCCAGCGGTCAATGCCGAGATCCAAGGTGACGAGATTGTCTACAAGCACTACTACGACATTGGCATCGCCGTATCGACCGATGATGGTTTGGTGGTGCCTGTGCTTCGCGATGCCGAGAATTTGTCGTTCGCTGGCATCGAAAAAGGCATCGAGACCTTGGCCAAGAAAGCGCGCGACAACAAGTTGGCCATCAATGACTTGATGGGCGGTACGTTTACAATCACCAATGGCGGCGTGTTTGGCTCGCTCATGTCAACGCCAATTCTGAATGCACCACAAAGTGGCATTTTGGGTATGCACAAAATTCAAGAGCGCCCAGTTGTCGTCAACGGTCAAATAGTAGTGCGCCCTATGATGTACATCGCCCTCTCGTACGACCACCGGATTATCGACGGTTCAACAGCTGTACGGTTCTTAGTGCATATTAAGGATATGCTCGAGGATCCCGATAGCTTGTTGCTGCAGTTCTAATCCACACTCACACATACACAAAACGGGCCGACGCGCTATGTGCGTCGGCCCATTCGTTATGTGGGATTTAGGCGCGGTCGTTGAGGGCAGCCACACCAGGCAAGACTTGCCCCTCAAGCAACTCGAGTGATGCGCCGCCACCCGTTGAAATGTGGCTGACCTTGTCGGCCAAGCCCATTTGCTCGATTGCCGCCACTGAATCGCCACCACCGATGACCGACTTGGCACTGCTGTCAGCAAGGGCTTGAGCGACCGCACGCGTGCCATGAGCAAAGGCTGGCATCTCGAATACGCCCATCGGGCCGTTCCATATCACCGTCTTGGCCTTTGCAATTTCCGCAGCATACATGGCGCGCGTATCCGGCCCAATATCTAAGATGCGCCAGCCGGTTGGCACTGCCGTCACGGAGACAATCTGGGTGTTGGCGTCGGGTGAAAATGCATCGGCGACCACTGCGTCAGTGGGCAGTAGTAATTTGGTGCCACGGCTTGCGGCCAAATCAATCATGCGCTTGGCCAGATCAAGACTGCTCGTCTCGACTAGCGAATCACCCATAGAGTAGCCTTGGGCCAGCAAGAAGGTGTTGGCCATGCCACCACCAATCAAGAGCGCGTCAACTTTGGTCAGCAGGTTCTCAATCACGCCAATTTTATCGCTGATCTTAGCACCGCCGATGATGGTAATGAATGGGCGGACCGGGTTCTCAAGCGTCCCTGCTAGTGCATCAAGTTCACGCTCCATCAGGAGACCCGCCACCGCCGGCAAAAAGCGAGCTACGCCCTCAGTTGAGGCATGGGCGCGGTGCGCAGCACCGAATGCATCATTGACGTAGATGTCAGCCAAGGCAGCATATTCTTTGGCAAGCGACTCATCGTTTGCCTCTTCGCGGGCATCAAAACGCGTATTTTCGAGCAATAAAACCTGTCCAGCTTTGAGGCTTTGGGCAGCGGCAAGTGCCTCAACGCCAGCCACAGCAGGTGTTGCAATCACCGTGATACTCATCAATTTTGCCAAGTGCTCAGCCACTGGCTTAAGGCGTAGCTCCTCTACGACTTTGTTTTTGGGGCGGCCAAGGTGTGACATCAATACAACTGATGCACCATGGTCAATCAAATATTTAATGGTAGGAATTGCAGCGCGCACGCGTGTGTCATCGCCCACCACGCCATTTTGCATCGGTACATTGAAGTCAACGCGAACCAAGGCACGTTTACCTTGCCAGTTGACATCACGAATAGTTTGTTTGTTCATCAGGCATATCCTCCATCTTATGTGTTCCGCAGGCAGTATAACCGATATTGCCGTGGTATTATTAAATCGTGTGTAGCGCTATTAACACGAAGGAGTCTACGTGTCACACCAATTTATCTTACACCATTACGAAGAACTCAGTGACATCGGCGCACATGTGCGCATCTACCGACACAGAAGCGGTGCAACGCTCTTGTCAGTAGCCAACGATGATGAAAATAAATGCTTTGGTGCCACCTTCCGCACCATACCTGCTAACTCAAACGGCGTCGCACACATTCTTGAGCATTCCGTCTTGTGTGGCTCAAAACGCTACCCAGTCAAAAGCCCATTCAATGAGTTACTTAAAGGGTCGGTCAACACCTTTTTGAATGCGATGACCTACCCTGACAAAACGGTTTACCCGGTGGCCAGCACGAACCTCAAAGATTTGTACAATCTGGTATCGGTGTACATGGATGCGGTGTTTCATCCACTCATCACAGAGGATACATTACGTCAAGAAGGCTGGCGTTATGAGTTCGATGAAAACGGCAAACTCATCTACAAGGGCATCGTCTACAACGAGATGAAGGGCGCATCAGCAACAGCTGACCGCATCAGCGGACGGGCGTTATATCGCGAATTGATGCCTGACACGATTTATGCACATGACTCAGGTGGCGATCCACGGACAATCCCTACGTTGACATACGAGGAATTTGTCAACTTCCACCGTACGTACTATCACCCAAGCAATTGTTTGTTGTACTGGTACGGCGACGACGAAGAGGAAGCGCGTTTGGCGCATCTCGAACCATTTTTGCATGAATTTGATGCTGTACCGCCACCGCCACCAATAGCACCTCAAGCCAAATGGAGCGCACCTCAACGTGCACAATACACCTACCCAGCATCAGCCGAGGAGCAACGTGCACATGTTACATTAGCGTGGCTCGTCGACGAAGAATTAAATGACGTCGAGCAACTCGAGTTGACGATTCTCGATAATGCATTGCTTGATGATCCGACTTCACCGTTACATCAGCGCATGCTGGATAGCAACTTGGGCGAGCGGTTGAGTGGTGGCGGCTTTGGTTTCGGCACGCAAGTCTACTTTGCACTTGGACTCAAAGGTGTCGCACCAGAGAACATTGATAAAGTCGCGCCGCTCGTCCGACAATCCATTGCCGAAATAGCCGAGGTTGGCATTGAGCGCGCCCAAATAGACGCATCAATAAACACCTTGGAGTTCCAAATTCGCGAGAACAACACCGGCGGTTTCCCTCGCGGCCTCGCCTTGATGCTGAACATCACCGAGCCGTGGTTGCAAGGCAAAGATCTGTTGAGTGGATTACGCTACAATTCTTTATTACGTCAAGTCAAAGAACTACTACATGACGAGCAACGAGTACGCCAAATTCTCCAACGCATGCTCCTCAATAATCCACATCAACTAGAACTCGTCGTTGTACCCGATGCCACGATGAACGATCAACTTGATGCGCAAGAGGCTGCAGAACTCACGCATGCCGAGACAACGCTCAACGAGCACGATCGTCAGGCCATCACCACAGCAGCGGAGCGTCTACAACAATGGCAGGAAACGCCTGACAGTCCCGAAGCGTTGGCACAAGTCCCACGCCTTGGTCGCAACGATATTGAGCCCGACGTCAAACGCACGCCACTTGAGCACGGCTATATTGGGGATGTGACGCTGACGATGGCGCCTATCTTCACGAGTGGGATTGTCTATGTCGATTTCGGCTTTGATATAACCCAAATCCCACATGATTTATTGCCGTTCTTGCCACTCTACAACAGCATTTTGATAGATGTCGGTGCTGGACAATACGACAGTCTCAAGCTTGCGCAAAAAATCGGCACCTACACCGGTGGTATCGGCATCAGCAGTAGCTCAGGTTTGCATCGCACTTCACGAGCTATTTATGGCAATATGTTCGTACGTGGCAAAGCATTGCCAGAGCATGTGCCGACGTTACTTGAGTTGATGCGCGAGATAGTCGTTGCACCGCACCTTCACAACAAAGAGCGCATCATGCAGATCGTACGTGAGGACAAAGCACGTCGCGAAGCGGGCGTGCTCCCGAGTGGTCATAGTTACATCAACACACGACTCCGTGCGGGACTATCGTTGCTCGGCGGTATCTCAGAGATCACGAGTGGCGCAACGTATGTAACGTTTATCCGCAATCTGGCGGGGCAAGGTGATGCAGCATGGCCTGAAATTCACGCCAAGCTTACGGGCATTCAACAACACTTGGTCAAACGAGGCGGCATGCGTGTGCATGTCACGGCCAATCCCGAGTTACTCCCACGCATCCAACAACAAATAGGCGATGCAATTACTACGATAGCAATCGGTGCTTACGGTACATCAAACTGGCAAGGACTCCAGTTACCAAAGTACGAAGCACTCCAGGTACCAGCACAGGTCAACTATGTCGGCGTAGGCGGCAGTTTGAGCAGCGTTGGATACACCTGTGATGGTGCAGATATTGTTGTAAACCGACATTTAAGTCGCACATTCTTGCACGAACAGATTCGCGAGCAAGGTGGCGCATATGGGGCATTTAGTGTACTAGAGATGCGCACAGGGAACCTGACAATGCTATCGTATCGTGACCCAAATCTGCTCAAGACGCTTGATATCTATCGCAAAGCAGGTGAGTGGCTAACAACCGTCCAACTCGATGACGATGCACTTTTACAAGCAATTATAGGAGCTGCCGGTGACTTAGATGGTCATCAATTACCAGACGCTCGTGGGTTCGGCGCAATGGCGCGCCATCTCTCAGGTGATGATGACGACTATCGTCAGCAAGTACGCAATCAAGCGCTGGCCGTCGAGAACGCCAATTTTGCTCGACTAGGAAACGCAATCATGGCGCTGAGCGACCAATGGCGCATAGTTGTACTCGGCGGCGAGAGTGCGATTCGTGGGGCGCAAGCCGAGCAACCCGAACTATTCGAACAGATTACGCAGATTTTGTAGTAGGTGGTGTGACGTCATGGAGCGATTCATTATCGAGGGTGGACATCAGTTACGTGGCTCCATCCACCCTGCAGGCAACAAAAATGCCGCTCTGCCACTTTTGGCAGCCACACTCCTCACCAACGATCCGGTGGTACTACAAAATGTACCCGAAATTGGGGATGTGATCACCAAACGGCGATTATTAGCTGATCTTGGGAGCGAAATTACCGCCACTGGCGACCATGAGTGGTGCTTTCACACATCGCAGGTAGCCTCACACGAGCCAGATATAAATCTCGCCCGGCGCATTCGCACATCAATCCTACTTGCTGGCCCATTACTCGCCCGGCGCGGACATGTTAAACTGCCGCGGCCAGGCGGCGATGCGATTGGACGGCGCCGACTCGATACCCACTTCCAAGCGTTGCGCGCCCTCGGCGTACAGGTCGAGATTACGCCAACCGAGTATCGACTAACGTGTCATAAGCTTCATGGCGCCGATATCTTTTTGGATGAAATGAGCGTCACAGGCACCGAACAAGCAATCCTGGCAGCGGTGTTGGCCAATGGCGAATCAACCATCGCAAACGCTGCGTCTGAGCCGCACATTCAAGATTTGTGCAACTGTTTGAACAGTATGGGGGCCAAGATTGAGGGGATAGGCACCAATCTGCTGTTCATCACCGGTGTCTCATCACTTCACGGCACCACATTCAGCATTGGCCCCGACTACATGGAAGTAGGCTCATTTATTGGGCTAGCAGCCGTCACCGGCAGCGAGTTGCGGATTGTAGGGGCTCGTCCACGCGAGCATCGCATGACGCGCATGATGATGGGACGTCTTGGAGTGCATTTTGTCGATGACGGTGACGACATCATCGTTCCTGGCAATCAAGAATTACGCGTCAACGAAGATGCCCACAACGCCATTCCCAAAATCGAATCGATGCCGTGGCCAGGATTCCCTGCAGACCTTATCTCGATGATGGTAGTGGTAGCCACCCAAGCGCAGGGCACCGTCCTCATACACGAAAAACTCTTCGAGAGTAGATTGTTTTTTGTCGATCGACTCGTGAGTATGGGGGCCAAAATCGTACTTTGCGATCCGCATCGTGTCGTCGTCGTGGGTGCAGCAAAATTATTTGGTGACCCTGATGGCATTCCTAGCCCCGATATTCGCGCCGGTATGGCCTTATTGACTGCAGCACTTTGTGCTCGTGGCAAGAGCGTAATCAATAATATCCATCAAATTGATCGCGGTTACGAGCGCATCGATGAGCGGTTGCAGTCACTAGGAGCACGAATTGAACGCACAAAAAGCTAAACTAGCCACCATTGCACTTGTCATCGTCATCACAATTCTTGTGTGCCGACTAATCCTGCTATTATTTGCTGCACGACCTGATAACCTCGGCATGGCGTTCCTGCTGAATGTGAGTGCGCCATGGGCGTGGCCGTTGAGCTGGATTGATGCGCAACAACCAGTCTATGGCGCTAGGTTTGAGCGTGGCACGTTAATAAGCATTATGTTGTGTCTTTTGGGTTTGTACTTCGTGCGGAAACGTACATCATAAAATGAAACATCCCCTGTTCGACGAAAACCGAACAGGGGATACTGCTTTATTTGTGGCGGCGCTCAAGCTCACGCATAATGGCATCAAGTGATACCCCTTGATTAGCGAGCAAGACGAGGGCGTGATAGAGAAAATCCGCAGTCTCCCATGTGAGCTCATCGGTTGAATTGTTTTTGGCGGCAATTATCATTTCAGCCGCCTCCTCGCCGATTTTCTTGCCGATACGGTCAACTCCACCAGTAAATAGCTTCGTCGTGTATGAGCCTTCGGGCATCTCAGCTTTACGATCAACAACCATATCATTCAAACGACCAAGCATGGTCAATGCCGGCACACGTGTCGGTGAGTCATTCCCATCAAGATCCCAGCCAAAGCAACTCGGTTTACCAGTATGACACGTTGGTCCGATGGGCAGTGCCAATACGAGGAGTGTGTCACCATCGCAATCTTGACGCATCTCAACCATTTGCAGGTAATGCCCCGAAGTCTCACCTTTGGTCCAGAGTTGGTTGCGACTACGACTAAAAAAGGTAACATTACCGGTGGTTTGCGTTTTAGACAACGCCACCTCGTTCATGTATCCGAGCATCAACACCTCGCCGGTGTGGGCATGTTGCACAATGGCGGGGACTAGTCCGTTGTTATCATACTTAATCATGATGACCTGCAGTACTAAAGAACATCAATATTATACCGGCGAACCGCATGTTGCGGTTCGCCGGTACACACACGCTAATACGTTAGTGGCGGAAATGCCGACGGCCGGTGAATATCATGGTAACCCCCAAACGATTCGCAGCCTCGATAACCTCAGTATCACGCACTGAACCACCGGGTTGGACGATAGCCGTCACACCCGCTGCGACAGCGGTCTCGACACCATCGGGGAATGGGAAGAACGCATCACTGGCTAGCACCGAGCCTTGCAACGAAAGACCGGCTCGCCCTGCTTTCTCGACAGCTACACGTGCACTATCGACACGACTCATTTGCCCGGCACCAACACCGAGTGTCCGATCGCGGCCTGCATACACGATAGCGTTGGATTTTACGTGTTTTACTACACGCCATGCAAACTGCAGACCAGCTAATTCGTCAGCCGTGGGCTGGCGAGTGGTCAC
>Ga0315901_10006305_pt1 | contig 14235 bp, 15 predicted proteins | sample LakEriMetagenome_10_FD_203761 | JGI IMG/M metagenome (GOLD analysis project Ga0315901, IMG submission 203761) | Freshwater fungal communities from buoy surface, Lake Erie, Ohio, United States - Buoy 2 MA116 | ecosystem: Environmental > Aquatic > Freshwater > Lake | place: USA: Lake Erie, Ohio... | reverse complement strand
GCAGCAGATGACGTTCTGTAACTCGGCAGTATTCTCTAGCACCACCAGGCTACGGTGGTGCTCTGGCATCGGAAAGCCCATGCTGGCGGCTGCCGCCCTTCCATCCTTGAGCAACTCGGCTTTGAATGCCGGATCAACCCAAGCGCGGGCGCACAGACGCGCGCCATTACGGGGAAGCCATTCTTCGATGACCTTGTGGCGAAACTCCTCTAGGTCGTCCGTTTGCAGCAGACCCTTGTTGGTGAGGATAGCTTGCAGCGCATCAGCATGCGCGGTGAGATCGGCGGCCATCGAACCTCCAGTCATCTGAAGAAATAAAGGTAGCACAGAAAACTTGGGCGGTACCGTGTCGATATCGACACCCACGTGGCAGTCGAGATGAACAAACTCATTCAGGGATCGTCAGTACAAGCGACACGTAGCCATACTGAGAGCAGCAAGATCACCGTTCGGAGGTACTCTACAAGCGAGAAGGCTTCGCTATCGTTAACCAAGACTCTGCTTCACGGGTGGCCCGGGCGGAATCGAATCGGCCTGAGTAGTCCGCCCCGATCAGCCTAAATAGTTGGACTTTCCGATTTCCACGCCGTTATGACGCAAGATGTTGTAAGCGGTTGTTATGTGGAAGTAGAAGTTCGGAATGATCCAGGTGATTAAGTATTTATCTCCAATAAACTCGAACTTCCGCTCACCAATCGAAAACTTGATTTCCTTGTCAGCTGAACTATCCAGCTGCTCACGCGTTAGGGTGTCTAAAAACTCAATGGTCTTGGCAATCCTCGCTTGTAACTCTGCGAAGGATGCCTCCTGATCATCCATCTTCGGCGCTTCAACGCCCGCCAGTCGTGCCAAGCCATTTTTTGCCTGGTCACAAGCGATTTGAACCTGCTTGGTTAAAGCAAACATGTCTAAAAATAATCTCGATCCCAGCAAGACTTTTTCATCAATTTTTTTGTGGATCAGATGTGATTCTCCTTTGGTTAGGATGGCTGACAGATTGCTCAGCATCTTCTTGAATTGAGGAACTGATACCTCATATATCGAAATCGTCATTTAAGTTGTTCCTTTTATGAATTGCGAAAAATGGATTGTGAATTGCATGGGCAAAGTGAATGAATGGGCCACGATACAAGTCATCCAGCTGACTGGCGGATGAAAACAAGCATAAAAACTGAGGCAATCAGCGGCGAGACGATCCGCATTGGATTTCCATCACACTGTTTTCCCAATGATACCCAACGGGGCTGGGTAAGTCCTACAGATTCAGCCGCCGTCCAGCAACCAGATACTTCCAAGGCCCATAACGCAAAGAGCCCCCGTTATCGCTAACGCGGGCTTTGCTTGTTGGTGACCCGGGGCGGGATCGAACCGGGCTCAGGATGCCCAGTCAAAGCATCAAACTCACTGGTTACAGGCTCCGGTGACCAACGCCGCGTCATGACTGTTTTCAGCAGGCTGCATCCATGTAGATGGGTCGTGTGTCAGTGACCACAGGCCGTGTGTCCAGTAGACTGTCTTGCCATTTCCCATCGGTTCTGCATGTAGCAATAGGATCAGTCCGCGGTATCTTAGATGAGCGCAGTCATATTCATAATTCGCTTTTATTGAGCGGTACGCCTTGCCTTCGTAATCCTGAGTGGTTGCAAAATCAACGATATGCCAGAGCTTGATCATGTTTGGCCCTGATTTCTCAGATACAGACTTATCCAGATAAAGGTTGACACTTGTATCGGGCGAGTTGATCTTGACCCAGTCGGCATGAGCAATTACCGAGATGGCGACAAGCAAAACGAACGCTAGAATTTTTTTCAAGATGTGATTCCTTCAATACCAGACTGGCAACTGGATTTTAAATTAACTTCAGTGCAACCGAAAAACTTGTCGCCATATACGCAAAAATCTTCCGTTACCGCTAACGCGGGCTTTGTTTACTTGGTGGCCCGTGATGGAATCGAACCGGGCTGAGGGCGCCTAATCCGGCTGCAAATCATTTCCAATTAAGATTTAATTTTCTGTGAGATGTGGCACAGTCACGCAAATAAAGATTTATCAGCGTTTGATAAGGAATTCCAATTTCTTCGGAAATGGCTTTGAAATAACTAACAGAATCCTCGTCGAGCCGGATGGTGATCGATTTCTTCAATTGAGTTGAATAGGGATTCTTGCGAGCTTTCGAAAAATCATACTCATCGCGCATGGCAATCACCTCTGTTTATAAGATTTCGTCTCGTGGGTTGTTGCTTTTCTTGCAGAGATGATCCGAATCGCGCCATTGCCACCTCGGTAGCAGTGACAGACCACGACTAATCTCAAGGAAAAACTAAGACCCAATAATATGAATCTCTCCTCATCAGCCGAGTGATCAGGGTCGTCAATCAGCTTGGCGTTTTCATCATAGAAGGCGGACTTTGCCTCTTCAAATGAAATTCCATGCTTCTTAAGATTGGTCGAAGCCTTGCGGGCATCCCATTCGAACCGGAGTGAATTCATATGTACATTGTAATTACGATTTCGGGGAAGTTCAACCGATGCTTTTCAACGTGCGAATAGCCAGCTCTAAATACAAAAAGCCCCCGTTATTGCTAACGAGGGCTTTGCTTTTTGGTGGCCCGGGGCGGAATCGAACCGGGCTGAGGATGTCTGATCCGGCGGTTCAAGCCTTGCCGATCAGCTTGAGCTTTGTGGAGTGTGATCTTTTGTCGCTTTTGGTGTCAAATGCTCAATGACGCCATTACGACTGATAACCACAGCGGTTCCTGTAGCAGCCGCCAATTCGCGCGCGCGTTGTGCAGCTCTTTGCAAGGCTGCCCGAGACAGACGCAGGTCTCGATCATTTGACTCCTCAATGGGGCGCTTGTTCATGATCGGTTGCTCCAGTCAATTAGCACTGGCTCCGGGCCAGCGTTGTCGTATAAGGCCCAAGCGTCTACGCGGGGCGCATAGAGTTTTTCAAAATTCTCCTTGCCAGCCGCAAAGCGCCGCCGAATCACCGCCTCCGGAATATTATGCCCACCTTGTTTGACTCTCTGTGCTACGCGGGCGATAGCTTCGTCAGCACTGGCCAGTTGCAGGAAAATGATCTTTACCCGGTATCCTGCCGCTTGCCATTTCTCAATCAATCGTAGATACCCCCGGCCCGAAAGCGTGGTCTCAAAGGCGAAACTCGTGCGTGCGACAAAATGATTTGAAAGCTCTTCCAGCATTAGGCGCCCTGCACGCACGGCAGCATTTTCCGGCGCAAAAGGTGCGATTCCCGCGGCAATCAGGTCAGCATTGACGAAAACAGGGCAATCCGCTTCGTGCGGGAGGAATTCGCGTGCAAAGGTGGTTTTCCCTGCCCCATTAGGACCTGCGATGATGATAACCCTAGGCGCATCTTCCATGTTCAACACTCCATCGTGCGACGCTTGAGGGGGGGCTGAGCAATGGCGCGCGGGAACGCGTGGCCGCATGCTCCAGAAACGAAAACGCCAAGCGTTCAAAGCTTGGCGCATTATGACAATGTTCTTGGTGGCCCGGGGCGGAATCGAACCACCGACACAAGGATTTTCAATCCTCTGCTCTACCAACTGAGCTACCAGGCCAAGAGGCGGGAGTATAGCAAAACATTCCACGCCTGAAAAGCTGATGCGCTGCAAGGCTATAATCCCCTCATCGACTGAACCAAGTTCAACTATGAGACATGACTGGGATATCTGCGTGATCGGCGGCGGCGCTGTCGGCAAGGCCAGCGCGCTCGCGCTGGCCCGAGAGGGCTATCGGGTCGCGCTGCTCTCGCCCGAGGGCGAAAGTGCAGCCTTTGCTGGCGGAAGCGACGCGCCGTGGGATCTGAGGGTCTATGCGCTGAATCACGTCGCCCACCGGCTGTTGTCGTCGCTGAAGGTCTGGGACGCGATGGACGCCACCCGCATTGCGCCAGTCGATGCGATGTCGGTGCATGGTGATGACGCCACGCGTGGTCATTTGGGCTTTGATGCGTATGGCGCGCGTGTTGGAGCGCTCGCGTGGATCATCGAGGATGGCAATCTCAATCAGGCGCTTGACAGCGCGCTGCGTTTTGCAAACGGCGTGACGCTGCTCAGCGGACGCGCAGTCGCGCTCAAGCGTAATGATCAGCGCGCAGAGATCACGCTCGACAATGGCAGCAAGGTCCATGCATCGCTGGTGCTGGGTGCGGATGGTGCGAATTCCTGGGTACGTGCGCAGGCCGACATCGGGATGGACTATCGTTCGTACCATCAGCGGGCTGTCGTAGCAAACTTCTCTTGTACCAAGCCTCATCACGGTGTGGCCAGCCAGTGGTTCCTCGGTTCGGAGGGCATCGTTGCCTTGCTGCCGCTACCGGGTAATCGGGTATCGCTCGTGTGGTCTGCGCCGGACACGCTGGCCGACCGGCTATTGGCCGAGCCCGCCGAGCGCATTGCTGAATGTCTCGCAGCGCTTCCCGGTCAGACGCTGGGAGAATTCAGCCTCTTGCCGCCTGCCGCACCACGCGCATTTCAGCTGAGGCTGATACGTTCGCATTCACTGGTAGCGCATCGGGTCGCGCTGTTGGGCGATGCGGCCCATGTAGTGCATCCGCTTGCTGGGCAAGGAATGAACCTGGGTTTTGCTGACATCGATGCTTTGCTGTCGGCGCTGAGAGAGCAAGGTCGCGACGTGGACTGCGGTGATGATCGTCTGCTCGCACGTTACTCCCGTTTGCGGAAGGAAGATGTGCTGCTGATGCAGCTGACCACCGATGGCTTGCAAAGTTTATTCTCTTCTGAGCTGCTACCCGTCAAAATACTCCGCAATGCTGGCATGAGCTTGCTGAACAAGCTGCCTTTTATCAAGCAACGGCTGGTGTCGCATGCGCTTGGCCGCTCGCATCACTCACCCGTCAACGAAAGAACCTGATGACACTCATGAATTCACTCAAACGCATCCTCCTCGTCGCCATGCTGCTGCCCGCGCTTCCCGCAATGGCCGAAGCAGTGGAAGACAAGATCAAGAAGCTGCTCCAGCAAAGGCTGGGTGAAGGCACGCAGGTTGAGTCTGTCGCCAAGACACCTTACAACGGTTTGTACGAAGTCCGAGTTGGCAATGAGATCATCTATTCCGACGCGGAGGCTAAATACGTATTTATTGGTCGCATACTCGACACCGAGACCTCGCGCGACCTAACGCAGACACGGCTGGATGAGATCAACCGCATTCGGTTTACTGATTTGCCGCTGGATCTGGCAGTCAAGAGTGTGAAGGGCACTGGCAAGCGTGTGATCGCTGTGTTCGAAGATCCGAACTGCGGCTACTGCAAGCGCTTCCGCAAGACACTGGCCGATACCAAGGATGTCACGGTCTACACTTTTTTGTATCCTATCCTGAGTGACGATTCCCGCACCAAAGTAAAAAACGTCATGTGCTCGTCCGACAAAGCCAAAGCGTGGGATGACTGGATGTTGAATGGCAAAACGCCGACAGCGGCGCCCGAATCCTGCAACCCGAATGCCTCTGTCGACAAGGTCGTGGAGCTGGGCAAGAAGATGAAAGTCACCGGCACGCCGACGATTTTTTTTACTGATGGCACTCGCGTGCCGGGCGCCATTGACGTAAAGGCTCTGGAGTCACGGCTGGCCTCGATAAAATAATCAAGCGAAGCCGGCATCTTAGTTTGGTAAATTTATCCCACAATCAAAAAAACACGAGGAGATTGTATGTTCAAGGCCATTCTGCTGAACAAGAATGAAGACGGCAGTACTCGTGCTGAACTGACTCAGCTGGACGATACGCAACTGCCCGCTGATGGTGATGTCACTGTCGCGGTTGAGTACTCGACGATCAACTACAAAGATGGCCTGGCCATTACCGGCAAATCGCCGGTCGTGCGTAAATGGCCGATGGTGCCCGGTATTGATGGCGCAGGCGAGGTGATTGCATCGAGCCATCCGTCGTGGAAGGCTGGCGATCATGTGGTGCTTAATGGCTGGGGTGTAGGCGAGGTGCACATGGGCTGTCTGGCTGAGCGTGCGAAGTTAAAAGGTGACTGGCTGATACCGCTGCCGCACGATATGTCAACGCGCACCGCGATGGCGATTGGCACCGCAGGCTACACCGCGATGCTATGCGCGATGGCGCTGGCCGAGTGTGGCGTCAAGCCTGAGCATGGCGAGGTCTTGGTCACCGGCGCGTCTGGCGGTGTCGGTAGTGTCGCGGTGGCTATTCTGGCCGCGCGTGGCTACAAAGTCGTGGCCTCTACTGGCAAGCTGGCCGAGGCCGATTATCTGAAGTCGCTGGGCGCGGCCGAGGTCATTGACCGTGCGGAGCTTTCCGCACCGGGCAAGCCGATGCAAAAAGAGCGCTGGGCGGGTGTGGTCGATTCTGTCGGTTCACACACGCTGGTAAATGCGATCGCCCAGTGCCGCTATGGGGCGACGGTCGCTGCCTGCGGTCTGGCGCAAGGCATGGATTTGCCGGCGACAGTCGCGCCGTTCATTCTGCGTGGTGTGAAGCTGATTGGCGTAGACAGCGTGATGGCGCCACGTGAGCGCCGGCTGGACGCTTGGTCGAATCTGGCAAGTGAGCTCAAGCCACACACACTGGAAAAAATCACCCAAGAGATCACGCTCGCGCAGTCACTCGACTGGGCGCCGAAGATACTCGCCGGTGCTGTCAAAGGGCGTCTGGTTGTGAATGTGAGAGCCTGATGGCCGCTCGCCGCGAATCAGTGCAGTACCGTATCGCCCCCGTCGACCCGGCGCTACACCTGTTTGACATCACGCTGACGATTGCAAAACCCGCTGCCAACGGACAGCTGGTCTCGCTACCTGCATGGATTCCCGGCAGCTACATGATCCGCGAGTTCGCACGCAATATTGTCAGCATCAGCGCCCGCTGCGACGGCCGCAAGCTGCGGCTGACACAACGGGACAAGCATAGCTGGCAAGCGGCACCATGCAAGGGTGAGCTGCAGATTCAGTATCAGGTCTATGCGTGGGATTTGTCGGTGCGTGCCGCGCACCTCGACCAAACGCATGGATTTTTCAACGGCACCAGCGTGTTCCTTAAAGTACATGGCAAGGAATCGCTGCCACACATCGTGGATATTCAGCCGCCAGAAGGTGATGCCTATGCCGCATGGCGAATCGCCACCTCGCTGCCCGAGCACAAGGCACGGCGCCATCGATTTGGTGCGTATATCGCCAGCGACTATGACGATCTGATCGATCATCCGGTCGAAATGGGCGAGTTCGAACTGATTCGCTTTGATGCGCATGGTGTGCCGCATGAGATGGCGATCACTGGGCGCGTTCCCAAACTGGACAAAGTGCGGCTTGCAGCAGACCTGAAAAAAATCTGTGAGGCACAGATCGCTTTTTTCGAGCCCGCGTCAAAAGCAGCGCCCATGGATCGCTATGTATTCCTCACGCTGGCAGTGGGTGATGGCTACGGCGGGCTAGAGCACCGTGCTTCAACCGCGCTGATCTGCGCGCGCAATGATCTGCCCGTGATCGGTCAGGCAGAGATGAGCGACGCGTATCGCAGCTTTCTCGGACTGTGCAGTCATGAGTATTTTCATACCTGGAATGTCAAGCGCATCAAACCGGCAGTATTTGCACCTTACGATCTGAGCCAGGAAAATTACACCACGCTGCTCTGGCTGTTCGAGGGCTTCACCAGTTATTACGATGATCTGATGCTGCTGCGCGCGGGTGTGATCGACAGCGGCGCTTATCTGAAGCTGATCGAAAAGACTATCAATAACGTGCATCGCGGCAGCGGCCGGCTGAAGCAGAGCGTGGCCGAATCCAGCTTCGATGCCTGGACCAAGTATTACCGTCAGGATGAAAACGCGCCGAATGCCATCGTCAGCTATTACGCAAAAGGCTCGCTGGTGGCGCTGCTGCTGGATCTGGTGATCCGGCGCGATACTCAGGGGCGTCGTTCGCTGGATGACGTGATGCGCGCGCTGTGGCGGCGCTACGGTCGCGATTTTTATTCCGCCAAGAGTGGGCGCGGCGTGAGCGAACAGGATGTCGAGGCCTTGTTCGACGAGATCACCGGTCTGAAGCTGAAGCCAATCTTCGACCTCGCGGTGCGCGGTACGCGCGATCTGCCGCTGTCCGAGACTTTTGCTGCGGTGGGCATCGACCTGGCCGACCGTCGCAAGGCGGTAGCACCTTCGATGGCCGTGCGGACTCAGCGTGACGGCAGTCATTGCAAGCTGGGCGCGGTGCATGAAGGCGGTGCGGCGCACAAGGCAGGCCTGTCGGCAGGGGATGTTCTGGTCGCCATTGATGGTCTGCGCGTCACCTCCGACAATCTGGATGGTCTGCTACAGCGTTATCGTGTCGGCGACACGATCTCGGTCCATGCCTTTCGTCGCGATGAGCTGATGCAAGTCGAACTGAGGCTTGAGCCAGATGCTGCGCCACAGTTCGCGCTGGAGCCGCGCGACAAACCCGAGGCAGGTGCGAAGCTGCGCAAAGCCTGGCTCAGAAGCCGCGCATAACTCAATGCCAGTCAGTTAAGCCCCAAAGTCCCTGCATTCAATAAAAGACGCTGGATCCCGGCCTGCGCCGGGACGACGATATAAAGGCCGCTAGCAGCTAAAACGTCATCCCGGCGCAGGCCGGGATCCAGTGACTTTGAGATTTTCGATGATCAGGGACAATCTGGGCACTTCACTGACTGGCATGAGCGCATAACTCACTTTTCATCTCATTTCAAACAGGAGACCATCATGACCCAGCGCCTGCTCCGTCGTCTGGCATTCGCAACCAGCCTGTCGCTCGGCATCTCTGCCTGCCTTATTGCCGTAGCGCCGACGCTTCACGCAGCCGACTTACCGACTGCGTCACCGCAATCGCAGGGTTTGTCGGCCGAGCGTCTGGGTCGTGTGCGTTCTCTGTTCCAGGCAGAAATCGATGCCGGTCGAATGCCGGGGGTTGTGGTTCTGGTCGCGCGCAAGGGCAAGATCGTGCAGGCGGATGCGCTGGGTTTTCAAGACAAGGAGTCTGGCAAACCCATGAGGCGCGATACGATCTTTCGCGCGTATTCAATGACCAAGCCGCTGGTGTCCGTGCTGACGATGATGCTGGTCGAGGAAGGCAAGCTGCAGCTGACGGACCCGGTATCGAAATTTTTCCCGGCGATGGCGACCATGAAGGTGCTGTCGAATTCGGCCGATGGCAACAGCGAGCGTGTGGCGGCGGCAAAACCGATCACGATCCATGACCTGCTGCGTCATACCTCGGGCATCAGCTACGCAGAGTTCAGTCGCTTCCCGGCGATCAAGGGACCGTATCTGGAGGCGGGCCTGTTTTCAAATGAGGTACAGGGCCAGTGGATCATGCTGACACCCGAGCAGCAGGTCGAGGCACTGGCGAAAGCGCCGCTGCTTTGGCAACCGGGTACGACCTGGGAATACAGCTTGTCCACCGATTTGCTGGGCCGTGTGCTGGAAGTGATCGCCAAAAAATCGCTCGGCGAGCTCATGGATGAAAAACTCCTCAAGCCCTTGGGCATGAAAGACACCAGCTTTGTGGTGCCGGCTTCCAAGGCGTCGCGCATTGCCGAGCCTTTTCGCATCGATCCGCTGACAGGCCAGCCGTACTACCTCGTGCTTGATGTCACGCGCACGATGGGCAATGATTCCGGTGGCGCGGGCATGTCGACCACGGCGGACGACTATCTGCGCTTTTGTCAGATGATGCTGAATGGCGGCACACTCGACGGTCGCCGCTATCTCTCGCGCTCCACCGTGGCGCTGATGACCTCCGATCACCTGGGCTCGAAGATCGCCACGCCGGTGCAGCCCGGTGAAGTGCTGATGGGCGTGCAAGGTTATACCTTCGGGCTGGGCTTCATGGTGCGTCAAGGCGCGGGCATCGCCGGCGTCCATGGTTCTGAGGGCGACTACGCATGGGGCGGCTATGGCGGCACCTTTTTCTGGATTGATCCCAAAGAGCAGCTGATCGGACTGATGATGTCGCAGACGCCGGGTGCGTCGCGGCAGTATTACCGTCGAATGATCAAGACACTCGTCTATCAGGCGCTGGACTGATCCTCCCTCGACTCACTGGAGGTCGCATCGGCCACAGCGGCGCCTGATTCACGCAAGCAGGTGCGAGATCAGCGCATCGAACTCGACGTCGTCAACATGCTGATTGTCGAAGCGACGCAGCGCAGGGTGCGCTGGCGGCTCAACCCGCCGCTTCAGGTAGTCATCCCAATGCGCAAGCTTCCATGCATCGCGCGGGTCATTGCGATTTTCTATGCGGCGCTTGGCTTCTTCAGTGGAGAGGTCGATCCACGCGATCCGGCACACAGTGCCGGCGGGCATGCCAAGCTGCACTGGATCAAAGAACTTCCCCGCCATGAGCTCACGCGTGAACGGACCCACGAGCAGAACTTGCGATCCGAGTTCCAGATTCTCGCGCGTGATGTCGAGCAGGCCCGCGTATTCGCGGTCGCGCAGGTTCTGCAGATAGGTGGGGCTGTCGCGGTCGGCCGGATTGCCGGTCAGGAGCCCCATCACGTGTGAGCTGAACGCGCCGTAGGCCGTGTCTTTGTCGAGGAAGAAGAAATCCTTGCCGCCGCGCGCTGCAAGCACGGGCATGGCGCGCTTGGCGAGCGTGGTCTTGCCGGTGCCCGCATGGCCGGCGAAAAGCAGTAATCGGGCGGTCGTCATCGAGAGTCTTTCCAAATTGGCAGTAATGACAACTTTGTCAGGCAAAGTAGTGTTAAGACATCAAAACTTGTATCATGCAACATCGCAGCGTAATTGGCGGTATCGAGCAGGGATTTCTTTTCAACCCAAGACGATAAAGACACTATGGCTGATACCAACCCCCCCGGTTCCTTGTTTGTCGGAGATGGCGTGTTCATGCAGGGCACCATGACCGTACCTGGCGTGGCCAGCGTCGATGGCAAATTGCAAGGCCAGCTCACGGCAGATGTGATTGCCATTCAGACCAATGGCTCGGTCGATGGCAAGACCACGGCCAACCACATCAAAGTGGCCGGTTCTCTGACCGACACCACGGTCGCGAACCGGACGCTGGTTGTCGAATCCTCCGGCATGATCGCCGGCTCCATCACGTATGCAGAGATGGAGATCAAAAAAGGTGGCTCGCTTCAGGGCAGTATTCACAAGATCGGTAAGGCCATGCCGAGCTTCGAATCGGCACCCCCGTCGACGGCCCCTGACATGCCCGCCGCTACTCCAGACGCTGAAACCCCAGCGGCAGATCAACCAGAAGAGAATTCCTGATCTGCCGATCTGACGCAGGTAGCGCGCAGGCTGCCGAGCCGGCGGCTTGGCGCATGGTTGCCGTCATAAAGTTGCGGTCGTGGGGCGGTTCCTCGCGCAGTCACTTTTTCTTGAAATCCCGGAAGTCTTGATCTGGTTACTGGTTTTCTGTTGGAGGCAGTGCGTTAATCCCTTGACCTGCACTGTCTTCCGAGGAGAGCCCTGATGAACAAAGCCTTGATCAAATTGCTGGTAACCATGACGCTGTGCGCAGGCAGCATACTCGCGCTTCCCTCAACCAAGGCGGCAGACCTGAAGGCGGGACAAAGAGCCTTTGATGCCAACTCATGCAGCAGTTGCCATGAGCTTAGCGTCAGTACCATCGGGCCGTCGCTGAAGGACATTGCCCGACGCTACAAAGGCCAACCGGTGGAGCGTGAGCTGGCGCATCGGATACGGGCGGGCAGCGCAGGGCGCTGGGGTGGTGTGCCACATCCTGCCTACGAGGGGCTTGATGAAGCAGACGCTTTGATTATCGCAATGTGGATACTGGGTGGCACGCCCAGGTGATTTTCAGGAGAACCAACCTAATGAAAAAAACCTCGTTGGCACTCAGAGTGAGCCAAACCGAGTAAGCCACACTCGCTCTAGCGCACCAACCCGGCGCCCCTCACCTTGCAATCCTGCGTCGGGGCTTGGCTACTGCGGGCACATCGCCTCCGCCATGATGCGGCGGCGGATGTCCGGATTGCTTTCCTTGGACAGTTGCTCCATCAGCGTCACCATGCGCTCACCCTGAGCCTTCATCGTCGGTATCTCTGACAAGGCAGGCGTCTCACCTGGCTTGGCGGGCGGTGCCGCAGCGGGCTTTTCCTCTTGGTCCGCCGCCACCGCGCCCAAGCTGAGACCGAGGCTCAGTGTGGCGATGAGAATGCATGTCTTTTTCATTTCAAGCTCCCCATCATCGGGCTGAACCTCATTATAGGTGCAGATCATCAGGCACAACATCAGGCATATAATCGCGCAGCATCCTGTCCCTGCGTGTCAATGAAACAGCGCCTCAACGATCAGATCAAATTCACCTTCTACCTGTGTCTTATGACCGCAGGCATGGTCGCGCTGTTTCTGAGAGACGCGCCAGCCGCCGCTGGCGCACTTCCATGGGTCTATCAGTTCAGTATCGCAGGCTACTACGGCAGCTTGTTGATCATTATCAGTCTGCTGTTGTCGCCTTTGAATCTGCTCGCGCCGCTGCGCTGGCTTTTACCGGTGCTGGGATGGATCTGGCTGATGTATCTCGTCATCGATCTGGCGGTCTTCAATCTGTACCGCTTCCATCTCGACTGGCTGATGGTGCGCATGTTCGTGTTCGATTTTCGAGGCATGGGTATCCCGCCATTCGTACTTGTGCTATCAGGCAGCTTCGCCTTGCTGATGCTGGCTTTGCTTCTGTGGCTATATGCTGCACGTCGCACGGGTACGTCGCGACATTTGCCTTGGTTTGCCGCGGGTCTGTTGCTGATGCCCGCTGGACTCTCCGCCAACTCAGTCATCAATATCTGGGCAGCCCAATTCACCCGTGAAGAGATCACGGGCTATCGTCCGTACATGCCCTTGTACTACCCGGTAGAGAGCGGGCGCCATGCGCAGCACATCAGCGACTGGTGGCCCGAGATGTTCCCGGCCAGCCACGGTCAGGTCACCAGGGTGGCCGACCAGCCCGGCGGTATTGTCCAGTACCCGCTGCACAGCCCCGAGTGCAGGCCATCACCAACCCCTCCCTCGATCCTGATGATCGTTGTCGAGAGCTGGCAGGCTGACAGCCTGACGCCGGAGATCATGCCCCGTCTGTCGGCATTCGCCGCGCGCGCGACGCGTTTCGACAAACATCTGTCCAGTGGCGCTGTCACCGTACCCGGACTGTTCGGGCTGATGTATGGACTGCATCCGAATTATTTCGAACTGTTCAAGACCTCGCCTGCACGTTATCCGAGTCTCTTCACCGAGACACTGCATCAGCAGGGTTACCAAAGCAGCGTATTCACCTCAAGTCGTCTGGATGGTTTCTCGCTGGGTAAACTGTTTTTTGGGCGAGTGCCAGAAAGCCAGATTCATACGGAAAAATCCGATGAGCAGGTCATAGAAAAATACCTTTCATCGCTACAGAACACGACAGCCGCACCGAGGTTTGATTTTCTTTTTCTGACTTCGTCGCATTCGCCCTATACCTATCCGCAGGACTATGCGCGCTTCAAGCCGCTTCCCACATTGAAAGGTGGTTTTGCGCTCGATAAGCTGGCTGACAATGTGCCGTACAAGAACGACTATCACAACAGCCTGTTCTATTCCGACGCCCTGCTGGGGCGCGTACTGGAAGCAGCGCGCAAATCCGGTGTGCTGGACACCAGCTGGGTGGTGATCACGGGCGATCATGCCGAAGAGTTCAACGAGAATGGGTTGGGCTATTGGGGGCATGGCAGTAATTTCACGCGTTGGCAGACACAGACACCGCTGCTGGTGATGGCACCCGGGCAGTTCGCTGCACGCCGTGAAACAAAGCTCTCACTGCACCAAGACCTGGTGCCCACGCTGATGCAAGAAGCGCTGGGCTGCAAATCACCCGCCGAGGCCTACAGCCATGGCATGAACCTTTTCCATTTGCCCGAGCGGCGAGGGACGCTACTGGCGTCTTACATGATGCAGGCTTACTGGATTGATGACATTGTGTTCGACAGAACGACCAATCGCAGCTATGACTGGCGCGATATGAAACAACCCCGCACGCTAAGCGATATGGACGCCGTCAGGGGCTTGATGGAGGAGGAAAGGCGGTTCTTGGTGCGGCGATAAAAAAGCAAAGAAAAACAAAAAAACAAAGAGAAAAACAAAGAAACAAAGGGACACTCACTTTGTTTTTCTGTTCAAACAAAGTGAGTGTCCCTTTGCAGGGGCGTTACGGGGAAGACCCGTCAATCAAAGATCTCGGCGAGCCAGGATTTATG
>Ga0315901_10006302_pt1 | contig 14238 bp, 15 predicted proteins | sample LakEriMetagenome_10_FD_203761 | JGI IMG/M metagenome (GOLD analysis project Ga0315901, IMG submission 203761) | Freshwater fungal communities from buoy surface, Lake Erie, Ohio, United States - Buoy 2 MA116 | ecosystem: Environmental > Aquatic > Freshwater > Lake | place: USA: Lake Erie, Ohio... | reverse complement strand
GGGTGTTATTTCGGTAATGCCTGCTGGAACTTTTACAACGGATCGTCCGACTCTGAATGCTATAGGGAACCCTATAGTTATGAACATGAAGGCTTTGAGTTACGGGGACGTCAACGGAAGCTACAATCCACCTCCAAGGGCACCTGTGCTGGTATTGGATTCAGTCTACGGAAACGGGAATGTGGGAACGGCTGTGGTGAGATTCACTACAGCGGGTTCAGGGGTGTTTGAGAGGGGGATTGTGTGGAGTTCTTCGCCGAATCCCACGGTTTCTTCAAGTAAGTCGGTTGCAGGGTCTGGAGGATTTGGGTTTACGCATACCTTCCCATTGACGAACATCACCACCGTTCAATATGCAAGAGCCTATGCCAGAACGACGGCTGGTGTCTATTACAGCACTGAAAAAAGTTTTTCCTCTGTTCCATGGAATCGTTGTCCCGGAACACCCTCGGTCACCGATATCGACGGGAATGTGTACAATACGGTACAGATAGGGACACAGTGCTGGACCCAGAGTAATTTGAAGACCAGTAGGTATCGGAATGGAGATACAATTCCGACTGGATTGAATAATAATGATTGGGGGAATACTACATCAGGGGCCTATTCGATTTACGACAACGACCCGGTGAATGATGGATTGTACGGGAAGTTATACAACCATTATGCGGTGACGGATAGCAGGAGTTTATGCCCTACGGGTTGGCATGTTCCCTCGGATGGTGAGTGGACTACACTTGAGAACCACTTAGGAGGTTCAAGTGTTGCTGGAGATGCATTGAAGAGCACAGCGATGCACCCCACTCCAGGTGGGTGGTGGTGGTATCTTTCAAATACGGGAGCTACGAATTCTTCTGGTTTCACTGCTCTGCCAGGTGGGTTCCGCGTCAGGGGCGGGAGTTGCACTAACTTGACCAATATCGGCTGGTGGTGGTCCGCGTCCGTATGGTCCGCGTCCGAAGCCGTCGAGCGCCATCTGATCTTTAACACCAGCAGCATCAACCGCAACGCCAGCGACCGCGCCACCGGCTTTTCGGTCCGCTGCGTAAGGGATTAGGGATGTGCGTTTCGGGATTCGACCCCTATTTGGTGTAATTATTTTAGTGGGTTTTTAGTTACTAGACCCTTAATTTTTCGAGTTTTTGAATATTTTGACCTTATATGTCATAGGTGTTATGTGATATAAGGTGGAGTTGTTAGGGAAATGGGTAATTGAATTTCCCTCCTTTATCCTATCTTTAAAAGGATTTTTGTTATAAATTTATATTTTTTACTAAATTCTTATCAATTTTAAAACCGTTTTATTAAAAAAACGTCCTTATTAGCATGCTTACACGCCCATATCCATTGATAGATAAATTCGTGGCTAACGGGGCAAAGGCCGGTTTCGTTGCCCCGAATGCTAATCAATTCAGGGCTCCATTTATCGATCTGAAGCCATTGAGCGGCCACTTGCTTCATGCGATCATTGAATTTAAGGGTTTTGGCTTTGCGGGCATGGCTTTTAGTCGTCTTGCGCCCAGTATTTCTGGCGCCATAACAACCTGCTGTGGTTCCTCTTAGAGCCGAATTGCGCCGAAATTCCCTGCATAGGATAGAAGGATGTACCCCAATTTCATGGGCGATTTCTTAATTGCAGCGCTCGTTCAAACGGCATAAAATGCCCCCAGAGACTTTTTTTAACGTTCATTATCATAATTTTTCAAAATATTTTGAAAAATTTTGCAGAAATATTGAAAATATACTAACTTAGTATACACAATTAAATCATCTAAAAATGGAAAACAAATCTTTTCTTAAACATTCCTCACTTTCATTATCGGATATTGAAAACACAGATAGTGAAATCCTAAAAAGAATTGCTAGTGACCTTGAGGACCAAAGTGTAGTAAACATGGCTCATTCATCTCACAGCTCTTCTTCTGGAAGAGGTCACTCTTCCTTTGTGTCAGGTTCTGCTGCGAAATCAGAAAAATCTAGTGAAAAATGATTTTCAAGAAAGGGGGCGGATTAGCCCCTTTCTTTTTTTGGTAAAGGCTCTGTAACCTATTATGGTGAAAGGGTTAAATTTATTTTGGGGCACACCTTTTAGAATCACCCAATGGGAGGATTTCGGAAGGTACTCCGAAGATATTATCGGGTTGGTAAAAGAATATGATAATGTGGTTACAAAAGAAAAGAAGTGTGTCAGGATTGCTGGTTTGGATGCAGGACTAACTACCAAATGGTACACTTACAATTTTCTTCAAACCAATCACCCTTCCATTTATAAACTCCGTGAATTTGTTTTTTATGAAGTCAAAACCTATATCGAAGAATTGGGTCACAAGGAATCCAGTCTTTACTACCAGAGTTGGGCTAATTTGCTCAAGGACAAAGAGGTTTTAGCTATTCATAGTCATGAGGGTCCATACAGTTTTATTTCAGGGGTTTTTTTTGTAAAAACGGTGGCTTCAAGTACCAAGTACTTTAATCCTATTGATAGGAGAATTCCAGGCGTAGTTGATTTTTTTGAATCAGAATTAGAAATCGAGAATGTCGAAGGGGAATTGGTTATTTTTCCTTCGTTTATAGAACATTGTTCGACTCCGACGCTAGAAAATTTGGAAAGAATAACAATTGGCTTTGATATCCTAAAAGAGGCTCCCGTCGATCGATTTCATAATAGTTTTGGTCAACGGGTAATTGACAAGTTTTGATGATAACCAAAAGTCATTAATGGAGAGCAAGTTTGATTACAAATACCTTTCACCCATTTACGATGCATGTAAATCTTTATTTTGGGATAATTATTCTAAACAACTCAAATCGGTTTTTTTAAAGATACCCAAGTCAGTATTAGACCTTGGGTGCGGATCCGGTTTAGCTATCAATCATTTAAATTGCAAACCAGATTCTTATCTTGGAGTAGATATTTCTCAATCCATGCTTGAAGTGGCAAAGGCGAAATATCCAATATTTGATTTTCGTCACAAATCCATATTAACGTTTAGTGAACCTAGAGAATTTGATTTGGTTCTCTCTGCCTTTGACACCATTAATCATTTGCTTAGGATTGAAGATTGGGGTTTGGCATTTCACACGGCAAGGCGTCATCTGAGCTCAGAAGGCTATTTTGTCTTTGATGTAGTAACTCCATTCGATCACGAGTTCAATTGGCCCGGACAGGTGAATGTCACTGAATCCGATAACTGGCTATACATTCAAAGAAGCGAATTTGATAAGGGAAATGGCATGGCATCGATCACCAATACAATTTTTCACAGATTTGATCTCACATGGACGAGATTTGATGAGGAAATTAAACAAATTTCTTTACCGGTCAATATTATTCTTGAGTTGCTTAACAATGCGCGCCTAGAATGTTTTAAGATAATAGATTTACAAAGTGGGGACCCTCCTATTGATTCATCTGCAACTCTACTTTTCTTTTGTAAATCTATCAACTAGCATAAAGAAAAATGTTATCAAACGACAACTCCTGGTTTCAACTAAAAAATCGAAGATTACTTCTAGATTTGATTGCCGTATTAAATCACCTTAAAAAAGGGAATACCGGTAATTCTGAGTTGGGTTTAAAGATTGAATACATTAAGTCTACGGAAGTCTCCTACTTAGAGCGAGTTTTTTTATCCCCTGAAGGACGTCAATGGATCTATTTTATTTACAGTGAAGCAAAAAATAGAGGAAAACCAAACCTATTAATGCAACAATATGCTGCATGGTTAGGGATAAATCAAGAGGAAGTGCTTTACTATCTGGTGGGTAAGCTAGACGAATTTATTTTTGCACTTTTTCTAATTTCTGGAAAAACTGGTCCAAAACAGATCAAATTAGACTTTAACGCGGATTGGGTAGTGCCCGGCATGAATCTATTCAGTAAAGGTTCTAAAAAGTATAGTTTATTTTTCAATCCAGATAATGATCTTCAACTAATTACATCCTTTAGTGAAATCAGGGTAAGAATCCTAAATGATTTATCTCCCCCTGTGGAGTTAATTTTTGAAAAATTCCAAGGTTCTTCAAAGTATCCTTTTTGTATTGATTTATATTCTGAGGTTTCTAGAATTAATATTCAGGGCAGGGAGCATCTTCCCAGAATATCCCCCAATAGCAAAGAATTAATAGCCCGGCAAGTCGATGTGATAGAGAAAGCATTGGCCTATATCAAGGTTTTTGACCAAAGTATTGAGGGGTATTTTAAAGAGATCCCAAATTATTTTGTACCGATTCAAGCACCTGAAGGAGCATTACCAAGTAGCAGTAATTCTTCCATTGATACTATGTTCTGGTATTCTGTTACGGATCAACCCTTACTTATGGCAGAAATGATTATTCATGAGTATAGCCATCAGCGTTTGTTTAGACTTCAGGATATTGACCCTCTCATTGATCCGGTAATATATGGTTCAGGATGGGAGAGATGTGAAATTTACTCGCCTTGGAGGGATGATCCCAGACCGATAAATGGGGTTTTTCATGGATTTGTTGTATTTACTGAGGCTTCCCGGTTTTGGATGGCACTTATAAAAAATGGTGGTTTGAAGGATTCAGATATAGACATTTCCAAAAGAAGAATGGCGATGCTGGTATTGCAGTTAAATCATGCAAGAGAATCGCTTAGGAAGTGCACATTTACTTCCCAGGGTGAGGCTGTTTTTTCATTTTACGATGATGCCTTAGATAATGAATTGATTCCTTATGTTGAAGGAAATATGCTTTCTGATTTGCGTCCATTTTTTATGGAGCATCACGATAGAGAACTTCCTTCCGGATCCAGTATTTTTGAGGTTGTCAACAAACACAAAACCCAATGGATAAATAGAAATGGCCAATTCAATTAAGCCAGTACCCCTTTCAAGCTTTGTAATAAAGGTGGCAAGTAGATGCAATTTGGACTGTTCCTATTGTTATGAGTACAATATGGGGGATTCTAGTTGGAAAAAAATGCCAAAAGTCATGTCTGAGGAGGTGTTTTCTAAAACACTTGTTAGGATTAAAGAACATTGTGAAAACCATCACTTCGACAACATCAGCATCTCACTTCATGGGGGTGAACCTCTCCTTGTTGGTCATCGGATTATGGGTAACTATGCGGAGTTGATTGAAAAAGTGATCGGAGGTCTCAGGGTTTCTATTGGAATACAGACCAATGGGTTGTTGATTGATGAAGAATATCTTCGGCTTTTTCAACAGCATAGAATATCTCTGGGAGTAAGTCTGGATGGTTTACCGAAAAACAATGATCTATTTAGGCATTACCACAATGGGAAAGGTTCTGGGAAAGATGTGGAAAATAAACTTGGCCTGCTCAAAGGTTTAGGGCTTTTTGGTGGGATTCTTTCGGTCATCCATGTGGATGCTGATCCTGTGGAAACATGGAGGTATTTAGCCAATTTTGATCCTCCAGTAATTGATTTTTTATTTCCGCATGCTCATTGGGCCAATACAAAAACTCCAGAACAGTTTGATAGGATTGTTCAACACGGAGAGTGGTTATGTTCCATTTTTGATGATTGGTATGGGGGATACCGTCAAGATATTCGAATCAGGTTTTTTGAAGAAATTCTATATCGGATTTTTGGTCATGCTGGCTCTTTAGAGTCCTTGGGGCTGGAGGAGGTGACGCTCGTCACGGTAGGGGTGAATGGCGACTACGAACAAGTCGATACTATGAAGTCTGTTTTTCCGGGAGCTCATACCACCTCAATGAATGTGTTTGATCATACCTTGGATGATTTATTGACCAATCAAAATGTGATTGCCAGACAAACGGGGATGTCAGGATTGTCGGATCAATGTAAACAGTGCCATCTGGTGTCGATTTGCGGGGGTGGCTACTATCCTCATCGATATTCTGAGGATAAATATTTTAACAATCCCTCTGTGTATTGTGCTGCACTAACCAAGACAATTTCTCATATCAGTAAAAGGGTCAGGGAAGATTTACGTAGTAAAAAACATGATTAGAGCCAATTCAATACAGGAGATTTGCGCAAAACTGATTCAAATCCTTGGCCTTGTGCAATGCAGAGAAGTTATTTCGGCATGGGCAGGTCAAAAGGTTGCCAGGATTGGTGTCAGTTCATCTCGGTTAAAAGAAACCCTTCAACTTCTGGATGAGCTAAGACTTACCTATCAATTGCTACCTGAGTTGGTATTTGCGAAAAGAGACATTGGAAAAGGCGGCTGGTCAAATAAATTTCACGAGGATAAAAATCTACCATCTTATAAAGGGGACCATTTAATCTATTTTGGGAAGTCGGCTGACGTGGTTTCACGTTCCATGAAAGCAGATTTTTATGGTGACGAAGGGGAATTTGGGAATAAATTGGGCATTCCTTCTTGTTGTGTTGATTTTTATTTGACTCAACAGGAAAAAGCATTTGAGAAACAAAACGATTTTGTACCACTTGTTTTTGCCAATACTCCTGTTTTGCATTCCTTTAATTTTTGGAACAACTACGTTTCTCAATATTTCGGCTATGCATTACTCAGTTTTTTTCCCTGCTCATTCAATTGTCAGCACGCGGCAAACTTCGCACAAAACACATTTGATCTGATTCATCCGATTTTGCCTGAGCAGGCAGAAAAAATCCTACATTTTCAAAAACAGCCAATTCTATACACGGAATATCGGGGGATTTACCTTTTTGAGGGGGCAAAGTCGTTTGCGGGTAAAACCTTTGTCCAGGATTGCGTCATTCATTCAACATTAAACCAATTCTCACGAACTCATAGGAAGATTAGTCAAACTAAGGAAATTGAGGTTTTGGGAAAGGAGAAACTATCTTTAACCTCTCAATTAGGTGATTTTATCGAAATAAACAGCAGTAATTGGGCAATGTGTACTTTCGTATGAAAACTGAATTTATCCAGCAGGCAGAACAATTGATCAGCGAGTTATCCGTCATTGAGGATCGACACTTGCTCGAAATTCTTGCCGTCCATTCCGGTCTGAAGAATGTCATGAGAATTCATATGTCCAATAAGGAGGAATACCGAATTCTTGAAACTTTTTGTATAAATAATTCATTTCACTTGGCTCATTCTGACTTTCGTTTGAAGCTCAGCTGGACCAATGAAATTGGAGATAGATTTTATGAGGATGTGCCTTGGGAAGATACCTCTGCGGATGAGTTTATCGCGTATTTCACAAAGAATGATTTGGAATCTTTAGCTAGATCTATTTCTGTAGAACGAGAGGGTACTCATAAAGAAGCCGGATTACTTTACGGGTATCCACGGTGCTGTTGTGAAAACTATGAATCTATCTCTAATGGCGAGGAATGGGTAGATGTCCTCTCAAAAAATAGTCAGGGCACATTTTTTTCTCCTTGGTCAAATAAACTAGCATATCTGGTTCATGGATTTACTCTATTCCCCGATTATTTTCCTTGTGGCTATTCTTGTGCATCCACAATAGAATTAAGTAAAAAATATTTCCGTCTTGGGGAAAGTTACAATTTGGGGAGTTTTGTTAAAAATCAGTTTAATTTGATGAGCAGAACCTATTTTGTGGCTCAGGACAGTATTATTTCATTTGAAGGGGCGAAGGTAGTTAATGACATGCTTCATCTTTCTACACAAAATAGAGGTGTTTATGGTAAGGATTTTACGGAGGGATTTCTGAGAGATTACTTTACTATTTCATTGCCAAAGGAGAATGAGTGCTGTTTTTGGAAATGGGGTGATTCAACTTATCGCGTTTTTGTGTTTTCAGATGCAGAAGATCTTAAGCATTGACTTGGATGCCCTTTGGGAGGGTACAGATACCATTTATCGGGATCCTGGTAAAAAATTGGATCATCACTTATTTCAAGTGGTCAAATCTCTAAGTGAATGTACGACAAGAAACTTGGAAGTTGGAATCGATCATCATCAGATTTGTCTTTTGCTTGATGATTGTTCAGAAAGATTTGAAATCGATCATTTGGATGCTCACCATGATCTTTATGCTGAAAATTATATTTCATGGCTTAATCCTCTCTTTATAAGGGGAAGAAGGGTCAACATCGGTAATTTTTTATTTCAGTTGCTTAGGGAGAGAAGTTTGACGTCAATGCATTGGCTAATTCCTAGTGGAATGGACCCAGAAGCTTCTTACAGGGAGATTCAGCTGTTAGTTGGGAACTTCTATTCCCAAAAAGTTAAGGTAAGTTGTGCAAGGCACTTTCAATTTTCTACACACTATGATTTAATTTTCATATCCTTGTCACCTGAATGGATACCTATTTCGGATTTGCCTTATGTTACGGAAATTTTAAAAGATTTTAAGTTCTCAAGTGATACAATTGAAACCTGTATAAATGCCATGTTGAAAAGATGGGATTGTGGAGATGATCCTTTTCTAACCCGGAAAGATCGATTTTACTTTGACTATAGCTATAAATGATCAAAAATATTAACAGAATTTCTAAGTTGGGTTTGGGCTTGTACCTAGGTGAGGAATCAGTAGAAACTGATGAAAGAATCCTAGAGGTCATGCAGTTTGCCCTCGATCAGGGAATTTTAGTTTTTGATTGCGCTCCTTCCTATAGAAACCTCAGGTCTGAGAAACTCTTAGGCGACTTGCTTCAAAGAAACCCTGAAAAGGATGTGATCATTTCAACAAAGGGTGGTTTTGTGCCGTTTGATTTTAAACAGGGAATTGAATCAGAAATTCAATATGTTAGGAGATTGATTGAAAGAGGTTTGATTAGGGAAGAGCTTTTTGATCAGGAACATTTTCAGACTTTCGATTTCAACTATTTGGATTATATGTTGACCAATACCTTATTGGTTTTGAATAGAAAATATGCAGATATCTACTATTTACACAATCCAGAATATTTCTTGGAAAGAGTTGGGAGACCTATGTTTTTAAATGTAATGAAGTCCGTTTTTCTTTGGCTAAGAGATCAACTACAATCGGGAAGAATTGGTTCTTTTGGAATTTCTTCTTGGAATGGATTTTTTAACGATAAGGTAGAAAGTTCATTACAATTAGAGGAGTTTTATCGCCTTGCAAAAGAAATTGGAATTGAGCATGATTTTAGTTTCATTCAGATTCCATTCAACTTCCTTCAAACGCAAGGTTTGTTCTTTAAAAACCAATCTTATGAAAATGAAAAATTTAGTCTAATCAGACTTGCAAAAAGATTAGGAATTTCGATTATTTCAAGCGCTCCTTTAGGCCAAGGTAGGCTTTTAAAGTATAAATTTCCCGTTAAAGTAAAAAATATATTTTCAGGGATGTCAGCTTCTCAAACCAATCTTTCCTTTGTATTATCCACGCCAGGAATTACTTGTACCCTTGTTGGTACTACTTCACTCGAGCATTTTAAAGAAGCTGCTTCAATTTATTGCGATCAGCAATATGGAGAACAACGTTTCATTGATACAATTCTGTCAAAATTATGATTGTCCAAAATATTTACAGTTCGGATTTTGTTGATGAAATTGTCCAACATAATGTCAATAGAAATCTTATACGATATAATTTGTTCATGAAATTTATCATGAATCATTCTCCTCTTTTGGAAGAGAGGGATCTTGCAATTAGTATTTATGATCATAGCAAAAAAATCCCGCCTGGGGCTCTTGCCGCAGTTTTTTCAGATCCTTCATTTTCTTATTGGATTTATCTTTCCACCTGTATAAAAAGAAGGCTTGAAAATGGTGAAGAAATCCCTGAATCAGATCTTCCTTACCTGAAGGGATTGACAAACAAATATCTTCAGACTCCACTTCATTTTCACTTGACAGAAATTAATAGGTTTTTATTTTCGGCTTCCTTGCTTTCAAGATTGCCAATGGAGTCTACTATAAATATTCTTGAAGGAGTATTCTATCTTCCTATTTTAGGTCTTTATTTTACCTTGGATACCGATACCACTCAAACCATAGCCTCCTTCAATTTAATTGGAAATAGCTTCACGTTTAAAATTGGTGATCAGTTATTTGGCCAGATTGAGAATTTACTTTTTTTGGCAGAATGCGGATCTGATGGATTTATTCAGGAAGGTAATGCTTTCGCGCAGGCATCAATTTTTGGTCCAGGAGGAAAAATGATAATAGATCGAATCGATCCCTTTGTTCGCTGTGAATGGTCTATGTTTTACAGAAATCCTGACGGATCTGGGTACTTGCCCCTTGGGTTTTCAGAAATAATAAATGAGACACCAGTTGTTAAAGACGCTTTTCAATTGATCGAAAAGTACTGGATCGAAATGGCCAATCATATTTCTTCCACTATTCGAGTGGTTCATTTAGTGAAATCTCCTTACCCGGATAGGCATATGTCCTGTACTTCAGAACTTTTTTTTGGTAGTATTCTTACTTCTACCGGTAACGAATTCCAACTGGCAGAAGCGTTGGTTCATGAGTATTCCCATAATCTCCTTAATATGGTAATCTTGGCCGGTGAGATTTTTGAGGGTCAGGTTCCCCAGGAACAAATTTATTATTCCCCATGGAGAGAGGATCCTCGACCCATTTCAGGAGTGTTGCATGCTGTATTTGTCTTTACAAATGTTTCCGAGTTACTTGACAGATTGTCCGTAGCCTTTCCTAATGATATTTATTTGAAGACCAGAAGGTTTGAAAATTTCATTCGACTTGAAATGGGATTATTGGTTTTGCGTGAATTTTCTTTTAAAAAAGATATGGCCAATGCTATTTTAGCGGATTTGGAACGCAAAATTCAGAGGTTAAGAACCACTTTTAGCTTCGTCGATTTGAAACTTTACCAAAGGGCTCAGGTTATTCATCTAAAGCATTGGATTAAGAGTTATGGTATAGCTAATTTGCCAAATTCCCTAAAAAATTTACTAGTAAAGCAGGAATGAGAGCTTTTTTGAAAGGTAAAGAGTTATTGTTGTCTTTGATAGTAATAAATGAGGAGGACATATTTTTGTTTCACTAACTAGCCTATAATTTAGCAAAAAATCTCAAAATATGTTTGGATATATTATAATTGGAGCATTGGTTTGGTTTTTTTACAAACCAGTGAGGAAATTCTTTTTATTTCGTGAACTTGATAAACTCACGGACGAATCACGTGACTTATATGTTCGTAGTCGTTTGAAATATATTGACTACGGAGTGGGTTTATCCCGTAAAGAACAAGAACACAATGACGAGATGGATCGTTTGGATAATGAAGAAAAAGAAAAGAACTATCTCGAAATTGGTATTCGTGAAACTGACCGCGAAAGACAATATCGGGAAGAAGGTGATGCCTATCTCAAAAAGCTTCAAGACAAGTACGGAGAAGAAATGGGTTTAAAAATTAAAAACAGAGAGCTTTCTGTAGGGATGACTAAAGAAATGGTTATTAAAATGAAATTTGAACCTGATCATAAAACACAACGTGTATCAAGGGGAAAGGTAAGAGAGGAGTGGTTTTATAATAGCTATAAAAACAGATTGGGTAAGTACAGCTACAGATTCCGTGTAGTCATTGTTAATGGATTGGTTGAAGGTTGGAATGATATAGCATAATGAAAAATTCAGTTAAATATGGGTTTGGACCAAAAATGGGATTCTCTTTTTCATGGAGGAGGTTACTTGGATTATCAGGAATGAGGACTTCTATTGCAAGAAAAACCGGAATTCCAACTACTTTAGAAGGATTGTATAGGAAAGTTGGAAGAACCATTGTGAAAGCCATCTTCAAGTTTTAACAGTTTTTTCTCTTGTAAGAAATTCATTCAATCAAAGGCGGGTTTTCAATTCCTTAAGGTTTGAATTCTTTGAATTACTTCTGTGGACTTTTAATAAATAACATTTAGACTACAACAAGTTCACCTCTCCTCTAACTTTATGTAGTTACCCTTTTTCCAGACATGTTTAAAGTGTTAGGTTAAAGTTGAATTTGTTGTTTCCATTGTGAGGGCATTCGTTGCTGTATGGCTTCGTGTGAATTGACATCCCAAGTCAAGACCACCAAAATCGATGCTTGATTTTGGGATAGCAGGACATTAATAAATCGTTAAGGCGAGGAAATCTGCGTTTTTGGCTTTAGGACGCAATATTTGAGTTATACACAAAAAGTAAAAAACATTGCTACAAAAGGTATGAATGGGTATTTTAGCGGCTCCAAATTAACCTAAATATGAGTCCGTTTTTCACAATTCAACAAGCAAATCTAAATCCACGTATTGGTTCCTCATATGCTGGAGGTATTGTCTTTTATTTAGACCAAACCGGTCGGCATGGACTGGTATGTGCACCTTACGATCAGGGCACCTTATGGTGGGGCTGTAACAGAAAGGCAATGCTTGAGACGTCACGGAACTTAGGTAGAGGCCGAGCCAATACCTCACTCATGGTGTCCAGGTGTCGCACAAAAACCACTGCTGCGAGAGAGTGTCATAATTTGTGGGTGTATGGGTACAGTGATTGGTACCTACCAAGTATTGAGGAGTTGAAGTTGATGTTTTATAATTTGCATGCTCGTGGTGTAGGTAACTTCAATGGGGGCTACTATTGGTCATCGACTGAGTACAATCCAGCCTTGGCAATTGCCTTCGACTTTCAGTTTTTTACCTTCCGGTTCGAGTGCCTTCTGACCAAGAACTATTATTGTCACGTTCGAGCCATTCGGTCATTTTAGGATATTCTATGCATTCTCATCCTAAGCGACCAATCCAATACGGCCTATTCTTATGTCCTGTTTGTCGACATCACCACCGAGTCCATGGTGGACCAGATCATGGCCAAAGTAGCCGCTTAAATATTATAGCAAAAATATTACATCAAGCGCTACAAAAAGGGAAAACGGGTGTATCTTTGTGTCGTTGTTGATCAGCAATAGTTCTTCTCTCACCGTTTCACCCTCTCACCCTCTCACCCTCTCACCCTCTCACCGTTTCACCCTCTCACCCTCTCACCAACACCCAGACTAGTCTAAAAAAATTTGCCCAATGTAGTATAGCAGAATAGCACAACTGCTGACTACGAATGCTCAACAAAGATACGATTATACCCATGAACCACTCCACCTCACCCACCGCTGACTTTGATGGTCAGCACCAAACCTTGAAAGAGGCCCGAAATCAGATCGCTGACCTTCAGAAGTTGGTCAATGTTTTGGTCTCAAGTTACGGTGAACTAAAGCTCGAGACTGAGATGATCAGGCAAAGCCTGGCTTCCATCACTCAGTCCCTCGAAGACAAGTTGAATGCCGGCAAGGATCGACCTCAGTACCTGACCACTGCGGAGGTTTCCAAGAGAACTGGGTACACCTCTTGTACGATCCTGAAGTTTGTTAAGGAGGGCAAGATCAGCCCGACGGGGTGTGCGGGCAAATTCAAGAAATTCCACGTCGATGAGGTGGAGAGGTTCATGGGAAGACTCGATCTGAACCAACCCAGGCCTTCAGCACAGGGAAAGTCGAAGAGGGGTTCTTCAAATTCAAGCTCATCCTTCAACAATCGCAGGGCGGCCTAAAACTCATTCTCAAAACATCAATCTCTATTAAATTTTAACACATTCAATTTTCTAATTAATCATTCAAACCAAACTAAAATTCGGAATTCACTAAAGATCCTTTACCCAAGGAGAACCTCCAAGACCCGATGATCCCAGTCATCGGGTTTTTTCTTTTATACACCCCCCTCCTTATCCTAGGTTATTCCCCCCTCATAAGGGCCTCAGAGGGGTATCCCCTTCCTCCCCCATGGGTGTGAATAGTCTAGTTAAGGTCGATACCGCGTAAAAAATTTCCCCCAAAATTTTTGAAAAATTGATCTCCTTAGGACTCAAGATCTGGGTATGGAATGATCAACTTCAGGGAGAGTATTGGGATATCGGGTGTAAGAAGGTGTCGGGGCAATATTCGTAGGAGGGGGGTCAATATCCCGGAATGGGGGGGCCGAGTCCTAGTTGATCTGGAATGGCTTGTTATGACCTCGACAAATTTGGGACTTTTTTTGGGACTTTTCGGGTGGAAGGAGGGGGAGATTTCTCTCCCTCTCCTCGTAACCCCCTGATTTTCAGGTGGGCCCTGCAGGGCACGATCCTGCGACCTACTGATTATGAGTCAGACGCTCTAACCGGCTGAGCTAAGGGCCCGTCTGCGGATGATAGTAAGAGGCCCCTCGGTTGAATAAAACCCGGAATTTCCAGGTTCAAGGGCCTATCGGCAGAAGTGAGGCGAAGTTAAGAACGGGAGCTTAGCCTTCGTCAACAGGGCGGATGAATTTGAGGGGGACGGTGACGACGACCGACCTTTGGAGGATCTCAAAATCAACC
>Ga0315901_10006294_pt1 | contig 14250 bp, 21 predicted proteins | sample LakEriMetagenome_10_FD_203761 | JGI IMG/M metagenome (GOLD analysis project Ga0315901, IMG submission 203761) | Freshwater fungal communities from buoy surface, Lake Erie, Ohio, United States - Buoy 2 MA116 | ecosystem: Environmental > Aquatic > Freshwater > Lake | place: USA: Lake Erie, Ohio... | reverse complement strand
TGAGCCATTCTTTATATTCCTCACGCATGACAAGCGTGGCTATGTCGATCTTCTCACGAAGAGCCTTGAGGATCTTCTCCTCAACCGTGTTCTCCGTGACAAGGTCAATGTAAGTAACCGCGTTCTTCTGGCCGATACGATGCGCTCGATCCTCGGACTGAAGTCTGACCTCTAAGTCATAAACATTGTTATAATATATGACAGTTTTGGCCTCAGTCAGGGTCAGACCGTATCCGCCCGTGCGTGGCTGTCCGACGAAGAACCGGAGCTTGGAACTCGGATCTTGGAACTTCTCAACGATGTCCTGCCGCTCTTCAGCAGGCGTGTCACCGTAATACATGGCGGCTGATCCTTCGCCATACTCATCATTCAGCATATTGGCGATGCGCTTTATGTCTTCTGTGAAGACGGCCCAGATAATCACCTTGCCGTCGATCTCGTCGATGGTCGCGGAAAGCTCCGCAAGTTTGTTGGTCGGCAGCGATGTCATGACGCCCTCGTCGTCTGTCACGTTCCCGGAGCAGATCTGTTGCAGGCGGAGGATCTGTGTCAGGACATTTGTCGCTGTCACAGTTGACAGGTCGCCTGCCTCGTTGACTAACTTAGCCAAGGCCAGCCGTTTCATGTAACCGTAAGCCGTCGCTTGTTCGTCGGTCATTTCGACGGTGCGCTTGATGTAGATTTTTTCCGGCAAGTCGAGGCAGTCCTTTTTCAGGATGCGGTAGCTAAACTCCTCAAGTTTGTCGGAAAGCTCTTCAAGGTTCTGATAGCCCACCACCTGATTAAAGCTGTGACTTCCAAGGCTTCTGCGAACAGTCTTTGCATACCGTCCTTGAAAAGCGTAATATGAGGAATACCCGATGAGCTTGGGGTCAAGAAAGGCACATTGACTGAAAAGGTCCATCGGAGACTTGGTGATCGGAGAACCCGTCATGATCCTACGATATTTCGACTTTTCCCCAACTTTTGTAACATTCTTTGTTCTTTGGGCCGAGCGATTCTTAATTGTTGTGCTCTCGTCAACCGCCATAAGTGATTGATGTGTCTCGCAAAACTTCATTGCAAAAGCTGTCCCACGGGGCGAGGAAAAAGCTTCTACGTTCATAACTAGTATCTTTAGACGTCCATCCTTGTTCAGAGAGAGATCTAATTTCTTTTTCTGTTCAATGGTTTGCTTTGGATCCCATGCAATGACATCGCACTTCTCAAGAATGCGATCAGGCATATGGCGGGGGATCTCGGACCTTTGCCAATTCTTATATACACCCTTGGGCGCAACAATCAGGGCCGCGTTAATCTCTCCGCGTTCAAATAGTATTCCAATAGTGTCTATAAGCATCTTGGATTTTCCAGTGCCCATCTCACAGAACAAGGCAAAAACATCTTTGTTCCAAGACATTTGCAGCCCCTTTTTCTGATGCTCGTAGGGCGGCAACTTAAATTCATACTTGGTGAGGATTGGTTGCATGACTTCATCTTTCTAATTAGGGAGGTGATACAATACGGCATGTGGAGAGTATTTTTCAAGCCCCTTGACAGTCGGTCGTTAGACGCTATGTTGGGGGAGGAAAGGAAGAAAGCAAGAATGACTGTTTATATCACACATGAAATGCGTGGCCGTGACATCTCCAATGCTCTTGAGTATGGGGCGTTGAAGGTTATTCTACCCGCAGAAATACAAGTCATTGATAATCCTACACAAAAAAAGATTGTCGTCGATCTTATCGAAGAGACTCTTAAGGATTTTGGTGACAGCGACTACTTGCTCCTTTCAGGGGACCCTGCTTGTATAGGTATTTGCTTCGGCGTTGCCGCATTAAATAACAACGGCAGGGTAAAAATGTTGAAATGGGATAGGCATCAAGAAGCTTATTTCCCATTAGACATAACACTAGAAATAGGATCAGAAGGCGATGAGTATTGATTTTGAAGATGTCGCATCCGACCTCATGGATATTAAAGAGGAAGGGATGTCGAGAATTGCTTCACTTGTGAAGCAACAACTTGCACTTGAAAGATTTGTCGAGGACCTCGAACAAGATCTTGCAAAGGCAAAGAAAGACTTGAAGGAAGTTGCAGAAAACCAACTTCCTGCGGCTATGGCAGAATACGGCATGGCTAAGGTCAAAATGGAAGACGGCAGTGAAATCGCTGTCTCCAAGTTTTACTCAGCGTCCATTCCAAAGGCACGACAGGAAGAGGCTTTTAATTGGCTTCGTGACAACGGTCATGACTCGCTAATCAAAAACCAAGTTGCTGTCAGCTTTGGACGCTCAGAAGATGCGAAGGCACAGAAGTTGATGGATCAACTCCAAGCTGATGGGTTTGAAACAAATCAGAAAGTTTGGGTCGAGCCAATGACCTTGAAGGCATTCGTAAAGGAACAGGTCGAAGGGGGCGCACCGATACCCTCTGACTTGTTTGGTATCTACATCGGTGAACAAGCCAAGATCAAAAGGAAGTGACCAATGGCAAAATCAAATGTGGTTCCCGTTACCGCCAAAAAAACGGAACTTGCCACTGCTTCAGACATTTCAGGGTTTGAAGCGTTCGCTAACGAAGGTCTGGAAAGTGTGTCCGCACAGGACTTAGCTATTCCTTATCTGCGTATTCTCGCACAGTTGTCACCACAGGTGAACAAGCGTGACGGGGCATACGTGCAAGGCGCAGAAGCAGGGATGATCTACAACACCGTCGAGAATGTCGTCTATGACGGCGAAGAAGGTGTGTCAGTTATTCCTTGTTACTATCGTCGCGTTCTTGTCGAATGGAAACCGCGTGAACAAGGCGGCGGATATGTCGGCACATATAATGCCGAAGATCCAGTTGGTAAGAAGACATTCAAGGACTCCAAAGGCAAAGACGTTTTGCCGAACGGAAACATTCTTGAGAACACTGCTGAGTTTTATGTTCTCATGGTCGATGCAGAAGGCAACATTAAGCGTTGCTTGCTCACCATGACATCGACTCAGCTTAAGAAAGCTCGTAAGTGGTTGACACAAATTCAGACCACGATGGGCAAGGGCAAGGACGGAAAGATGTTCGTCATGCCTATGATGTCCCATATCTATAAGCTCTCAACAGTTGAGGAGCGTAACGATAAGGGCTCGTGGTTTGGTTGGGAAATCGCACGTGATCGTGTTCTCAACTTGGCTGATGAAACAGACGTCGCTCTCTTTGAGATGGCTGTAGGTTTCTCCAAGTCCGTGAAGGCGGGCGAGGTAAAGGTCAAGCAAGAAAGCGAAGATCACGCTTCGTCTGGCCCTTCAGGTCAGACCGTCGATGCCGATGATATTCCTTTCTAACAACGTGATGCCAAGGCAGACCCTGTCACAGGGGTCTGCCGTTTTTGTTGTTGGGGGAAGAAATGTCATTAGCAGAAAGACTGCATACTATTTTTCTTGGGAACGCCCGTGCTCACGGCGTGTTCAATGTCACAAAAGACAGGGAAAAAGACGGAAAGAAACAAGGCTATGCACGAGTTATTCAAGAGCCAACGACTATTGCTCATTGGGAAAAGCATTTGGCGGGTGATGCGGGCCTTGGGATCATTCCTATCAAGGATAACAACCATTGTCACTGGGGCGCGATAGACGTCGATAACTACACCATCGATCATCGTGTTCTGATTGAGAAATTAAAGAAGCATAAGTTTCCGGCGATTGTTTGTAGATCGAAGTCCGGCGGCGCACACGTGTATTTCTTTTTCAGAGAAGAGATACCGGCAGAAGATCTGCAACCCAAGCTTGGCGAGATATCCTCGGTCCTTGGATATTCAGGATCTGAGATCTTTCCAAAGCAGACACAGATTCTTGTTGACCGTGGTGACACAGGCAACTTCATCAACATGCCGTATTTTGGCGGGGATAATACTGTCAGATACGCCTTCGGTCCAACGGGCGAATCCCTGACACTTGAAGAGTTCATCGGCTTTGCAGAGAATAGCAGAATGTCGGTCGAGGAGTTTATGGCTCTTCCGACGAAGCATAAGAAAAGTGAAGAACTTCTTCCACATGGTCCGCCGTGTCTCCAACATCTTTGCGCTCAGGGATTTGGTGAAGGTGGCCGTAACAATGCTCTATTCAGTCTTGGCGTGTATGCCCGCATGGCACACAAAGAGGATTGGGAGAACGTAGTCCAGAACTATAACACCAAGTATATGAAGCCGCCGCTGTCAGCAAACGAAGTCGCTGTTATCGTGAAGCAGCTTCAAAAGAAGGATTACTTCTACAAGTGCGACGACCAGCCGATCTCCAGCTTCTGCAATAAAGATGTGTGCATGTCACGCAAGTTTGGTGTCGGACCGGGCAGTCGTAACAACGACCTCAGCTCGTTGACAAAGGTCAACGGTGATCCGCCGATTTGGCTTTTGAACGTAGACGGTCAGCGCGTCGAACTCAGCACGGATGCCCTCGTCTCTCAGAACATTTTCCAAAAGGAATGCGTGGCTCAGATCAACAAGTTTCCGCTGACACTTACGTCACGGGCTTGGCAGGTGCGTATGCAGAACCTTCTTGAAAACCTGACGATTGTCGAGACAGCTCCTGACACGACGATCAAGGGCAACTTCGAGGATCTCATGTCATCGTTCTGTTGTGACCGTGCGCGTGGGTTTGAGAAGGAAGAAATTATTCAAGGCATTGCCGTGTGGACAGAGGACAGGGTCTTCTTCCAGATCAAGGATTTGCTCAAGCATTTGACAGTGAACAACTTCACTCACTATTCGATCAACAAGGTTGGTCTTCGCATTCGTGAACTTGGTGGTGAACGTGTCTACTGGAAGATTGCGGGCAAGGGTATGCACGTATGGAGTTTCCCTCAGTCATATTTCGGAACGGATGAGAGCCGTGAGATTGAACTACCGCCTAATCCAAAACAAGAACAGGACGTGATGTAATGGATAGAATAGAAGCTGAGTTTATTAGGTTCCACACTGAGAACCCAAAAGTTTATGATGAGATAAAAGAAGTTGCATTGAGCCTGAAAAGGTCTGGTGTTGAGTTCTATGGAATAGGAGCGATCTTTGAGGTTGTGAGATTTCATAGAGTCATGAAAACATCGGACCCAAAATTCAAACTCAACAATAACTTTAGGGCTTTGTATAGCAGGTTGTTGATGGAGAAAGAAAAGGAGTTGGAAGACTTCTTTCGCACTCGTGTCAGGAAGCCGAGAAATGATCGGCGTCAAGCAAACTCTTATGATGATTTTGACTGATGAACATCATCCTCGGCCCTCCGGGAACGGGCAAGACAACAAAATTGTTGGGCTTGGTAGAATCCTATCTTGATCGGGGCGTAGCACCTGACAGGATAGGATACTTCTCGTTCACACGCAAAGCGGCTCAAGAAGCTGTTGTGCGTGCGATGATCCGTTTCGGTATGTCAGAGAAGGAATTACCATACTTCCGGACCCTCCACAGTCTTGCTTTTCAAATGCTGGGCGTCGGTAGAAACGGCCTCATGACACAGAAGCATTATCAGGAGGTCGCAGATTGGTTAAAGCTTCCGGGCTTTATTGAGGTCTCTGTCATGTCAGACGGGCCTTTTGTTGACTTCGGATTTGGTGACAAGTTTCTAGAAATCATCAACATGGCTCGCATCACTCAGCAGCCGCTTCGTCAGCTATACAACAGTTCAACCGTGGCAGAGCGGACCGATTGGAGCCGTATCGATTACGTTGATCGGGGCCTCAAGCACTACAAAAAGCGCAACGTCCTTTACGACTACACTGACCTGATCGAACTATTCATTGAGCGCCGCCTCGCGCCAAAGCTTGAGGTTCTCTTCATCGACGAAGCACAGGACTTGTCTTCTTTGCAATGGAAGATGGTTCACCATCTCGTCGAGAACTCCAAGGAGATCTTTATTGCCGGAGACGATGACCAAGCGATCTACCGTTGGGCTGGCGCTGACGTCAACCAATTCATCAATCTGGAAGGCAGGGTCGAGGTCCTAGGTCAGAGCTACAGAATCCCAGCTTCCCACCACGCCATCTCTCAGCGTGTCATCCAAAAGGTCTCCAACCGGCGTCCTAAAATATTCCTTCCAAGGAATGATGAGGGTCTCGTCTTCTGGCATCGGCACTCTGAAGAGGTTGACCTGTCACAAGGTCGCTGGCTTCTCATGGCACGGACCAAGAAGGGTGCGAATCAACTTGAGGAAGAAGTGCGTCAACGCGGATATCTATACACCTACGAATCTGGCAGGACGATCAAGACCGATGTCATCCGGGCTGTGTCACAGTGGGAAAAGCTTCGCCGGGGAGAGGTTGTTCCTGCTGTTGATGTCAGGAACATCTATCGTCACATGGTGATCGATGTTGACGTGTCACGCGGGCACAAGACACTTCCCAATGTCGAAGACCATAAGATGTTGGATATCGGAACTCTGACCTCGGAACATGGACTTCTGCATGAGAAGCCGTGGAGCGAGACGTTCGCAAAAATATCTGAAGATGACAGGCGCTATTTGAAATCGTGCCTCCGACACGGGACTTTTGAAGACAGCTCACGGATTACTATTTCAACAATACATGGTGCAAAGGGTACTGAATCGGATAACGTGATGCTCTTGACAGACAGTGTCAGGAAGAATCAAGGTCTTTGGAAGAAGCAGAGCTACGAGGAAGAAGATGAGCATCGAGTTTTTTATGTTGGTCTTACTCGTTCTAAGCATAGCTTACACCTTATACACCCGATGATGTCCAAAGGTTTTAGTATTTCGTAGGCCACGTTATGTATGCACAAAGTGTGAAAGTAGAGTGTGACTGCAAGCAGACGGCGTATGTTACGACATCGTTTGTCGTGTCATCAAAGTGGCCTCGTTGCGCTTGCGGTAGATTGATGAAGGTAGAAAAAAATGCAACTCCCGTTACTGAGGACGGAATCCGAGTGGTCCGCACCAGAAAGTTTTCCAGACCTGTCAGGGGATCATGAGATCGCCATTGACTTGGAAACCTACGATCCGAACCTGAAGACAAAAGGTTCGGGCTGGCCTACCAAGGACGGACACATTATCGGGATTGCTGTAGCTACAGCAAACGGCTCTTGGTATTTCCCGATACGTCACGAGACGGGCGGCAATCTCGACCGCAAGCGTGTCATGAAGTGGCTTACCGACACCTGCGCCGATCCCCGCAAGACCTACGTATTTCACAACGCCATGTATGACGTGGGGTGGCTGTCAGCGGAAGGCATCGCCATCGCAGGTAAGATCATCGACACGATGATTGTAGCTACACTTTTGGACGAGAACCGCTTCAGCTACTCGCTCAACAATCTTGGGCGCGACTACCTCGAACAGCGCAAAGACGAAAAGCTCCTCAAGGACGCGGCGAACGAGTGGGGCGTCGATGCGAAAGCCGAGATGTATAAGCTCCCGCCGCAGTATGTCGGGCCATACGCCGAACAGGATGCGGCCCTGACGCTCCGGCTCTGGGACCTGTTCAAGGGCCTGATCATCAAGGAAGAGATTCAGGACATCTTCGATCTGGAACTGCGCGTGCTAACGTCCATCATCAAGATGCGTCAGCGTGGCGTTCGCGTGGACTGTGACCGCGCCGAGCAAACGAGCAAGAAGCTTGAGCAAGAAGAACGCGCACTCATCAAAAAGATTAAAGACGACACGGGTGTCGCGGTGGACATCTGGGCGGCGGCATCAGTGGCGAAAGCCTTTGATGCGGCAGGGCTTGAATACCCCGTGACAGGCGGGACGGGTGCGCCAAGTTTTACCAAGCAATTTTTGGCGGCCCATACCCACGATCTCCCAAAACTGGTCGTCAGGGCGCGGGAACTCAATAAGGCCCGCACCACCTTCATCGATACGATCTTCAAGCACGAGCACAACGGGCGCATATACGCGGACATCCATCAGCTCCGGAGCGACGAGGGCGGCACGATCACAGGTCGTTTTAGCTACTCAAACCCGAACCTTCAGCAAATCCCTTCACGGGACGAGATTCTCGGACCTATGATCAGGAGCCTATTCCTTCCGGAAGAGGGCTGTCAGTGGGGTGCGTTCGACTACTCGTCCCAAGAACCTCGGATCGTGGTCCACTATGCTTCGATTTTGAAACTTGAGGGGGCGTCAGAATTTGTCACCCGTTACAGGGAAGATGCTCGGTCGGACTTCCATCAAATCGCCGCCGACATCGTCGGTGTGCCACGCAAACAAGCCAAGACGATCAATCTAGGTCTGTTCTATGGCATGGGTGTCACGAAGCTTTCAAACCAGCTCGGTCTGTCATTGGAGGAGGGAAAGAAGCTCTTCGCCCTTTACCATTCAGAAGTTCCGTTCGTGAAGCAACTGAGCGAATACGCATCTGACAGGGCGTCTAAGCGCGGGGCGATCCGGACACTTCTCGGTCGCAAGTGCCGCTATGACAAGTGGGAACCCGCGTCGTTCGGCCTTCACAAGCCGCTCCCGCACAAGGAAGCTTTCTCGGAATACGGTTCACACATCAGACGTGCGTTCACTTACAAAGCTTTGAACAGTCTCATTCAGGGCTCGGCGGCGGATCAAACAAAGAAGGCTCTTGTTGATCTTGCAGACGAAGGCATTCTTCCAATGATCCAAATCCACGACGAACTTGCTCTCAGCATTCCAGATGAGGCGACGGCTCGAAAAGCGAAGGAAATCATGGAGAACTGCGTCACGCTTGAAATACCATCCGTCGTTGACGCGGAACTTGGCCCGTCGTGGGGTGAGGCTGTGAACAAGATGGAATAAAAAAGGCCCCGCCGAAGCGAGGCCAGTTAACGCTACCAAGGGAGGATAAGGTAGCGTTTAAGAAAACATCTCTAAGACTTGGGGTGCTGACATGAAGCGAACTTTCTTCTCCAATTCATCAATGCTGATCGTCGCTTCTGTGCTATTGCCTTCTTCATCAACTGGTCCGAAGACCAACCCTCTTCCGGCGAGAGGTGACATTGTCCCTTCGACGTGAAAGAACTTTGTTGGTCCTTTGAGTAACCCTTCGTCGTCAACATAAATATCCCCTATGTCCGTATAGACAACATCAAACAGATCGCATCCAAGATGCGTGTAAATTGATTTGTAATCTCCGTTGTAATCGACTTCTGTGAATGACCGAGCTACGGGGTCAATAAGTATTGTTCTCATATCGCATCTCCTTTCTATGTTCAGCGATGGTTACAATATATCCCGACAGTTTTAATTGTCAAGCGGCTATTGAAACATTATATGCAACGCGACTTGATTTAATATCCTCAGAGCCGTTTACAAAAACGGATGGAATAAAAATCTTTTTAGTTAGTTCGTTGCGTGGGCCATAGTGCTGTGTCCTGACATGACCGCGTCGCAGGTGAGGACGCCGTGACATGCCGGTAAATTCACTTCCATTATAGTTTTCCGTAATTCTCCCAATGGTTAGTGTTGTTGTATATGGGTATTTTTTACGATGTTTCGTGGCTTTAGAAACTTTTCCATTGCTTATATCTTTATGAAATTTGGTTGTTTTTTCAATGTTCTTGGTTGCCAAAAGGACAATTAGAAATTTAAGCAATGTCTCAAGAAGTCTATTGGTATATCCCCTCAACATTTTATTTTCCTTTGGGTCGGGAGAGTGTATCTCTGAAAACTTTCTTGATATTCCTGAGTGCAATAAAGCAAAACCGTCTCCCCAATATGCCATCTTATTCATGGCTTTGTATGCCATGTCCATTTCATATTCCATAAAAAATGACTTAACTTGTTTCCATGCCACTTCATCGACAGGGTCTTCATTTTCGTTAAATCTCATAAACTTATTTAAGAAAACATCCAATGCCTCTGCTGACACTTCTATAGCGAAGTTATTAAACGGCGGGTAAGCCACACCTGCTTCAACCATGTCATCAAATGTATTGTCTATCTGATCGGATGTGCCTGAAGCTTCTATGACTTGTTTTGATAATCTAAAAACCTGCAGATCATTTTTATCTTTCTTCATAATCTTTCTCCTTTAGAAAGTAATTTCTCCATTGATCATTATATCAAGATAAAACCGCTCGCCGTCCTCGTTCTCACACACGGCGCGGATTGTGTTCTCGTCATACTCGTAACGAATGATTGTTCTCTTCATCTTTCTCTCCATTGAAAAGCCCCGCCAAGGTCCTCGGCGGGGCAATTATTATTTCACTTATACTTGCGCGGGCGACCGCGTTTCTTTTTTGCAGGAGCCGCCGCTTCCGTGGCAACTTCTGTTTTTTCTGGGAAGAAGTGCGCCCTCATCATGTCACGTTCTTTCGTCAGCTCTTCTATTTTCTTATTTGCGGCTTGAAGTCTATCAATGGTCTTCTCACTGTTGCTCCAACTAAGTGTCTCTTTGTGAGCGAACCAAACCTCAATAAGTTTGACCACGCCCCATACACTCGCAAGTATCCAAGCAACCCCGCTAAGGGTTTCAGCAGTAACGATACCCATCACTCTATTTCTCCTCGTTCCATTCACTAAACAACATGTCCAATTCAGCTTCTCGCCTTTTGCAGGGACATTCTTCTGCCTTTAACTGCTCGTTTTCAGCAGCTAAAACCGATACAAGTTCAATAAGGCCCTCAATACAGTGGGCGGCTTCCATACGCTCTTGGTTCAGGTCCTCAGTGGCTCCCAAGTAGTGAACCCTAAGACGCGATACAAGAGCCTCAACTGTTTGTGATTGCCTACCCATTTTTTTCTCTCAGCCGATCAACTTCTTTTTTTAATGACATGACCATATCGAGAGCGTTGTCGCGCTGTCGTTCAACTTCCGCTAGCCTCTTTCGCAACTCGATAAGATGATCCAATGTCACCGTGTCAGCGTGACGATCCTCTGGTGCATAAGGCCCAAGCCATCGTATCTCGCTCATTTGTCTCTTGCTCCTAAATCCTGTCATTTCTGCCTCAATAATTTCTTGGCAAACGACCGCAACAATTCGTGGTGTCGGCCCTCGTGCCAATGCTTACGGATATATTTCAAATCGTCAAACCATTTCTTTTCTGACTCAGGATGACATCCGATCAAGCCCACCCGACCTTGGATCACGGCCATTGGATCTTGGTTATTATACCGTGACACGATCTGACAGCGACCATCACCGACGAACGTGCATCCGTCGTAGAAGAACATCATTTCCTTTTTGCTTTGCCAATCGACTTCAGCGACTGTGCCGTATGATCTTCTGACGGATGCTTGGGGACGCTTAATAAACTGGACGGGTTCGAGCCTGTCGAGCAGGTCAAAATAATTTCTTCCAGCCCAGTAAGCACCCATGCAGATGCCGAGGTATTTTCCCCCTCGTGACACGAAATCAGCAATCGTGTTTCCTTCTCTGCGTTTGAAGAAATCGTAATAACGGTCCGCGTCCCCGATGCCACCGCCAAACGCAACGATGTCAATGTCGTCAAATCTACCTGCATTGAGTTCTCTTTCGTCAAACATTCTTATTTCAAAATCAGGTGACAAGGCTGTCACCATGCCATCAGCGCAATCCTGAGAACATTCAGGGTGATGTATGAAGATAGCCATCGTCGGTTTCATTTAGAGCGGATACCCCGAAGCTTCTTTAATCTCTTTATCGCATCGTCGTGGTATGTTCTGCCAATGTGCATGATTGATAGTATTTTTTCCACGTTCTTTCTACGATCTTTGTATTCAGACAAGTCTGATCCGGAGCATTCATATTCAATCACCTTCATGGTATCGATTGTCCTACGAACAGATAACACGATAGAGTCTTGTTCCCATTCGTCGATCATCGACGCTTCTGTCAGCATGTCAGCTTTCTTTTCAAGGGTCTGATTTATTATCTCTTTACCGTCCTTGCCAATCCTACGTTTTCTAAATCCGAAGTTTAGAATGTATTCATCAATAAGACCTGTCAGAGTCAACGCCGCTTCCATGTAAACGAGTTTTTGCTTTTCCATCTTTCTTAACCTTTCTATAAAAGCCAAAGCGAGGCAATGTTGCTTATTGTGGCACAAATAAAAATCACCGTCCACGGATACTTACCCTCAACGAAGAAGCCGATGGCAACAATAAAATCAAAAATCGCCATCGCCACAATAAGTCGATACCCCATGTCAGATATTGTCCTTGCGAAACTTTGAGTTACGCTCTCGACGTTCCCAACAACCCTTGTCAGCCTTTGCCATCTCGTAGCCTTCAGCCCACCACTGATACTTTGGGTGGTTCATGTCATACGGATTAAAGTCCAACGGCTCGCCCGCACAAAACGCATACATCGCATCGCCTCGTGTCGTGTTCGGGTGTGCCAAGAGGTCAGACCATTCTTTGCTTGTCAGGTTATCTAAAGTGACCATGTCATCCTCACTTGTAAGCGCAAATTATTGGATGCTGATAAACGCGACCGTCCTTATATTGGATGCGGATCAAGCCCCTGTCAGTGTTCATATCGACAACCATGTGAATGTCGCCGTTCGTCGCGTTGATTGTGATGGCAATGATCCTGTCACCGAGCGACTCTCCCACGCCTTCAAGAAAAGTTCCGGAGTTGACTTGAAAAAGGACCTTCCCCTTTTCAGGAGCGACGACGCTGTAATACTCCTCGACATCAGTCGCCTTGCAAAGCATCGACGGCGCGGCGGCAGACGCCGCACTAGCGAACAGAAGAAAAATCGCAACAATAAAAGAGCGCATGTTCATTCATCTTTCTTTTCCAAAAACTTAAGCTTCGGCAGTGTCACTTGCGGCTTCTCCCCAAGCATCGTCATCTTGGCCTTGGAGAAACGCACAGCTTCACGAATTGCTTTCTGTTGTTCCGGTGTCAGATTGGGTTTCTTTTTTGTCATCGACTTTTCTCCAGTAATAATCACAGATGGTTCGTTGGGTATGGGGAATGCGCCAGTATGGCTCCTCAATAAACCATTCCTCGTTGCCTTCTATTTCCCACCCACTTTCCGGAGACCTGTAACAGGTCGATGACATGGGGCATGTTTCACCCCTACAAAATAAAAACCCTGTTCCATATTCCGTCATAACTCTCCCCTTTCAAACAGCTTCGGGGCCGATCAGACCCCGAAACCATTCCAAAATCAAGATGCTTTTTCAATCGCCTTGCGGAGATCAAACGACACATTCGTCGGGCTCGACCCATATCTCGAACCGAGACCAGCGTATCCGCCGATGTCATCCCAGTGGTCCCTGACACCGCTGTCACCTGACAGGATGCGTGCGATCTTGGAAGCTATGAGTTCCAGCGACTCCTTCTGCATGTCAGGGAGCTTTTCCCAGTTCGGGCCCGACCGGAACACTTCCTTCAAAGACTGCGAGATGCGTGACACGTCCTTGTAGTCGCCGTGTTGCTTCTCACGTTCGCTAAGTAACTTCTCAATGTCAGCCATTGGCTTTCTCCTTCTGTAGCTTCTTCTCGTGATTTGAGACGCCGTGTAAGACGCTCGTGTGATCCATACCAAAGAATGCGGCGATCCTCGGATATGAAATTCCTAATTCATGACGCATCCGATAGAACGCCTCATGACGTGCCGCCACGACCTTCAACCGACGCGACGGTGTGGTGATGTCCGTGACACCAAACTTATGCTTCTCGGCAACCTGTCGAACAATCTCCCGCATCGTCAGAGAGTCGGGGGTCTTGATCTTGTTCGCGGCTCTCAGCCCTGCCATGCTCCTTTCATATTCTTCAATATACTTCGGATCGAAACTCAAGACAGGTCTGGTCTTCTGCCCCTCTGTCACAAGAAGTTTCTTCTTGCGCGGTGGTTCTGGGACCTCGGCCCTTGGTTTTGGAACATAAACATTTTTATGTAAGTTCCTACGCACCTCTTTGTAGTGTGACATCATGTCAGTGACATCAGTGAATACTTGATGATCCTTCAGCATTTGATTCGTCTTCCATGTCAGCATGAGCACGTTTCACCTTGATGACATCCCAAAGGACGTTAACAAGACGTTGTAACAACTCATGTGCTTCTTCTTCTGTTTCCATCGTCATCAGGCAACCGTCGATTGCGTGACCGAGAAGGCTTGAGATGACAACTGTTTGGATTTTGACCGCATCCTCGTCATCGTCTGCAAGACCAGACGTATCAGCGACATCGAACAACCGATACAGGAGCATCTGCATGGTTTCCTCGCAGTGGAGCGCAAAGACCGCCGCACGTGCAAGCTTTGTGTCCTGCTCCTCAATATTCAACAGTGTTGCCTTTTGACTTACCGCGTCCAAGCAAGCGGACTCGGCAAAGTTTTTAGGAACACCCGCCTTCATGAGTGCGCTCGACGCTTTATCGACCGCTA
>Ga0315901_10006291_pt1 | contig 14254 bp, 11 predicted proteins | sample LakEriMetagenome_10_FD_203761 | JGI IMG/M metagenome (GOLD analysis project Ga0315901, IMG submission 203761) | Freshwater fungal communities from buoy surface, Lake Erie, Ohio, United States - Buoy 2 MA116 | ecosystem: Environmental > Aquatic > Freshwater > Lake | place: USA: Lake Erie, Ohio... | reverse complement strand
TGGCCAATGGATACCATGAGTTACTCGATGGTGATGTCCTTCGGCAGAGAGCTGAATTGGCTGCCCAGCAACGATTGCATGATGGTAAATTCGCGATCCCGGTCGATAACCCGTTGTTGGATGCAATGGCTGTTGGGATACCGGCATCATGCGGTTGCGCCTTGGGATTTGACCGGGTTGTGATGCTGGCCTGCGGCGCGGAACGGCTTGATCAAGTCGTAGCGTTTATGGCGGATAGAGCGTAACCGCCCACTTCCTTCTTTTCTAAACCCAAACGCTGTTGGTCCATGCAGTTGGGAAAAATTTCAGGGGGGAATTACTCGCCCTCGACCCTGTAGCCGAATTACTGGATTAGCCGTCGAGGTAGCTGGATTAGCCGTCGAGCAATTCCGGGAAATTCTCCTGGCTTGCTTGGCGTGCGATTAAATTTCGGGTTCGAGTCACGAAGTCGGACTTGTAGTTTGCAACTTGCTGTTCGCTCAAATTTAACGCAGCGGAGACATCTTTGTTGCTTGCACCGACAACGAAGAGCAACTCGATGCACTGGAGTTTTTGGTAATCGGATTTCGATTTCCACTTTGAAATTTGATCTGCGATGGCAACAGCGAGAGCTTCTTCTTCGAGATCCCGCCGTTCCACGGATCTTGCAAGGCTGCTTGCCGCTCGACCCTTCGAGGGTACGTTTTGGGCGGCATCGCTCGATCCTTCCCGAGCGACCCATTGGGTTGTATGTCGGCGTCCCTCGCGTCTCAAATGATCAGTTAATTTGTAGGCGGCAATAGAGAACAGGTAGCTTTCAAGAGGTCGCGATGCATCGTAGTTAGGAAGACTGTTAAGAAATCCGATGAAGGTTTCTTGGACGATGTCCTCAGCGTGCGATCGATCGAGTAGTCGTGTTCCTACATAAGCCAACAGGCGGCCTTCGAATCGTTCGATGAATTGCTGCCATGCTTGAGTGTCACCGGTTTGGATACCTTCGATAAGAAGGTGGTCTAAGTTCGTTTCATTCATCATTTGTCACAGCTTTGGTTAAACCAAGGCCGGTTGTCACCGTGTTGTTGCGTACAATCCAATACCTAATTCAGAGGCGCTGCTCATTCATGCTAGCTTTTTCTCGCGATAGGCAATAAAGCCTACGATAGCAGAAAACGATGCGATCGTTGCGACGATACTGATCATGGTCAACCCGACGAGCATGGCTCGTTCTTCACCGACAAACTGGCGTTCCCAATGCTTAAGGTACGAAAGTTGTGTTTCGTCGATATCCAATAGGACCCAAAGTTGGTGGTAGGTGCCACTGGGCAATTCCTGGACATTGTCGAATTCGGAATCAGCGAGGAAATGCTCGCGGATGTAAGATTCGGTGAGGGCTCCCTCGGGCCACGATGTGCTCATTTCGCCGAAGCCGTTTTGAACGAGAATGATTCGAACTTCTTCTAGCAATCGCTGATCGATATCCTTCCGGCACTCTTCAAGAGATTCAAACAGCGAGCTAGCGATCGGAGCTCGCAATCTGGTCGTTGAGACAATCCGTTCTCGGACCCATGATGGCGCGTTATCCCCCAAGAGTGGCTTATTGAACGATTCGTCATCGATTTTGTTACTTTCGGATGCATCGCCCGACCTTGCTGGGCCGCCATCGCTATTGAGTATTTGGAATGCGCTGCTGTTGGGTCCTGCGACTTCGGCTTGCTTGCGTCCCAACCCCCCAATTGTCCCAGTACGCGCTTTCGGGATACTGGGAATGTTTTTCTTTTCGAAAATCGTGTCCGAAGTATTGGGGGCCAGTGCAGGGCTTAATTCAGAGAATGCTTCTCGCACTGCTTTTTTGAGTTCTCGTTCGATTTCCTCTTGGGATGCAGACGGATCCATTTTTTTCGACATCGAATCCAATTTGTCGGTGACTCGTTGCATCGATTTTGAGAGCCAGTCGAGGGAGCGTTGCGCTGCCTCGTAGGCGTTTCCGTCCGACTCTGTACCAGAAGGAGTTTGTTCGTTGGAATTCTGTGTTTGTCCCTCCGAATCGATCGTTGGGTCTTGTCGAAACCCCAGCGACTGGCCGGCAAGAATTCCGAACAGGGCGATCCCGCAAAGGAGGAGTTGGGGCGAAGAGCATTCCATCGCAATGGAACGAAGGATGGAATACCCTGAGTTCGAGTCTTCGGTGCGCTTCGGTGTGTGCATAGTGCTGTAGGTGGTTATTGGTTTGATAACGTATTGGACTAAGAGAGTGTGGTCTCTGGGATGCGGGACGAATCAATCCAAGGGGAAGCTAGTTGAACGACGAACGATGTGGTTCCTGCCAGGATGAAGCACCAGGGGGTAGGGAAGTAGAAAATTCCTTGGATCAACGCAGCGACCAGAACGCTCCAAAGGATGGTCAAGATCGAGAATCGCTTGCGCCTCAGGATATCCGATTGACGCCACCATCGAACGGCCCAGAACAAGGTCGCAAAGTAGGCCATATGCCCGGCGAGAAGCGGGAAACCCGCTTCGTCATAGAATCCTCTCCACTGCTGATTGAGTTGGCGGTCCTCGATCGAAATATCGATAGGAGAACGGGTCAAAATGTCTGCCCAAGGAACCAGGAGGTACTCGCTCAATTGGTAGCTTAGGACCCCGAGGATTATGCCAGCGACCATCAGTACGAATCGGAAGGCTATCGAGTCCTCATCACGAGTTTCCCAGCGTCTGCTGAGCGTGAGGATGGCCCAACTGCTCGCCGTGGTCATGATTGCAACCCACGCGACGGCTCCAACGTTGATATTCTCTTTGAGTGCAGGATGGGAGTAAGCCAGAACTCCTCCTACGACTGCGAGCGTGGATGCAATGAAGCCGGAAAAGGTGATGGATCTGGTGGTCGCGTGCAGGGACGTCCAGAAGCCCCTTGTTCTAAGATTCGCGCGCTGGGAATCCTGCCACCGCCGCCACGCTTCCTTGCTCGAGGAAGGTTTGACGTAAGCGACTGGTTGGCTAGGTTTGGTCCCAACGCCTGGCGATGAAGCCTTCGCGTCGGTTTCTCGGGCTTGGTAGTGAACCGTTTCTTGGAGTCCCACTGCCGGTCTTAATTTGGGTGCGGTTCTCGCTGGTTTCCCCCTGTTTTCAGAGGCGGCGGAAGATCTCGCGGGAATCGGCTCTTTCCCGAACAAAAACCAGACCAAGTACCAGACCACATATCCGGCCAAGAATGGCACGCCAAGCGGAATGATCCAAGAAGCATTGATCAATACCACGAGGATGATGCAAATGTAACCGAAATCGCGACTGGATTTCGGGAGGGCTTGCAGTCGATCGCTGATTTCCTTGAAGGGGGTGTAGAAGATCTTGTTGACGATCGGCTCTTTCGTTAACAACTCTTGGTGCTGTTCCCAGTTTAGCGTTAGCAACTTGTCAAAACGATGGAAAAATCCCTGCTTGGCAACGGTGTTCTTGTCCTCCGTTTGCCATATATGTTGATTCAATGGTGTCGCCTCAGAGGTCGTTCCTGAGGTGTTCACATAAACAGGGCGGGATTTTGACTCGTCAGCTGATGGACTTGAAGTTGGGGAGATCTGGCTGCCTTGAAGGTTCAGACGTTTGGAGGCAAGTCCCGTCGCGTCTAGGTCGTAGCCGAGTGCGCTCAGTAATTCGCGACCGTCCCGAAAACGCAACGAGGGATTTTTGGCAAGCGAACGCTGGATGACGTTCGCAAAGGGTTCCGGTACGTCTCGAAGATCGGGGTCCGCGGTCAAGTGTTTTAGAATGATCTCTTGGGTACTCTCACCGTCGAAGGGGACGTTGCCGGTGAGCATTTCAAAGAGGATGATCCCCAAAGAGTAAACGTCGATTTCCTTGCCATACTCCCCCTTGCCAATCTCAGGAGCCATGTAGTGGAAGGTACCTACACTTTCTGTTTGGCCACCTCGTCTCGATGCGCTGATGTATTTGGAAAGTCCGTAGTCCCCAATTTTTGCAAAGCTGCTGTCGATGAAAATGTTGGCGGGCTTAAGGTCTCGATGCACGATGCCTTGATCGTGCAAGTAAGTAACCCCCGCGCAAATCTGAGCGAATAGCGGGACGGCTTGCTCGGAAGGCATTCCATTTGGGAAGCGATCGAGGGTTTCCCGCAAGGACTCCCCTTCGATGAACTCCATCACGATCCAGCCCTGCTGGTCCTTGTCAAACCGGATGTCGTAGATGGCGACTAGATTGGGGTGACGCAAATTCAAACAGTGCCGGACGCCGCGCATTTCGACGTCCATGTTCTTCTGAATCCGCTTCAAAGCGACTTCTTTTCCGGAATCGCTTTCTGCGAAGTAAACCTCACCGAAACCGCCGATTCCGATCCCTCGCATGATGGTGTAGCCGTCCAATGGGCTATCGCCGCTTGCGTATTGAAATTTCATTGGGGCACCGGAAGCATCAGTCGGTTTGGGACGCGCGGAAAAGGGCTTGTTATCAGAAAAGTTTTGATGCGTTTTTTTGAAATGGTTTGGCGACTCACCGGGAGCATCAGGGTTGTTTTTACCAGTCTCGTTCCGAGTCCCTTTTGAAGGAGGTGGACGCTTGAGGATATTGAACATGTCTCGCAGGTCGCTCCGTAGTAGTGTTAATTGTGGCTGATATCGAGGGAGTGTCGAGTTGTCCCGTGTTAATTTGCTTGTGCTTATTTCCATGCCCAAGCGTTTTCGTTGGCGTTTCTTTGGGGGCGTTTCTTTGGGGGCGTCCCCTGGGGCGAATCGCCAACAGGTTTATCAAGCTCTTCGTTGTAGGCCGGGAAAGCTTGGGAAAAATCGCTTTGGATCCTCCCACCGGCGTTCGTTAGCGGGTGGCGAGAGTCATTGAAAAGTCATCCCCGTGGACCCTTTGGCCCAAGGGAATAGGGAATGGGGCGCTGATCGGCTCGGGATTGTTCCCGACAAAAACTGGCGAGCCGCTAAAGACTCGGACCATCCAGTCTCCGTGGTGCCTGAAAAGAACAATTTTTGCCCCCCAATTCGGGCAGTGGACGTGGGATGATGGATCCGCTCCCAAAATGCATGATTCGCCCAAAAGTAAAGCGCCGGACAAGCTTGGTTGCCATCGATGCTGACTTGCGATTTCAAGCCTGCCGGTTCCGCTAAGCTTGGTTGGGCGTTTGTAGCAGAGCAGAAGACGGTTCCCAAAATCCAAAAGATCGCCGTCGGAGAGAAGTGTGGCCCGTTCGATTTGGGCCCCCCCTAGAGAAACTGCTTGGAATGGCTGAATCCAATGGCCATCGCCGGAGCGTCGAAAGATAGCAGCACGTCGGCTTAAATCGCCACGTATTGCTAAGTCGACCTCGTTGTTAGGGAACGATTGTCCCAACGAGATTTCGGTAGCATCGCACATTGCAAAGCCCCCCACACCGTCGATCCATAGGATTTTGGGTTTTTGCATCATGCGGTCTGGTTTGGGAGGGGCGATCCTACGACTGAAAGAACTCAGCATAATGTAAATCCTTTCCGACGATTTCGCATCTCCATGCTCTGTGGTTCAGAAATCACCGTGTTGGAACTTTGAAGCGGCAACACGGATCGGCGTTGCTTCGGGGCAACGCCGATTCGTATTTGTGATTGGTCAAAAGCGTTTACCAACCGCGTTTATCCGCTTTACAAGTTTTAAGGTTGGGTTGCCAGTGAGCTCATGTCGTCGATTTCAGCCAATCGATTCGAGTCTCGGCCTGAGCCGCCTTGGGCCGGTGCTGCGAAGTACTCGGAGATTTGATCGACGATGTTTTCAGATTCCAGTTCATCTCCGACCGGAACCGAGCCTACCTCGTCAAAGCACTGCACCAATTTTTCAGCAACATCGATGCGGGTTGAGATTTCATCGATGACTTGGCGAACACCGGAAAGGGCGCTGTCGTTGACGGCAAACTGACTGCCGGTTTGTGCGACTTCGACCATGGTCAACCGAGCTTGTAAATTCTCGACTTGGACCTCGAGTTCGCGTTTCGCAGAGAGCATTTCATCGAGTTTGCGTCGTGCGGCAACCAAATTTCTTTCACGGGCCTCTAAAATCTTTTCGAGTTTGCTAGAGGTCGCTTCCAACGCTTGATGGTGCTTGAACCTGTCTGCCAAATCCTTGCGGACGTGCTCGATATCGTATTTCTTACCCTTGTAAGTGACAAACTTAGCTCCGCTTTGGACATCGTCTTTTAGCTTCAAGATGCTGTCCTTCGACTTGTTGAGGGACGATTGCTTTCCGGAAACCTCGCGCTGAAGCTTGGCGACTTCCACCTCCTCGCGGGCGATCAATTTCAAGTTATCGGCAATCTCTGGTTTGAGGTCTGCGATCATATCGCGAGCCCGCTTGATCTCGACTTCGATCGGGATTTGTTCTTTGATCGAGTCGCGTACGCTATGGTAGCCAGTCTTGACGTAACTGTACGTGGAAGTACCTGCGAGCAGCGCACCACCTCCAACCAACAACGTCGAACCTAACAGAAATTTTTTGAGCATTGCATGCACCCCTAAACAATGTTTTCCGAAGCGGTGAACCGTGAACGATGAACAGTGGTCGAGGAGCCGTTACAGGCCGCCGACATAAGGTGATTCGACCCACCCCGGCGAATCTTGATCTTTATTGAAAAAACCAGTCGAGGAATTTTTGAGCGAGGATTTTTGAGCTGGCTCGATTTTTCCGCAGTCAAAAGCTTGGAAATATGGGGGTGGTTGGCTGGTTCGTGGGTGCCGGAACCTTTTACCACTTGCGAGGCGGGAATAATTCGGGATGATCCCATTTTCCTCGGGGATACCGGACCGTATTCTTGAGGTCCTGCCAGCCCTCGATGGGAAGTCCTCGAAACCGGGAACCGCATCCCGAAACTTCATCCGGGAGCTGCGGCGATGCTGGTGTTTATAGGTCAGGAAATTCGAAGGTCGTTGGTTCGAAAACGTAGGAATGGAAGATCGGAAGCTAAAATGACGCAACTCATCGCGACGGATCCAAAAAGCCCAGAGACGGAAGACTGGTTCGAAGCTGCCCTGATGACTACGCCCGCGATGCCGCGCACCGTTCGGAACTCGTGGGGAGACGACGAAGACACCGAAGACGAAGTCCCTGAAGAGGACGATGAGTCCGAAGAGGATGACGATCCTGATCCGTTTGAGGATTTCGACGAGGACGATTTCGACGACGACTTCGACGACGACTTTGAAGAAGAACTCGAAGACGAGTATGAAATTGAACCGGCCGACGATGGAATGCTCGAAGGCCACCCCGATGCTGAAGACATCGACGATGAGGAACTCGACGAGGATGCAGACCCCCCGGTCGATTTCACCGAAGAGGAATAATCGTCAAGGTGAATTATCGCAGACGAGGCAATGATACCGAAGAGGAATAACGCTGGCGAATAGGCTGTCGATTGAATTATGTTTCGAGCCGTAAAAACCGATGTCAAATTCCCAAAGCAGGAAGAAGCGATTCTCGATTTTTGGAAATCGAACCGCATCTATGAAAAATCGTTAGAGCAACGGGAAGGGGGGAGGCCATTCGTATTCTTCGAAGGCCCACCCACTGCCAACGGACTCCCGCACCCAGGCCACTGCTTAACACGTGCGATCAAGGACCTTTTCCCGCGTTACCGAACGATGCGGGGGTATTGGTGCAACCGAAAAGCTGGCTGGGATACGCATGGTCTTCCCGTCGAAGTCGAGGTTTGCAAGGAACTGGGGATCCATAGCAAAGAGGAAATCGAGCAGTACGGCGTTGAAAAGTTTATCGCGAAGTGCCAGCAGAGCGTTTGGCGATACATGCAGGAATGGGAGCGCGTCACCGAACGGTTAGGATTTTGGATCGACTTATCCCAAGCCTACGTCACGTACCACCAGAGTTACGTCGAAAGCGTATGGTGGTCGCTGAAAAACCTGTTTGACCGAGGCCTTCTCTACCGCGGTCACAAAATCGTTTGGTGGTGGGCGCAAGGCGGTACTGCGCTGAGCAGCGGCGAGGTTGGGCAAGGATATCGCGAAGTTGCTGATCCGAGCGTCTATGTCCGATTCCCGATATTGGGGGCGGCAAATCCATCGTTGGCTGGCGCATCGTTGATCGTGTGGACGACAACACCGTGGACATTACCATCGAATCAGTTTGCGGCGGTGCACCAAGACATCGAGTATGCAGTTTGCCAAGAGGAACCCGTCGAAGGTGATGTAGCTGGCGAACGGTTCATCGTCGCCGCTTCCTTGGTCGATTTGCTGGCCGAGAAAATCAAACGCAAACTGAGAGTTCTTGCGACCATAAAGGGGGCCGAGTTGGTCGGGTTGCGATACCAGCCACCATTCGACTATTACCATCAAACGCGCGGCAACCAGGTTGGGAAACTCATGACCGGTGGGGAGTCTATCCGGGAGTGGCGCGTGGTGCATGCCGATTTCGTGACCATTGATTCTGGAACAGGCATCGTCCATCTGGCTCCTGCCTTTGGAGAGGTCGATTACGACGTTTTGGTTGCGGAGCGAGAGCGATTCGTTGATGGGGATGGCCCGACCCTTATTTGCGCGGTAGGTCCTGATGGAAAATTTACCGACGAAGCTCCCGATTACTGTGGCGTTTGGGTCAAAGATGCGGACAAGCCCATCACCCGTGCGCTGCGGGACCGAGGCAGGTTGTGGCACCAAGAGCAGTACGTGCACGACTATCCATTCTGCTGGCGGGCCAGCGATGATCCGCTGATCCAATATCCCCGAGAGAGTTGGTTTATCCGAACCACTGCATTTCGGGATGCGATGCTCGAGAACAATCGTCAAATCGGATGGCTGCCCGAGCATATCGGTTCTGGGCGGTTCGGGAACTTCCTAGAGTCCAATGTCGACTGGGCGTTGTCTCGCGAACGCTATTGGGGAACGCCGCTTCCGGTGTGGGTCTGTGAATCGACCGGGAAGAAAGAAGCGATCGCGAGCTACGATGAGTTGTGCGGCAAGCCTGGTGTTCAAGGTTTGGAAGTGTGGCTTGAGGCCAAAGCGAAAAACCCAGAGCTCGCAGAAGATCTCAAGGTGCACAAACCGTACATCGATGCGGTTACGTATGACTCTCCCTTTGCCAAAGGTGCGCGAATGCACCGAGTCCCAGAAGTCATCGATTGCTGGTACGATAGCGGTGCTATGCCCTTTGCTCAGTGGGGCTACCCGCACTCAGGCAAAGAGCTGTTTGAATCGCAGTTTCCCGCGGACTTTATCAGCGAAGCAATCGATCAAACCCGTGGATGGTTCTATAGTCAGTTGGCCATCAGCACCATGCTGTTCGGCGATAAACCAGGACAAACCGCCGTATCTTCGCCGGGGGACGGTTATCCGCATCCCTTCAAGAATTGCATCGTACTCGGTCTGATGCTGGCCGAATGGTATGAAAGCAAGGATGGCAAGCAGAGGTTTTTGACTGAGGAAGACGCGCGGGCTGCGTTGGGTGGCGATTTTGTCCAGAAGACGGGCAAGATGAGCAAGCAGCTTCGCAATTATCGAAGCCCTCAAGAAATCTTTGATCGTTATGGGGCCGATGCCCTGAGATGGTATCTGTTCGCCAATCAAGCTCCATGGAACTCGATTCTCTATTCGGAGCGAGCTATTCGGGATAGCATCCCGGAGTTTATTCTTCGACTATGGAACGTTTTCAGTTTCTTCACGATCTACGCGGAGATCGACGGTTTTGTCGGACCTGCGGACATTTCCGGTCCGCTCGATCAACTCGGTTCGGACGAGTTGAGCCGTTCCAAGACCTATCGACCCGTTGCTCAACGGAGCGAATTGGATCGTTGGATCATGAGCGAACTAGCAGCGACTTGTCGCGATGTGGTCGATCGGATGGATCGTTATGACAGTTATGGGGCTTGCCAATCCCTGCACGGATTCGTGGATGCGCTGAGCAATTGGTATGTGCGACGAAGTCGATCTAGGTATTGGGCTTCCGACAAAACATCGCAGGACAAGATCGACGCGTACTGGACCCTTTACGAATCGTTGGTGGTCGTCACTAAACTGATCGCTCCGTTCACGCCCTTTTTGGCGGAGACCCTTTGGCAGAACTTGACCGGTTCGCTGGTTGGAGTTCGCGAAAGTGTCCACCTTTGCGATTTCCCCACTGGCGATTTCGCTCCGACGGATGCAACCCTCAACGCACGTATGGCGATGCTCCGCGAAATCGCTTCGCTGGGACGGTCGGCTCGGATGGAGTCAAAGCTCAAGGTTCGGCAGCCTCTCGGACGGGTCGAAGTCACTTTGGCCAACGATACCCATGCTGCTTGGCTGGCCGAGCACGATGATATTGTGCGGGAAGAATTGAACGTCAAAGAAATCCATTATACGAGCGGCGCGAGTCCATTCGTTTCTTATTCCGTGCAGCCCAACTTTCGCCGTCTTGGACCTCGCGTGGGAGCCTTGTTGCCCAAACTGAAGCAGTCGCTGGGGGCTCTGTCCGGCGCGCAGTTGATGGAGGAAATGACCCGCAACGGCAAGATTTTGATTTCAATCGATGGCAAGGAAATCGAACTCGACGGAGAAGACATCCAAGTCCGATTGTCGGCTAAAGATGGATGGGCTGCGGCCCAAGGAAGTTCATGCGTGGTTGCGCTCAATACCGAGCTTACCCCGTCGTTGATCCGGGAAGGGATCGTGAAAGACGCGATTCGTTTGGTCCAGGATCTTCGCAAACGCCGTCAATGCAATTTTACAGATCGCATTGTGCTGACCGTTTTTTCTGAGAGCCAGCAGATCCTCGACGCTCTGCAAGAACATCGCGATTTCCTCACCTCGGAAACACTGGCGAACTCACTCCATTTGCAACTTGGAAGTGGTGATACGACCTGTGAGCCGGTCGAACTGGCGGACGAAAAAGTGGCAATCGATTTGAAGATTGTGCCTGAGGCGTAATCTCAAACGAAGACCGCTACCGAACCGCGTTGCGTCGCATGGCTTCGGTGACTTCGTCGAGGATCGTCAACCGGCCCCCGTAGGTCTTCTTGAGATTCTCTGGCGTGAAGGTTTGCTCGATGGGGCCCCATGCGACGGCGCGGACATTGATCAACACCAGAAAATCGAAGTACTGCGGGACGGTGTGCAAATCATGATGCACCACGAGAATTGTTTTGCCCTGGCCTTGTAGTTGTCTCAAGACATCGATGATCGATTGTTCGGTAGCTGCATCGACTGCCGCGAAAGGTTCGTCGAGGAGGAAGACTTCGGCGGATTGTACCAAGGCGCGGGCGAGGAACGTCCTCTGCTGTTGGCCACCAGAGAGTTGGCTGATTTGTCGCTGGGCCAAGTCCGATATGCCGACTTGATCCAATGCAGCCAGAGCGCGTTCGCGGTGTGTTGCTTTCATCGGCCAGAACCAGCCTGCCTCCCGATATAAGCCCATCATCACGACATCTAAAACGGAGGCTGGGAAATCCCAGTCAACACTTTCTCGCTGCGGGACATAAGCGATCCTATGCCGTTGCGATGCGACGGAGGCCCCCAGGACCGTTACTTGCCCACAAACTTTGGGAACCAAGTCGATCATGGCTTTCATCAAGGTGCTTTTTCCAGCGCCGTTAGGTCCGACGATACCCACCAAGCTCCCTTTCGGGATCTTTAGATTGATTTCCCAGAGAACAGGTTTCCGTTGGTAGGCGACCGTCAGATCAGAGATTTCGATCGCGACGTTGTTTTCATCGGAGGTGGAGTGCATCTCGAAGCGAATCCTAGGGGGTAGTTTGTTGGGGAAAAGGTTGACGGTACCGGCTGGGCTCATTCCCACGTGCCGCCGAGTGCTTCGGTAACCGATTTGAAATTATGCAGGATCATTCCTTCGTAGGTTTCCGCACCGGAGCCGTTGGGCCCCAAAGCGTCCGAGTAAAGCTCTTCGCCGATGCCTAGAGTGAAACCACGAGCTGCGGCACCTTCGATGATGGCATCGATCAATTTTCCTGCAACGCTGGATTCCTTGAAGACCGCCGGTACAGGACCGCTGAGGATTAAATCGATCAATTCCGGAATCCGAGAGAGGCTGGCCTCAGACGCCGTTGAGATGCCTTGAACTCCCTCGACGCGCAGTCCATAGCGCCTGCCAAAATATTGGAAAGCGTCATGCGACGAAATCAAGACGCGTTGCGGCTGGGGGATGGTTGCGATCGCATTTTTCCCTCGTTCGTCGAGCAACCTCAATCGTTCGCGAAGTTCGTTGCCTCGCGTTGCGAACTCGGTGGATGCCGACGGTATTTTCAATGCCAATGTCCGTTCAACTGCTTGAGAGGCCCTCAGCCATATCGATACATCCATCCAGATATGGGGATCGATTGCGTCCGTGCCAGGTTCTCCAAGCAATTCGTCAGACGGTATCTCGGAAGCGAGCGCGACATGGACTCGACCCTCGTCCGGGTGGAGTTCTAGCAGGTCTGCCATGCGGCCTTCGAGTTTCAACCCGTTGTAGAAGACAATATCAGATGCCATGATGGCAACCACATCGTCTCGGATCGGTTTGTAAAGGTGTGGGTCTACGCCCGCGTTGATGAGTTGGGTGACATGCACATGATCTCCGCCGATTTGCCGAACGAGGTCCGCGATCATTCCCGTTGTAGCGACCACGGGAATACGCGAATCCGATCGCGATGTATCCATGGACCATCGACAACCGGAAAGCGAGGTTATCGCGACTCCGATCACCGGAGCGACGCCGACTGCTCTCAGAAATTCTCTTCGAGTTTTTCCCGCATCGCATTTGGACATTTCGATCGGGGGCTTTGAATGATCAAATGAGAGAGACAAGATCCGACATTCCAAGGGGTTCTTTGGAGGCAAATGGTTCGCCGTAGCGAACGCCGATAGATCGTCCCCAGTGGGCTGCTTCTTCTCTCAATTGTTCGAGGAACGACGGGTTGCGATCCTCTCGACCGGTGATGAACTGGCTTTGGTAAGCCGATACCGATGCGGATTTTTGGTCCCAGGTGTCGCTAATATCCATAATCCACGCGGGTTGCGGAGCGAGCTTTAGGTGGATGCAGAAGTAGTAGAAAATACGTTGCGGATGAAAAGGGGCGCCAGGCAGATCCGATTTGGTCAGCTTGCTCCAAAACCTAGCGCCTTCCACAAGTTCGGTAGCTGCAGTGTGGTCGGGATGTGCATCGTACCAGTAAGGGGCAAAGAGCCAGCGAGGACGGGCGAGCCTAAACAGTCCGGCTAGCCGATGGCGGTTTTCGAGGGAGGCCTCGAGGAAACGATTCTTCATTCCCAAATTGATACGCCAGTGAACGCCGAGTGCCGTCGAGGCGCGCTCCGTTTCCACGGCGCGAATCTCGGGGGTTCCGAAGGGGGTCGGTTCGCCATTGGTCAAATCGACGATGCCAACCTTCCAACCGCGAGCGATCATCTTAGCGATGGTACCTCCCATCCCAAGTTCAGCATCATCAGGATGCGGGGCAACGACGAGAATATCCAGTGGTTCCGTCACATCCGGAAGATCGGGATAGAGAGCATGGTCGTTCATGACGCGGTTCCCTGGTGCGATGGATCGATCAAGTGTGCCTGGATGAGCCCCAAGATGTCATGTGCAACACGCTGCTTGGTGCCGCGGAACTGCCCGACGATTTCGCCATCTTTGAGGATTACTTCGACGGAATTCGAGTCGGAGTTCATGGCGTCAGCGCTGTTGGAAACGATCATGTCGCAGCACTTACGGCTCATTTTGACAATGGCGCGGAAGCGGATGTCTTCGGTTTCGAGCGCGAAGCCGACCACCCATTGAGAGCGTGATTTGGCTGCCCCGAGGGTTGCCACAATGTCTGGGGTCTCGACGAGTTCTAAATGAAGTCCATGCCCTGTCTTGGACATTTTTTGAGACTCGACATGGGTTGGCATGTAATCGCACGGGGCTGCGGCACCGATGAGGCCGTCCGCGGTTTTGAACTCGTGCGAGGTTACCTCCAACATCTCCGTCGTGGTGACCACCTGGATCACTTTTGCCGCGGCGGGGTAATCGACGGATACGGGGCCGCTGATCACTACCACTTCGTGCCCTCGGTGCAAGGCTGCTGTTGCCAATGCTGCTCCCATGCGACCGCTAGAAGCGTTGGTCAGGTAGCGTACGGGATCCAGGTATTGGCGAGTGGGACCGGAGGTGATCAGAATGCGAGCCATCTCGGACTACTCAAGCCATCGGCTGCATGATTGGAGAATGGTTTCGGGTTCTGACATGCGACCGATCCCTTGTCTGCGGCATGAGAGCCATCCTGAATCGGGGCCAACCATGTGAACCCCGTCGTCGACCAGCTGCTGGATAT
>Ga0315901_10006286_pt1 | contig 14265 bp, 27 predicted proteins | sample LakEriMetagenome_10_FD_203761 | JGI IMG/M metagenome (GOLD analysis project Ga0315901, IMG submission 203761) | Freshwater fungal communities from buoy surface, Lake Erie, Ohio, United States - Buoy 2 MA116 | ecosystem: Environmental > Aquatic > Freshwater > Lake | place: USA: Lake Erie, Ohio... | reverse complement strand
AGAGGGTTTTATTTATACCTTACAGCCTTTATGCTGCCTGCAGTTTTATCTGAGATTATTGTCAGAGCAATGGGAAACAGTTGGGATGATGACGATGACAATGAATACTTAGATGATGCGATGAAGGTATTCTTTGGCTCGCAGTTTAAAACAGCAACAGCAACAGTGCCGTATGTTGGACAACTAGGAGTCGCAGCCTACAATAAAGCGTTCACAAAGAATATCGCTGATGACAGATTAAGTTTATCTCCAGTGCTATCCATTGTTGAAGCAGGGGCAGGGGTTCCGGCGGCAATTTACAAAGATGCTGTTGATCGCGGTGAGTTAAAAAAGAAAACCATTAAAGACTCTTTGCAAATGATCGGTATCATGACTGGCTTACCAACTGGACCTTTGGGTAGACCTGTAGGTTATTTAATGGATGTTGAGTCTGGCAAGGCTGAGCCTACTGGACCTATAGATTTTAGCAGAGGTTTAATAACTGGTAAGGCTGGAAATTGATTTGACTAAATAAGTAATTTTTTTTGAAATGAGTCGAGGTTTATAAATGTCGTTATCAAATGCAAATAATCGAAATGATTATGTCGGGAATGGTTCTGTCGATACCTACAACTACACGTTTCGAATATTTGACGACGATGATATTGAAGTCATTGTCAGAGATACCTCAGACGTTGAAACTGTTTTAACTAAGACAACTCATTATTCAGTGACTGGAGTTGGCGGAGTAAATGGTGGAACTATCCCACTTGTAAATGGCGCTTTTGACTGGATCGATGCTGAGGGTGATTTAAAGGTCGATTACGTTTTAACTATCAGACGAGTGATCCCTCTTGTTCAAGAAACTGATATCAGAAATCAGGGCGCATTTTTTCCAGAGATTCATGAAGATCAGTTTGATAAACTTGTGATGATAGATCAGCAACAACAAGATGAGCTTGATCGCTCTCTTAAATTACCTGTCACGGTTAATCCATCTACGTTTTCAGGTGTTTTACCAGCTGGCTTAGTTGGAAATCCTGGAGCTTCAATCATTGTTAATCCAACAGGCGATGGACTTGATGCAGGTCCTACTGTTGTTTCCGTTGCAGCCCATGAAGCTGATACGACAAACATCCATGGTATTGCTGACACATCTCTACTGCTCGATGACTCTGATCTTACGACAATAAATGCGGCCATTGCTGCAAGAGTCGCAAAAGCTGGCGATACAATGACCGGATCTTTAATCATGCAGTCTTTTTTAAGACTAGAGCAGCAAGTTGATTCTACAACAACAGGATCAAATCAAAGCATTACGCCGACAAGATCATTCGTTGATTTAACAAATACATCTCTTGTTTCGATTAACAATATAGCCTCACCTGCAGATGGGCAGATCATCGTTTTAAAAAATGATACTGGCGCAACCATTACGATTATCAATAACTCTGGCGGCACGGCTGCAAATAGAATTCTGACAGGGACTAATCAAGATCTCACGATGCTTGCAGGCTCTGCGATTATCTTGGCTTATGATAATAACTCCACACGATGGCAAGTTGTCGGTGGATCTGGCGGCGGTAGTTCAACATTATTTGGATCAACTGGATCGCCTAGATCTGTAGTCGCAGCAACAGGCATTACGTCTGGCGCATCGCACATGTCAACGACTGCAAATAAACAAATGGTGTTTGTTGTAGGATCTATCTCTGGAGAGAGTGATGTTTCAGCGAATCCTCAAATAACAAATGGAACTATCGTCGGCCAAGAGATGCGCCTTGTTGGAACATCTGATGCCAATTACATTTTGCTTGAGGATGGTAACGGTTTAAGCCTTAATGGTCCATGGTATTCATATAACAACGACACTTTGGATTTATACTGGAATGGTACAGTTTGGTCTGAATTTTCTAGGAGAGATTAATGTTTAAATATTTATTGTTTATAGTTTTATTTTTCGCTGAGTTTACGCATGCTCAAACGGTTCGAACGATAGGCGCTGATTACATTGATGGGAATAACTCAGGCTTTAGGAACTATGCGGTTAATCCTTACATGGATAAAAACCTTGCAGGAATAGCTTGTACTTCGTTTGCTACATGCGCACTAACTACAACTGAAAGACTTCAAGGGACTCAGTCCTTGAGTTTAACTGCAACATCAGCCTCGGGTCTTGCTAAGCTTAGAGCAAAGGCATTTGATCGAGAGCTATATGGTAGAAACTGCGAATTCTCTGTTGATGTTTTTACATCGTCAAGCTCTGTTCCTCATTATGATGTTTACCTTGAGAATAACGGAGCTCAGGTTAGTGGAACTTCTACGGCCATGGTTCAGCAACAAAATAGAGTTCAAAGATATACAGTTCAAGCTCCTTGCGGATCGAGTACTGATGGACCTTATGATTTGGTCATTGATTCGAATGCAACGACTGGGACAAATATAAAGGTTGATAATTTCTATGCTGGATTAAATAGGAACATTGGAACAGATTCCGCGAATTATCAGTGGACTTCATATACACCTATTTTTACATCAATGGGTTCGCAATCTTCTATAAATTGTGAACATGCAAGAGAAGGTCAGGATTTACTTCTTAGATGTACTTACACAATTGGAGGCTCGCCTGCGGCAAGTGAGGCGCGAGTTTCATTACCAGGATCTCTGCTGTCTATGTCAACATTGCCTTCTCTTTCGATTGTTGGAGTGATGACTGGCACTGCTGCGGACGCATCTTCAACTTATGTATTAGTTGAGCAATCAGTTGGGTATGTAACATTTGGTGTTCAAGCATCGACAGCCTCGGGTCTTACAAAAAGAAACGGGGATGCACTTGTAGTCGCTGGAAATACATATTCATTTTTTGCAAGAATTCCAATTCAAGGTTGGATAGTTGGAAATGTTATTCGCATGGATCAGTCGAATTATGCGTGGACTTCATACACTCCGACTTTTACTGGGTTTGGGACCGTGACAAGTCCCACTTGTTTTCACAAAAGAGACGGTCAAGACTTGTTTGTAAAATGCAGGTTTACAACTGGCTCACATACTGGGGTTGAGGCTAGGGTTTCTCTTCCAACCGGGATTACTTCATCTAGTTCAATTGCTACTCTCCAAATCGCTGGAAACATGGGATCTGCGACAACTGGCTTGGCAGGTGCTATGTATACTTTAATTGAGCCGAGCGTAACCTATTTAACTTTAGGTTATAGTTCGTCAGGCACGGCGGCTGTCACAAAAAGGTTAGGAACGGATTGGGGAAACACTCAAACATTTGATATTTTTGCAAGGGTACAAGTCCAAGGCTGGATCGAGAACCAGAACGCTCCTCTGCTTGTGGGTGGGGTGACAAGCGCTTATAATGGAGCTTATAAATTTGAAGCCGCTGATATAAATTGCGATGCTTCGTCATCAATTACAAATCAAACTGGTTTTTTGTTTTCTGTTGGAAATAGATCAACTACATCATGCGCTCTTACAATTTCATCTGGAGTTTTTTCGGCAACACCATATAGTTGTAATGTGACTGTAAAATCTGCAACAGTTCAATCAACATCATGCTCATGTTCAAGTGCTACATCGTGCATAATTTATGGGCCAAATGCTGATTTTGATGCTTATGTTTCAATTACGGGACCAAGATAATGAACCTAAACGAAAGGACCACTATTCCTTTATGGGCAGTTATAGCAAGCGTTCCTGCAGTTATTGGAGGGATAATGTGGCTATCATTTATTGCATACACTTCAAACTCCTCTGCATCTCAGATTACAGAAATTAAATCTGAATCAAAAGAGTTAAATAAAGAAGTTAGGATTCAATTAATTCAAATCAATGACAGACTAACAAGGATCGAGACAAAACTTGAAACTACTAAGGAAGGAAAATAACATGGACGATATCGGAAAAAAATCACTTGAGATTGTTGTTAAACACGCAAAGCCTATGATTGTTGATCTTATCGCTGAGATTGCTGAGCCTGCTTTGATGGATGTCGTAGCAAAATCAGAAAACAAAATTGACGATGCATTGGTTCCTGTTCTTTTGCCATTGCTTAAAAAATCATTGATTGAGCAAATCGAAAAAGCTCAGGTGGGTTAATATGCAAGCGTGGCTGGCTGGTCTTATTGCTGCGATCATTCCAAAACTCTTAGAGTATTTATGGTCTGTTGCTTCTAAAGAAGTACAAGAACAGCTAGCTGCGGCTCGAATTAAAGAGCACATTGCCACTACAATTGAAAAATACGAAAAAATTATTCTCGCCTACGATGAAGTATCTGACAAGCAAGGCGGATTAACAAAAGAACAAAAGGACAAATTGCGTGCTGAAAAAATTAAACTTGAACAAGATTTGTTTAACGGTATTAGCAAGCGCTAGTCTGCTCTCTTGCAGCGATGCCCCTGACTTTCATCCAACTGTGGTAGACTTTCAATTAAACGAGGCGCGTGTTTATCCAGTAATAGACAAAAAAAACTTTACTTTAGGGCAGCCAGATATTGTACCTATTGAAACAGCTGATGGGTATTATTGTTTATCTCAAAAAGAAACTGCCTTAGCCAAAGATTATTTAATCAACAACTGTACTTGCAAGTGATTTTCTTTTTAACTTTCTAGCTCTTTCTCTATTGCAAGTCCTGCAGCGCTTATGGCCTAGATTGTTAGTATATGTATTTTTTTCATCGTAAAGATGCCCATTTTTACAATGAGTAATTTTGCTAGAATAGTCTCTTTTCTTTTTATACATATCATCCATATTATCTTGAGGCGTTCCAAGAAATAGATGCGCCGGATTTACACAGCCTCTATTGTCACATCTGTGGCAAACATACAGATCCCCTGGCTGATCTCCATTAAAAAGCTCGTATGAAAATCTGTGAGCAAGCATTGGTTTTGAATTAGAAAATGAAACAGAGCTGTAGCCAAATCTGTCTTTACGTTTTTTAAAAATCCAGCATCCATTTGGATTTGTGGGTAGATCAACTAATTTCATAAAAAGATCGAGTATTAACTTCATGGGGTTTTTATTTGCAGCGGTGAAACAGTATGCGATAGAGAACGCAAACGCTTGTCGATAAGATACTTTATTTTTTTACAAGCCCTGCATTTCCTTCCACCTTCTGTTGTAATATAAGTATTTTCATCTGAGTATGGATGACCTTTGGGGCAATGGGTTTTATCTTTATTATTTATTTTCATCGTTTGATTTTGATATCTCTTGGGGCAATAACGAGCAAGCTAATTTGATTGTCAGTGTGTTTATTATACATGATGGCTATGTCATCGCCTATAAATAGCGGCTGACTTGGTTTTAATTTAACCACAAGTTTTCCAAATTTATCGGGATTAGTTTTTTTCTTTTGGTCTGGCGGCGGTGTGGAACTCATGCATAACCCCTGCTCTTATAAGAGTGTCTCCAAGCATAAGCATAAGCTTACGACATTCGTCCTGCTCTAGTTCTATATTGATGTTTTCTTGGCCGTCTTGTTTAATGACGATCATTATGACAGTGCCGCATTCTGAGATGTGGCTCTCGACCATCATTTTAATCTTGGGATGAGTAACTTATTTGTTGGATCTTGGGATTTGGAAAGTTTTCGAATTTCATTCAGGCATGCATAAGCGTATCCATGCGCTGAGGTAAGTTCGTTTGATCCCGAGAGTTCCATCTTAATCATCGTCTCCATACTTGGATTAGATGTTATCTTAACTTTATCCCCTGGCAAATCCTCAATGATGATTTCGACCTTAGCCACCATACACCTCTTTTAGAAACTAAACCTTTGTCCTATTTTTCAGTCAACGCTTTTCTTTAAGTGAATATGTGTGACCATGAGTTGTGGAATTAGCTGTTATCATACCAGACACACACGTTCCCTATGAGCATAAAAAAGCATTTGCACTTGTTCAGGATGTAATAAAACACCATAAATCACATATTAAAGAAATTGTTTTCCTTGGTGATTTCGCTGATTTCTATGCGGTTAATGGGCATGGGAAGCATCCTCAAATGTTACATAATTTGACCGAGGAAGTTGAAAAAGTTATTGAGTGCTTTGATTGGTTTGACAAAACAGTTCCGAATGCAAAGAAAATTTTTTTAGAAGGAAATCACGAATTCAGACTTGAAAGATTTATTTCAAGCGTTTGTCCTCAATTGTTTGGCGTTACATCAACAGAGCACATTTTAAAAATAGCAGGCCGTCCGAATTGGACCTTTGTTCCCTATGGCCCTAATCAAAGCCACAAGATTCTTGATTCATATTTAAAGGCAAGGCATGAGCCTCTTGCGAGCTCGGCAAAAATGACAGCGTCAAAGGCCCTTTGCTCGCTTGTTTATGGTCACATTCATCGAATTGAGGAGTCGCATATTGTAGGGCTTGATGGAACGAACCACGTTTGTTTTTCTGTGGGATGGCTTGGCGACAAAAGAAAAGACAAAGTTTTTGGATATGTTAAGCATCATCATCAATGGCAGCTTGGTTTTGGTTTAGTTTATGTTGAGCATGAATCTGGTTTATTCTATCATCAAAAGATTCCAATACTTCAAACTGGCAATGAAGTTTCTTGTGTCGTTAATGGAAAAAGGTTTTCAAAATGAAGTACGCCATAGAGTACATTCTTTGGAAAGATGCCGTGTCCGAGGACGCTTGGAAGAACATAGACGAAATTGAATCTCATTATCATCCAATTGAAACCGTGGGAATTGTTGTTAGAGAAACTGCTGAAGTTATAACTGTTTCTCTTAATCATGATATATCCTCAAATAATTTTTCTTGTACAATTCACATCCCGCAAGCCATGATTATTCATCGGCAAAAATTAAATATAAATAAAAGATCAATGAGGGAGCGAGACAATGAGATCAATAGAATCTAAACTTGTTAAATACATTGATGAAAAATTAAAATTAAATGGTTTAGCTCAAGAGGCAATCAAAACAAAAGATGCTCGAACATTGTTTCGTTTGGCTTGTGAGTCTTTGGTTGGTGTTCGCGAAAAATCAGGACGCAATGATGGACCTATAGTTGAACTTATTCAAGAAACTATTGGCCGAGCGCAGGGTGAATTTTGGTGTATGTCTTATGTTCAATCATGCCTTGCTTATGCTGAAGTAAAGACTGGTATTGATTCACCTATATTTGCAAGCGAACATTGTATGACAGTTTGGAACAAGACTTCTAAAAAACAAAGAGTAAAAAAGATTCCCGCTGCTGGTGCAATTGCAATTTGGAATTATCCACCGAGTTCAAATGGTCATACAGGATGCGTTTTAGAATTCGAACATAAGCCAGGACAGATGATTCTTTGTGAAGGAAATACAACTTCAGGGTTAAAGCCAAATGGTGAGATTGAAAGAAATGGAGGCGGTTCTTATCGAACAGAGCGCCCCATAAAGGGAACCAAGACAATGGTTTTGGTCGGATTTCTTAAACCTTTTTAAGGCACTCCATGGCTATTTCTATAATAAACAACTGGTCCATTTCCGCATTTGACATACATGCCGCTCCTTTGTCCTGCAACGGATTCATAGTCAAAAGTACAAACGGCCTGCTCTCCAACTGAGGGGCATCCCGTAACATTTGCCGAATGAGTTACTGATACGCTTATGGTCCCTCCAGAGTAGTCAATTTCATCTATGTTGTAATCAAACTGCGCATCGCAAGAAGGGATGTATCCAATACAACTAGAATGAAACTCATAAACTAAATTATTTACTTCATTGACCCATGCTCTTTGCAAGGTGGATTCACAAGACTTTGAAACAATTGGAATCTGTGAAACTCCGCTTTCGCTAGAAGATCCACCTCCTGACGGGGGTTGACACGCACTTAATAAAACAACGGCTAATTTGATAAATAGTATTTTTTTCATAAGACAATTATCGGGCATTTATTCAAAAACTGAAATTTTATTTGCAATATGTCTCAACATAATACATAAAACGTCTCGCAACAAAACACATTTAGGAGTTGAGCATGCTTAAGCGCGAATGGATTAAGCCCGAGTCAAGAGACCATTGGCTGACTATGAGGTCTCAAGATTTAACGTCTACAGAAATCGCCGCACTTTTTGGAATATCCCCGTATCTTACAGAATTCGAATTGTATCATAGAAAGAAATCAAAAAGAGTTCATCTAATAGAAGAAAACGAAAGAATGAAGTGGGGCTCAAGGCTTGAGGATTCTATTGCTAGGGGCGTGGCAGAAGAAAAAGGATGGTCAGATATTGAGCCATTTAAAGATTATGCAAGAATTCAAGATTTAAACATAGGTGCATCGTTTGATTATTACATTCCATCAGAAGATGCTCTTGTCGAAATTAAGAATGTTGACGGCATTCAATACGCAAAGACTTGGATTGATGACGGTATAAACCTAGAAGCTCCTCCGCACATTGAGCTTCAAGTTCAGCATCAAATGCTAGTGTCTGGTAAAAACAAAACCTATCTTTGTGCTCTTGTCGGAGGGAATAGCCTGACTGTTATCGAGAGGGCTTACTCTCCAGCTATAGGGAATGCGATCTTTAAAAAGGCTGAGAAGTTCTGGCATGACATTGAGAACAACATTGAACCACAGGTTAATTTTGAAAAAGACGCTGAATTTATTAAAGAACTTTACGCTCATGCTGAGCCTGGTAAAATCTTAGATCCTACAGATAGAATGGATGAGCTTGCGATTGAATACAAAAAAGTTTCGGATCAAATTAGGATTCTTGATTCACAAAAGGATGGCATTAAAGCTGAACTTTTGACTATCATTGGGGATGCGGAAAAAGTTAAGGGCTTAAGCTACAGCATAAGTGCAGGGCTCGTCGGACCATCTGAGTATATGGTTAAGCGTGACGGTTACAGAAACTTTAAGATAACATTCAAAAAGCCAAAGGAGGGGTTATGAAAAAAACAGGAAAAAAAGCTGGCTCAAAAAAGCCAATGCCAAAAGCAAAACCAAAAGGTAAATACTAAAATTTAAGCGCCTCTTGAATTACAAGGTATCCTTTCGCACCGCCGTTGTTCTTGGGGCGCTTTTTTGTTGGAGCATAACATGACTTTTACACAGGCAATGCAAGCGCTATTAGATGGCCATAAAGTAAGATGCGATGGATGGGACAAGTTTGAATATGTTTTTTTAAATAAACATGGAGTGTTGGAAAATCAAAGAGAAATGGAAACATATATTTCTGTTTTTGAAATGAGATTAAAGTGGGAAATATATCAAACTCCAAAAGATCCTCGAGAGTGGACTGTGTGGTATCATAAAGGCATGAATGCTTTTTGTACGATTGACCCAGGTCAAACTGCTGAAGTTTGGGAAAAAATAATTATTCGGGAAATTTTATGATTTCAAATGCCACACTAAAAGAAAAGATTGAGCACAGAAAAAATAATAAAAATGAGTTAGCTAATGACTACGCAACTAAACAAGTAAGTTTTTATCATTCGTTGTGTTCTGATGAATTTAGAGCTGGTTACGATTCCGCCATGAAAGAAGTGCTGCCTATTTTGCTGGAATGTGTGGAAGCATTGGAAACAACACATCGACAAGTCACAAGAGGGTATCCAACTTACATTGAGTGGGAAGGAATTTGGATTAAAAACAATCAAGCCATCGAGCGGCTTAGAAAGTGGAGTGAGGGATGAAAAAACTTAAAGCAAAAATTGGTTTAAAAATAATATCTTTTGGGATTTGGATTTATGAATCTCAAAACTTTGGTACGCTCGATGAGCAAGATAAAAACAACCTGAAAAAGTTGTGGCAATATCACGACACTTTCTCAAAGGCTCTAAATGAAAACTGAAAAGCAGGTTAAAAAGTGGAGTGAGGGTGGGTAAAGTCATTGAGCCAAACGAATTCAGAATGCGCACTGGTGACGATTTCCCATGGTGGAAAGCAATGGTTTGGAGAGTGCTTGGTAAGAAAGATTTTGGAATATCTCAAGGTTATTACTGTGAGGGTTATTGGTTGTTTGGAATATGTTATGTGACGAAGTGTTTCGAGGTTGAAAATGAAAACTGAAAAGCAGGTCAGGACTTTTTGGGTAAAAGCACTAGGAAATCAAAGAGATGTTCCTGTCAGATTTAAACCTGAACTTGGCGACATTGATTTAACCGTTAAAGGCGAAGACAGATGGATATATACAATTGTTCAATCTGTAAATCCAGGCACTAATTCTGTTTCGCAAATGACAAAATGGCTTGAGGTTATCCCGAAAGAAGACCATCTCGCAATCGTCGCGGAGCTTGAGAGTCTTTTAAAAGACTTGATTGGTCACGCTGAGGCTCATTTACAATTTCCTCACAAAGACACATCAGCATTAACTCTTGCAATTATTAAAGCCAGACAAGCACTTGCGGAGGATGAGAAAAATTAAGAAAAATTTTAAATTAAAATTAAATAAACAACAAAAGGAAAAACAAATGAACAAATTTGATCTTATTAAAATGTTAATTAGTGAAGATAAAACACAACAAGAAAGCAATGAATCTTTTCTAGAAATTAGTAAAGTTTACGCTTTTAGAACAGTGACAATGATTTATACCGGAAGATTAAAAGCAATAAATAATCTTGAGTTGTTAGTTGATGAAGCCGCATGGATTCCAGAAACAGAAAGATGGGCGGATTTTGTCGATACTGGCGCGCATAAAGAAGCCGAGCCATACAAAAGGCCCGTAGTAATTTCGAGAGGTGCTTTGCTTGATGTTACAGAAATTCCATCACCAATCACAAAACAAAAATAAAATGCAAAATCAAACAATACTTAAAGCAGCATGGAGCAGGAGCTGGAGCGGGAGCTGGAGCAGGAGCAGGAGCAGGAGCAGGAGCGGGAGCTGGAGCTGGAGCAGGAGCAGGAGCGGGAGCGGGAGCAGGAGCAGGAGCGGGAGCAGGAGCGGGAGCTGGAGCTGGAGCAGGAGCAGGAGCGGGAGCTGGAATATTTAAGAATTAATTTTATTTGATTCTAGGTTTCTTTTTTGTTTTTTAAATCTAAGACTGTGTTTTTTTGGAGTCTTATTAATTCGATGCCTAGCTTTATATTTAGGACTAGAATAGTGATGATCTGATTTATCAAAATCCCAGTGCTTAGAATTTTTTTTAATCATAAATTATCTTAAATAAAATAATTAAAAATTAAGAATTGTTTTTTGTTGATTACATCTTTGGCCTAGGGCAATAGTTATTAAGCAACAAGTCTAACATTTAGGAGTTGAAAATGTCTAACATCACGCCGATTGAATCGCTTAAGCATTCAATTAAAGCTCTCGAGTCTCAATTTAAAATGGCCCTCCCTTCACATGTTTCAACTGATAGGTTTATCCGAACAGTTCTAACTGCCATTCAACAAACGCCAGATATTGTCCAAGCAGATCGAAACTCTCTCTTTGCTGCATGCATGAAGGCCGCAAGCCAGGGCCTACAGCTTGACGGTAAAGAGGCAGCACTCGTTACGTTTAAACGTAAGGACGATACTATACAGGTTCAGTATATGCCTATGCTCAGCGGATTACTTAAGCTTGTGAGAAACTCTGGCGAGCTCTCATCCATCACGTCTCAAATCATTTATGAAAAAGACAAGTTCAAGTACTGGGTGGATTCAGACGGTGAGCATTTAAATCATGAGCCGAACATGTTCATTGATCGAGGCCAAGTCATAGGCTGTTACGCACTGGCCAAGACAAAAGATAATGCAGTCTATATTGAAGTCCTAACTATGGATGAGATCAATGCGGTTAAAAACGTATCAAGATCTAAAGACAAAGGTCCATGGGCTGGAGCATTTAAGCATGAGATGTATAAGAAAACTGCACTCAGACGATTGATTAAACGCCTCCCTGTTTCCACAGATCTTGACGGCGCATTAAGAGCAGACGATGAGACTTATGATTTAACTCCAGAGATGCAGCAAGAAGAACAAGTGCCTCAAGAAAAAACTGTTCAGCCTACATCAAGGTTAGAAAAACTCATTGGCAATCAAGTTGAGACTGAAGCTGAGGTCATCGTCGATGATGACGAAGTTAAAGCAAGAGCCAAAGACTTACCACACATTAAACAAAAACCATTTAACCATGCGCCAGGTGCGGATAACGGAGAGATACCTTTATGATGGAAATTAAGCGAGACGACTTTAGAAATCTAGCAGCTGGCCATTATGTAATGACATCACAAGAGACTACGATTAAGCGTGAGGACATCGATAAGTTTGTTCAATGATCTATCTTTGCTCATGATTTTATTATGAAGCAGGTTCGCCCATCGACTCTCACTGTATTGAAAACCGATGAAGCTAAGCATGAAGAAAAACTTCAGTCCTGATTCTACAAGACTTTACGACGTTCTTCATAAAATGAAATACAGATGCTACGACAAAAGATCAAAGGACTATAGGTTCTATGGTGATCGCGGCATTTCTGTATGTAAAGAATGGCTTGAAAGTTTTGAAGCTTTTTACAACTGGGCAATTTTGAGCGGTTATAGAAAGGGTCTGTCTATAGATAGGATTGACTCAAACAAAAACTATTACCCAGAAAATTGCAGATTTATTTTAATGGAAGATCAAGGAAAGAATACTAGAAAATGCAAAAAGATTTTTTATAATGGGAAAGAGTACAGATCCTTATCTCATTTTTGCGAAGAGCATAATATTAAATACTACGCGGCAAGATCACGGTTTCGCTATGGATGGACAATTGAAGATATAATTAACGTTGAACCTGTGATCGGAAGAAATCAATTTGGTCTTAAGAGATTATCAAATAAAAATAATTGAAGAGATTAAGCAATCAATGCGCGAAGGACATCGCGCTATAATTCTTCAGAGCGTCACTGGGTCTGGAAAAACTGCCATTGCTGCAGAGATGATTCGTCTTGCTTCATTAAAAAAAACAAGATGTTGGTTTATTTGTAATCGAGTTGAGCTTGTTCTTCAAACAGCCAGGGCTTTAGATAAGATTGGTTTATCTTTTGGATTTATTGCAGCAGGATTTGCTCAAGATAAAAACTGCCTTATTCAGATATGTTCTATTCAAACTTTGTATAGACGATTTGCAGAATTACCTCGGCCCGATTTAATTTTTTGGGATGAGGGACATTCAATACAAGCTCGAACATGGGCCACTGTTTATGAGTACTTCCATAGCGCGTATCACATTATAATGTCGGCTACTCCCTGCCGGCTAGATGGGCAAGGATTTAGGCTGTTCGCTACTCATATGGTTAATGGTCCTGATGTTTCATGGTTAATTCAAAATGGATTTCTTTGTGACTACAGGGCTTTTGCGCCAAGAGAATTCGACTCTTCAAGCCTGAAAGTTAGGATGGGTGATTATGTAAAGTCAGATATTGAAGAAAAGATGATGGATAAATCAATCACTGGCAACGCTGTTGCTGAATATAAAACAAAATGTAGTGGAAAAAGGAATCTTGTTTTCTGTGCATCGGTTGAGCACTCAATATTTGTTCGCGATTTTTTTATATCTGAAGGTATTTATGCGGAGCACATAGATGGAAAGACAGATAGGTCGGATCGAAAAGAATCCCTGGCAAGATTTGAAGCAGGATCACTTAAGATTTTAACTTCTGTTGATCTTGTAACAACTGGTCTAGATATCCCTGCGATTGAGTGTATTACTTTTCTAAGACCTACTCAGTCAACATCTCTTGCTATTCAAATGATGGGCCGAGGCCTTCGTCCACATCCAGGTAAAGATCATATCATTTACTTAGATCATGTAGGATTGTTTAAAAAGCATGGGCTACCCGATGATCATAGGGAGTGGTCACTTGATGGCGTTAAGAAAAAACCAAAAGATGATATTGGATCTGTAAAGGTATGCCCTGTTTGTTTTGCCGCGATGCCATCGCTTGCAAAGACGTGCAAAGAATGTGGGCATAGCTTCATTAAGGAACAAACTCAAAATGCTTTGCCAGAATTTGACGCGACTGAATTAAAAGAAATCGACAAGACGCAGTTCAGAAAAACAAAAATAGATGTAGACAGGGCCAAGGCCAAAACTAAAGATGAACTTGTCGCACTCGGAATATCTCGTGGTTACAGCCATCCTCACAGATGGGCTCATCATGTGATGCAATCAAGGCAGCGCAAGAAATTAAATAAATAACATCTCTTTAGTTGGGGGCTAGTGTGTCTGTAAATAAGATCGGGCTGACTGTAAAACAACAGCTCTTTGTTAATTTTTATGAGGGTAATGGAACTGAAGCCGCTAGATTGGCCGGGTATAAAGGTGACGATAATACTTTAGGACAGGTCGCCTATGAAAATCTTCGAAAGCCTTT
>Ga0315901_10006285_pt1 | contig 14267 bp, 33 predicted proteins | sample LakEriMetagenome_10_FD_203761 | JGI IMG/M metagenome (GOLD analysis project Ga0315901, IMG submission 203761) | Freshwater fungal communities from buoy surface, Lake Erie, Ohio, United States - Buoy 2 MA116 | ecosystem: Environmental > Aquatic > Freshwater > Lake | place: USA: Lake Erie, Ohio... | reverse complement strand
TACTCCGTTTCCACCGAAAATGATTTTAAGGTCTGGGTATTTATCCTTTATTAACTTTGCAATTGCAAGGGATGCATCTATATTACCATCAATGATACTAAACCCTAAAAACTTTGGATTAGCTTTTTCAATGTATCTACCTATGAAACCATAAGCAATATCAAATATTTCCTGATGTTCGTATAATAAATGAAATTGACTTTGTTTTGAGTATGTGTTGAATAGATTAAAGAACGCACCTTGTCTATCTGGTGGGTTTAAATAAAAATAATCAATTACTGGGTCAATGATAGCAACATCAAATTCCGGAGCATGTTTGTCTAAATAAGACTTTACTGCAACAATACCGGCATAGTAACCCGATTCGTTGATATTAGGAACTTGTAATAGTAATGCATCCTGTTTAGTTATGTTTTCGAAATGAAAGTGGTGTTCTATCTTTTCTTTATTTCTTTCTACAAATACAGTTTGACGCATATATTGTAGTAAGTCTATTTTAACATCAAACACATCTTTACCAGATGCCATTTGTTCACCAATTCGTTTGTCCGATTTAGCAACTTGTTCGTCTCCGTTTGGGTATATAATATTCTCTAATGTACTATTCATAACTTTAAATATAATAAAAATTTTTTAGTTTACCAAAAATATATTGCGGGGGGGTTGGGGGCCAGTCGTTTTTTAGGAAATTTTTTGTATCTCCTATTGATAGTTAAGTAAATATTCTTTCTTTATTTAATATTTTGTTCAAGCATATCCACATCACCTTCATATGAAAATCTTTTTAATACCATATAATTTGTTTTTAAGTATTAGATTGTTGAACTAATACAGCTTGTTGTGCAGCGACATCGGCTTGTAGTTTTCTTTGTGCAGCTTGAATATCTCTAATACTTTGTAGAGAACCTACTTCTTTATAGATAACTTGGTGTAAGTCTTTTGCACCCAATAGTTGTTGTAGTGGGTCGGACAGAGATTGAGCAGTTATTTCGACCTTACCTATATTGAGAGGTAATGTTCCATTAAAGAACATTTCCTTAATCATATTAAAATCTTTTCTTAATAGGGTTAGTCTCTCTCTTACACCTTCTGTGAATACTTTTAGTTTGGGCATATCTAATAATTCGTTTTGAGGTTGTAGAACTATATCTAACGCATCTAATGAATATGCTGCAGGTGGAGCTAGTTTTAATTGGTATAGTGTATAGGTATCTAATCCCCTTATAGAGTCCTGATTAAGAGTATAGTTAATTTGTGTAATGAGATTATTTGGTACTCCGTCCGTTTTGTCACCTTCGTATATATACTCTACCGAACTTACTCCTGCTTTGACTCCTCTTGTATCTTGTAACTCTGCTATGGTTTGTAGACGAGATATATCTAATTCTATAATCTTAATTGTTTTACCTATCGTTACTCTTTTATCTTTTACTATAACCTCACCATTCGCTACTATATCGTAATGGGGGTTATTAGAGGACTTTATTTCGTTTAGTGTATTGGTAGAACATAGATAATCTTCACCCACCTTAACAATGATACCATTTGCTTTAATGACGGGTTTTAAATTGGATAGAGAAACACCAACTGGCAAATAGATAGGTGCGATATCTGGACTAGCTGATATAACCCAACTACTACCCTGTTTAGAATATCTGTCCGGATTTTGTGATATAGTTTTCATTCTTTGTTATTTCTTTCCAAGCTTTATTATAAATGGTGGTTTCTTTTTTAATTCTCTTATTACCTTTTAATCTATATATAACTCTTTGTAATTCCTGATATAGTTCTAATTCGATTGCGTCGCTAATAATTGCATTGATTTGTAATTCTCCCTCTATGCTATTAAACGATTCAATACCTTCTTCTTCTATTTGTTGTTTCTTATTCTTATACCCTATTATATGTGCAACACCTACGGGAGTACCAAAGTTTTCTGCTGCTTTCGCATATACACTTTCCTTTAACATCTATTTTGTTTTAATAGGTACGACTAATCGGTGTTTCATTACATTGGGTATATTGGATAACTGAGTCGCTGTATAGTTTTGACTGAACATATCATGACCGCATCTTTGTAGGTAAGCGTCATCGGTCTCATCGGGTAATCTTTCACAATTACCTTCGTATACTTGCAATAATAATTCTTTTAATTTCATACTAATAAATATCTTTGAAATAAAAAACCCCCTACATTTTAAGTAGAGGGTTTCCAGTTTATAATTTAATAAACCTTTTTGTAAATGTCACTGCGTAAGGTACAAACTTCCACCCTACTAATACACCTATCCAAAAGGGTAAGTGTAAAACGAAATCTAATACTTCCATATTTCATTTGTTTTGGTTAAGAAATAAGTCAACCTGATTCCGATATCGTATAAATAAGTATCAATTAAGTAAAAGAAAAACACTTAATTTCACTTTGTGTATATCATATATCATGTCAAAATTGCTCCTATACACAAAAAAATTGACCCCGGTATTCGCACGTATCCGACCCGTTTTTTTAGACGCGACTTTTTTCTAGTTACACGTAACTGTACGCGTATGTATTGATGGCCACAGCAATGCGACATAATGAATCAGCAAATGAGTACAGCATTAATGCGTTGAGTAAAGAGCACAAAGAAACCGACAGCATTTACGCTATCGGTTCATCCCTTAATGGGAGCTCTTTGTAATTAAAATAAACATATGAAGAAAGAAAAAAAAATATCTTATTGATACATACGTTGTACCCACTTAGGATAGTAGTCGTTGTATTGATTCATCATATCGGTAGCTCTATTCATAGCTTCACTTCTTGCTTCTACTCTACTACCTATGTTATACTGCTTACACCAATTTTGAAATTCAGTATCGTTTAGTATCTTATTACGTTGTTCCTCTATACTACTATGTTTGTCTATGTCTATATGTGTATATGTTATAGTACTTGTATTCATACTTGTTATTTAGCTGATTTTATTTTTGTTAAGATTGTCCGATTACGCTTTTGCTTTTGCAGGGTTTTGTTCGAATAACTCTTGTAGATACTCGTCCTCACGTTCGGTATCTTCTGCCGTTATATCATTGTATCGTTCTAACAACTTAATAGCGGACCTGATTTCATCCAGCTGCTTACTTGCATTCCATTTAGGTTTGCCATCTTGCAGACCTTTAATCTTTTTCATTAATACTACCTCGTCTTGTTTCAACTTACTTATTGCGTAATCCATTCTTATTTATTTTTGGTTTAATTAATCGCCACACTATTGGTGTGTACTTATCTTCGTTTCTGCGCGCTGCCCGTTCGTATGGGTTTCTACTATATGTGCCTGGGTATTTAAAATATTTTGTTCTAATTGGTTGTAATTGGTGTGTCCATTCATGTATGCAAGTTGAAATCAGTTCACGAACATCGTCGCACTGGTCCCAATACACATACACTTCGTTCTCATCGTGGTCGTACTCACCGCACAACCCCTCCTCACCTTTTACTATGTACCAGAGTGGGTAATACTTTTTTCGTTTGTTTACTCCTAACTCTCGTCTACACCAACGCAGTACGAAATTTGCTATACGCACTGCTTCGACACGTCCCACTTTTTTAATAGGCGTACTTAAATAAATCATATGTTGGTTTTAGTTATAAAAAAAGTGGCTCTATTGGGGAGCCACTTTAAATGATATCAAAGCTTGTCTTGTAAAGTAAATCGGAGAATAACCATTTGTAAAGTAACCAATATGCTTTTGATATATAGAGCGGTGAGCTAGAATCAAACTAACTCCTTTAATCTGGAAGACTAATGTGCAACCCACGGGCTTTTATGTCCATGCGGTAATCATTACACTTTCGCCGCTTCATTAGGACGAGGAATCTTTACAACCATATTGCTATGGAATCTTTACAACCTCGTGCTAAATTATTTTACTACTGATGTAGTATCTACTGCTGTTGCAGTTGTATCTACTTTTGTAGAATCACTTGCTACCGCAGTTGAATCAGTTGCAGTTGCGTCAGATGAAACCGGACTACCACATGCTACCATACCGATAGTTAACACTAATGCCATAGCACCTACCTTAGCTTTATTTAAGATAGAAGATAAACGTTTTGCGTTGTAAAGAGCCTTTGTTGTATAGAAGTCTCTCTTTTGCTCACTAATAGTAGTTGCCGCTTCGTTTAAGTTGTTTACTAATTCTGTTACCTGATAGTTCACTTTTGTTGCAATTTTCTTTGCCATGTTGTTTTTTTGCTTCCCTTTAATTATTAATAGTTCAAACTCCATTAAGGCGGGTCGCTTTTACCTTAGCTTCGTTTGTATCTTTATTGTGTTAATGTCTTTGTTATATGTAATATACGACAAATATTTGACATTACCAAATTTATTTATCAGTATCTTCGCCGTTAGCAGTTGTAGTTTCTACATTAATACTACCGCCGTTATAGTATGTGCTGTATGCAGTATCTAGTTTCAATTTGTCAGATACTAATGCACCCTCTAATACATTGGTTGCAATCAATTCTTTTTTCTCACGCTTACTCAATACGTTTTTAATCAATGAGGTTTCTAACTTGTCAGCCTTAGCTTCCGCATCAATTTCACCTACATACTTACGCACTGATTCCTCGTCGACAAAGATACGAGCTTTATCCATTTTAGGACCTGATAACTCAATCACCTCATAGATGTGTGTACCATCACCGAAATTGAATTTCTTATTCTTTACTACGGCTTTATAACCTCTCTTACCTAACTTAATTTCTTTTAACTTCTTACTCATATTACTTTACTTTAATGTTTTTAATTACTTCGTTTATTGGATACCAGGGTATTGACCTTTGCATATTAGTGTGTTGAATTTAATTCATAATGAAACTTTTGTAATTGCTTCGTTTCGTATTGGTGTGCCGCAGCCTTACCTCTTACTACTTTGACTATAAACAATTGGTATACTGATTCACAATGTTCTCGCATATCGTTATACAATGACCAGTCTTTGTTTTCTTTACGAGCTCGACTGAAATGTTTTTGTAATCTTAGTTTAGCAGAGTAGTGGAAACGTCTACCAATTGCCACAGTAACTCCTATATAACTCTTACCGTTTTCAGTATTAACTATTTCGTATACTACATGGTTTCTATCGTTTCGTTTTTTCCTATTCATACTATCTAATTTAATTTATTTTATAATTGTACCATAACCACCACTATTAGTGTTAGTTATAAACCAACTCCAATCTTCATCACCAAAGAATCTGTCCCAATTAGGGCCTTTCTCTAAACCCTTACGGCCATTGTATTTGATTACTCCAATGTCTTTTAAGTTTTTTCGTATCGTTGAATAATATCCATTGACACTTACTTTACCTAATTGACCATCCATTGTCAACATATGTTTAACGATTGCAGTCCACGTTGGTTTTAATATTGATTGCTCCATTACATACAATAGAGAATCATATACTCTAATCATCATTTTTTTATTTGCCCAATCGAATCCGATTTTATCACATACTAAACTATGGTCTAATTGTCTCTTACTCATATTATTTACTTTTAATTGTTTGTACTATTGTTTTGATTAACGCGTATCCTAAAATTGATACGATTGATACTACTAAAAATTCTCCTATTGTTATCATTGTTCCCATATTATTTTGCTTGTTTTGACATATCCTTTAACACTTGATATAGTATTGATAAGTTTTCTAATTTTTTGTTACTCAAATCATTCATTGGTTTACAATCGGTTTCTAATGCGATACCCATCAATGATACAACGGACTTTAATTGTTTCTTAGTCATTGTTAGTGTTATTTCGTTTTCGTTATACATACTACTTCATTTTAATTTCGTTCATAATGTTTTTTACTATTCCTAATGTCATTTTGGTATCGGTATACCCATCAATGAATGACTTAGCGTCTTTACGACTTACAAAGTATTTCCTAAATTTATTAGGACCTGATACTTTATATACTTCAAAGGTAGTGGGTTCAAATCCTTCGGACTTCATTCTCATTACTCTTTTGACTTTCTTTATAGAGTAGTTACTCTTTACATTTAATTTACTTTTACTCATATTCTTATTTTTACTTTACTTAATTACTATAAACGAAAATAGTGTAGGTATTAACCTAACACTATATCAATGGCTTTTTTCGTTAAACCAAATTGTTTCAATTCTCTTTTACAATCTGCGATAAAACGTTTTTCAACCTTACCTAATTTAATAGGGTACTGCGAGATAATTTGTTTAATCGTAGTCGCTTCTTTTTTCAACATACCGAAAAACTTCATTTGTTTTTTCAATTCGGTATTATTGCGAACCGCAACTTTATGTTTTCTACCCATAAAGTCCGTAAACTCTACAATTGAATTAGGTTTAACCGCAGAACTTAATTTAGTTGCGGCAAAATTCTTATAAATAGGTCTTTCGTTACGAGACGTATTATAAGCGGTTTCGGTAAATTGGTTAAATTCATTTGTCATTCTACTATTCATATACATATTTTTTTTAATGTGAGGAGTCTTACTTTCAACTCAATACACTAAATTACGACAATTTCGGGAACTGGCCAAATCGTTTTGAAAGAAAGTTTATTGATAATCAACGAGTTATGGCATTACGAAAAAAAATATGTATAACGTATTGATTCTCTATAAAAAATCTTTTAGAGTGCAACTGACTGATAATCAATGAGTTACGATTCTGCCATTTAACATAATATCCGTTATATAGTTTTTTCAGCATAACTAATTGATACTCAATACGTTACCTACTTAACATAATATATTATATAAGTCATTCACAATTCATTGAAAATCAACACGTTATGCCAACATATTGATAATCAATGAGTTATGCATTCGTAAAAATTCAATAAATTTTACTATTTTTAAATTATTTCTATTTCAGCTCCACGTTGAATTAAATAATATCTAATGAATACCACGATCCATTAGAGGCAATTCAATGGCCATAAGGATTTGGCAATATCAAAAATTTTTCGTACCTTTATATTACCTTTCGTTCAACTCCGGCAATCCAATGGTGGCAAGGGTTGCAGAGGATTTATTTTCACTTCAGCAGAATTATTTTCGGTTAAACTTTGCATCGACAGAATTTGTTTTGGTCGTATTATTTTCTGCCCGTAAAAAAAGTTTTGCTGTGTGCGGATGGGTGGGATATAAACAACTTCAATGATATACTTTTATAGTGGTTTGTTTTCTTTGTAGTGTGTAAGTATGTAAAGATTCTAATTTGATACATAAAACATTTTACCACTCTTTAACACTTATTACCACTTTTACCCACAAATTAACACTACATTATTTATTTTGATACATATTGTTTAACATACACATAGTATCTTTGAATATTATCTAATTGGACCTGATATTCACTTAAATATTTTCTAATCTATTATGGATTGTCTTTTAATTTGTTTTGCAAATAGTTTTTTTAAATAGATGTATGTAGCACGACTTGCAAATCCTCTTTTGTTTATTCCGTTTATTAGATTGTGTATAAGGAATATATTTTTTATTTGATGTTTGTTATTCATATACTTTTAATCCGGCCACTCACTGCCCCTCTTTATAACTCCTTTACTCTTATTACTATTTTTATATAACCAATGTAGGTGAATACACAATACACATACATTCACAAAGATAGTAGGCATGATGTTTGTTTTTATTCCGTACAATATCCATGCAACACTACCTATCGCATTTACTATCCTTAATTTTTTAATATCGTTTAATGTGAATGAGTAAAGTATTAAACCCGTACCTATCCAACCTAATATATCTTGCATACTATTTATTTTCTATTTATGGTCATAGACTTTAATACCTTTATGTCCTTACTTACTTTGTTCACTTCATACATAACACATAGTAGGGTTATAATACTCACTACCATTAGGATAAACCCTAATGCTTCTATTATCTTAAATCCTTTATTACTTATATATCCCATAACTTAATCGTTTATTAATTCCTTATCCTTTAATCTTTTTTCTCTTTGTATATAGTATTCAGTTAACCTTTGTTCTAATTCCTCTATTCTATTTATACTCCTATTCATTCTTATAGTACTGATTATACCTATCGTTATACATACTACTATTATTGTTATTATTGCTATCATTCTTTGCTGAATTTATTTTATCTCGTATTTCAAAATCGTTTTAGTTTTTCCACTCACCCGTTTTTAATAAGTCTACTATATAGTCCATTGCTAATAGTGTTTTCAAATATACCGGTGCAGGATACTCTTTGCCCTTATATATTACACATGTCGGTTGCCATACCAATTGTTTATTGTCTAGTTCTAGTTGCATACCATTATATTTTTAAATACTATTCCTACTAATGCGTTCCAACTCGGTATTTCATTTGTATTAAGGTATGTATGTTTGCCATTCGTTGTCCATAACCTATAACCCAATACTTCACTACCTATTCTTTTTTTATTCCTATCTAAAAGGACTATTTGTGCTTTATGCACATCGTATCGACCTGCTTCCATTGGTATAAAAATAAAACGATATTCCAAACTCGTTGTATCAATACCATACAATACCCATTCGTTACCTTGCCATTGGAAATCTTTTATTTTTATATTGTTTATATTCTTAATCGTTAACATCTTCAATTTGTTTTATTATTGTTCTACTAATTGGATATGCACTGACTATTGTACTCTTACCTTTGTCCTTTGTGTAAAATATATAACATCCACTATTGCTCCATTCAAAATAATCTGCAATCACTTCATATTCTTTAAGTTTTTGCGATACATTCATTATTACCTCTAATGTATATTTTTTCATAACTTAATTTTTAATCACTTCATTGGTTGCGAATAGAATGAATATACAACCTACACCCGTTTCACCTATCCACATATACGCCGCACCTAAAAAGAATGCAAAGGGTACACTTACTAAATTCCAAATCCTTTTAATTTTGTTATTATCCATTTTGTTTTATTTTATTGTTATTGTTATTTGTTATTGGTTTTGCAAGACTATCAAAAAAATTTCCTAAAACGACTCGCCCCCAACCCCCGCCCCTTCGGTTCGTGGTTTGTGGTTTCGTATTTATTTTTTATCGTTTTCCATTTCCTTTTCAAATGCTTCCATTGCTTTCATAACATTATTTGGTGTTTCAATTTTATCACCAATTGTAACGAATCCAATTGTGAATATCGCAAATACAATTCCTATGCTAAATTCCACTACTCGTTCACTACATAGTTCACCTTCCTTTACACTCACTCCGTTATGTGTTGCTAAATGAAAACCCAGTAAGGTTTCTCTTTTACTTAATACACTTAATCCTAATTCTATTTTCATATTTGTTTATTTTTAAAATGGGCCGTTATTGTAAAACTGATTATTTATTCCTCGTGCTTTTGGTTTGTGATGTACTATAAGTTTTTCAAATATATTAGTTATCCTGTCTATTGCTATACTATTTTTCATTACCCATGTCCGGCCGTATTGCGTCGTATTCATTCCATCCCTTAATTCCATTTCATATTCGTTTGTATTTGTTCCCTGTCTAAATATTTTTATTATGTATGGTGTCTTATTATAACCAACTCTAAAACTATATTCCGTTTCGGTTTCAATTATTTCACCTATCATTAACTCTTTATAGTCATGTGCCCAACCTTCTAACTTTTTATAGTTCTTTATTGTCAAACTCATATACTAAATAGTTTTGGTCTTTGTGGGTTTCTACTCTTGTTGGTTTCGTATTTAATAAACTATCTGCTGACAATTCAATTTCATTTTTAACAATCATTTCAATTGTTCTTTGCATGTATATTATTTTCATTCACTTTGTTTTTTTATTAAGTCTGCCAATTCCTTTAATTCATTTTCAGTCAAAAATTTATTCCACCCGTCATATAAACCACGATTGACAAATTTGGCTTCTCTATTTTCTAAATTAAAATTATTAAAATATTCGGCAATACTATTGTTATCGGTATTGAAATTGTATAAATAATGATTAATCAAATGTAAAACAAAGTCTGGGTCATTTGGATTATTTTTATATAAATTTGTTTGATTGTAAAAATCATCTATTAAATTATTGTATTTATAAACTTCTCGCATCAATTGTGGTGTGGGTGTATCGGAATGTTTATCAATATCTGGATTTTGTACTAAATTATTATCAATAACATAATTGCTTGAAAATATTTCAGTATTAGTTCTATTGTTAATAACATCATGCACCCATGCAACCATACAATCCATACCAAATGGACTGGATATTGTATAAAAATCCCAATGATAATATGTGTCTGGTTTTAACTTTGTAGAATAAAAAGAAAATATTGATAATGGATTCTTTTTTACATATTCAATTCTTTTAATGAAATCTTTTATTCCAGCATCACCAAATATAATATCAGGTCTTATTTTTATAATAACATCATATTCAACACCGGTATTTTTCTCATGCAATTTACGAGCTTCATTTGCTTTATATGCAGAATAATACTGAAAAAATGTTGAATGTCTTTGTGTATCTTTGGGTATGTCGTATGGTTCAACTTTAAATGATACTACATTATTGTATGTATTTTTTATATTTTCCAAATCTTGTTCCGTATGAATATAATTCTCATGTTCAACAATTGGATTTTTATCGATATCGTATTGAACTAAATTAAGATTTTTACCTTCATAAAAAGGTCGTGTATGTATATAGTAATCGGTATCAAATTTATCAAATATCTTTTTTAGATTTTCTGCACATTGATAACTCGTACCTCGCCATTGACCTACAATATAAACTGCTATTTTCATTATATAAATTTTAATATTGCTAAATCTTTTTGTTTTGCTTCAACCATAATGTCCACACCCATGTCGTATGTATTGGGGATGGCTGTAATATAATCGGAATGTGCTTGCGGTTTAAGTTTTGTATTGTTTTCATGTAATGCTTTTGATTCGGAATAATGAACGGCAGGTGTTATACCTTCCGGCCACGTTGTAATTGCTAACTTCAATGCATTTTCCTCACTCATATCACCCGTATTAAAACTATGGTGGTGATAATCAAATACAATAGGTATCTTAATCTTATTATGAATATACATTAAGTCTTTAACTGAATACATACTTGCTTTGTCATCATTCTCAATTGTTAGTCTACTCTTTACTGAATTAGATAGTTTGTCAAAGTTTTCACAAAATCTATCCATTGCTGCAATCTTGTCTCCATAAACTCCGTTACAATGTATATTAATTTTATTGTAAGGTGTTTTAGATAATTCCATTGCGTCCATTATACGACCATGCACTTCTAAATCTTTAATCGTATTCAGTACGACATTTTCTTTTGGTGAAACTAATACATTAAACGGACCTGGGTGAAATGATAATCTTTGTTTATATTGTGTTGCCTTTGCACCACATCTTTGTAGTATCTTTTGTATTTCGTTCCAATCTTTTAATTCAGTAAATTCATATTCAGTTGCCCACGGAAACATCTCACTACTCATGCGATACATTTTAATTCCGTTTTGTTCGTTCCAATCTATAATTCGTTCGAGGTCTGCAACATTCTGCAATACCAATTCCGATACATAGTCAACTCCCTTTGCTATGAAAGTTCGTTTAACCATTGTTCTATTCGTTGTAATCTTTTTACCTAATGAAAGGTTAATACATGCATATCCTATATTCATATAGTAAATATACGACAAATTTTTCACTTTACCAAATCTAACCAAATGCAACAAATCGTAATTTGTCAATGAATATATCCATGTTACTAATTTGTTTTTCGGTTATATAGCATATGTGTCCTGTACTACTATGTAATTTGAAATAAATTGCTAATTCATTTTTTTGAGCATTTTGAGCAGGTTCTCGTTCCAATGTAACTGTTATTGCGTATTTTCTATTAGATAATTCAAATCTATATTTGTGTTCAATAATCATTTGAGTAGCATCAACATCCTCCTCAACTCTTGCAACATAAAAGTTTTTCTTACCCAATGTTTTATGTATTATCTTATGTAGGTTTCTTATTGTTAGCATAGTATTAAATTGTTTGCATGCAAATTATAATTTTATCGGGAGTGTCAAATTCACTTTTTGATAACCAAAGGGTTTTACTATTGTATTCCATTATGTAAAATCCATTTTCGGTTTGTTTTCTATGTAGTAATATTGTTTCTACATTCGGTTTGCCAATCGTTGCATATCCTAATGTAAATTCGTAATGGTGTGTATGTTCTTTAACCCCAATAACATTAAACACTTCGTTATATTGCTGTCCGATTATTTGTTGGACATTTTTAATTGTTAACATATTAATTGTTTTAAAATGAATTACTGAAACTATCTAATTGACCACCCAATATACCAACGAATATTCTAAAATTTAATAATCCTTTTGTTAGTGTTGTATAACCATTATCTTGGTCATTATATAGTCTCCACTCATTTAACGTGCTACTAAATTCATTATATCTTAATAGTTTAAAGTTTACATACTTTGGATGCTTTACACCAAGTGTAATACCATAATCAAATCTTACTTTGATAATGTAATCATGTTTTCGTTCCTCTATACTCATTACTACCCAATGTGCATGTTGTGTATGTATTTTATTACCTTCTATTTTTTCTATATTATCTATTGTTAGCATAATAGTCGTTTTATTTGTTTACAAAATAAATCTATATTTTGTATGTCTGAAAATTTTAAATACAAAGAATAATTACCATGTGACATTGTGTACTTACCTCGTCTACCTTTCATACGATTAAGTTTTAAGTCTCTACATCCGCCTTTGCCGTCTATTAAACTGATATGATAATTGGTATGTCCACACACCATTGACTTCACACGAAATGAATATCCTATTGGGTATCTAACTATTTTATTTAAATTATTTATTGTTAACATATTTATTTTTTAAGTTATCAATTTGTTCTTGTAAATCTTTTATTGACATCAACATTGAACTTGGTAAGTTTGTATTCGGGTTCCATGTAGTAGTATTTCCATTACTATTTATTGTGCTCATTATTCCACCACCCGTATTACCTACAATTGTTGCCGTTCCGTATAAATTGGTATTGATTGGTTTGCTATATGCAGTGTTTATTGAATGACTACGGGGTGCCGATGTTATTTGTCTACTTAACATTTCATCAATCATTTCCTCATATTCATTTCTGAAAATTGAAATAGACTTCATTCTTTGTTTTGATACATGTCTACTTATATGATTTTTATTGTCATCCCACATTACAATATAAAATATACCGTCCGCAGTATTTTCACCTACTATAAATTTATGTTGTGGTGTCAATACTGATAATTCCCACTTTGGTTTTTGTGGCAGGTTTAAGTTTAATATTGTTGCATTATAACTTGTTTCCTGTGCATTGTGTATTGGATTGACAATTGTATATCCTTTGTATGTATATCCACTTATTTTTTCCCAACCTTTAATTTTCATATTAAGACTTTTTGACTTCTGCAATCATTCGGTTTATTAATTCATTCCTATCTCGTATTACATTAACAGGTAACCTATTCAATTCCACTCCGCCATTTTTCCAAATATTAAACTGAACTTTGTTATCCTTTATGTCGGTATGTATTTCAAATAGTACATTGGCAATTTTAGTATTTGTATTTGCTATAAATTTGTATAAAGTATATGTTTCATTGTCTGCATTGACTGATGCGTTAAGTCCCATGTAAGTTATTTCAATAATTGATTTATCTAAACATATATTTTTACTATTAATCTTTTCGGGATTACTTATTGTTAGTTTTTTTTTCACTTCATTATTTTTAAGATAATCCAATGTGCAACTCAAATGATTGTGCCCATCGAGATATTCGTATTCAACATCCGAAGTATCACCCCCACAAAATTGACAAATCCAATTCATTATTTTTTCCTAGTTTTTACAAAAGGTTTATCACTTTCAATACCATCCATTTGTTTTGGATTTGATTTCTTTTTTCCACTTTTTTCTTGTATCCAATTATACATAAAATCAATATCTCCTTTCTCATTTTCTTTTTGAGATTCTAATTCATGTCCAACACAGGGTGGTATTTTTTTATCTTCGTTTATTGTTACATCTATTTTATTAATTTGTTTAATCATATCGACCACACCAAATATTGTGAATGTTGCCATAAATACTAATACAATTACTACTAACATTTCCATAACTTATTTATTTTTTAATTTTGATATTTGCTTTTCTAC
>Ga0315901_10006283_pt1 | contig 14268 bp, 15 predicted proteins | sample LakEriMetagenome_10_FD_203761 | JGI IMG/M metagenome (GOLD analysis project Ga0315901, IMG submission 203761) | Freshwater fungal communities from buoy surface, Lake Erie, Ohio, United States - Buoy 2 MA116 | ecosystem: Environmental > Aquatic > Freshwater > Lake | place: USA: Lake Erie, Ohio... | reverse complement strand
AGCATTGGTAGAATTCGCCAATGAATTGCCAACCAAGTATGGTCTGCCGTTATTGCAGTTCATAGAGAAACTCAAAGAGAATGGCGCAGACAACCATAGCGAGTCCGCAGACGTTTAGTCCGGCATACAACCCACTCAAGTTCATCATCGATTCCACCAACAAATCATTGGCTGGCTTTCGATACATCTTTGATGTCTACGCTGCTGGCACTGCAACCAAGATAGCGGAGTACAAGGTGCTTCCAACCTATGGCACGGGCTATGGCGAGGAGGACCTATCCAAGCTGCTCCAGAATCAAGTGAGCTGGGACCTCGATACAGAGCTCACATCCAACTATGGCGCACCGAATTCATACTACGCATACGATGTCAAGGTAGGCGAGGAGTACGTCTACGAGGTAGCCTATACGAGTAGCCTCACTGATGCGAGTGGTAGCGTGCAGATAAACGTCACCAACTCATTCGCACCAGGTGACCAGGTCATCATCACACAGGCTGATGGTGGAGTGGCGAACCCACAGCTCGAAGGACTGCACACCGTGGTCAGCGCAACGGGCTCGGCATTCGTTGTCAATGTCAACTGGTCCACGATCACTGACGCTACAATCAATGGCTCGGTGAGCTATGCTGATAAACGAAAGACTATCACCAGGGACATCACTCTCTTCGAAGATTACAGCGTATTCAATGGAGCGTTCAGATGGTTGGACTGGACAACGTATGACAAGCTCGACTACAAGCTCAATACACCCACTGCATTGTGGCTGACCAACCAACCAACGGCAGACTTCTACTGCACATTGGGTCAAGACTTATATCTCAACCTCCAGAATCCGAAAGGTACTGACCGCATCTACTTCGAGAACTCGAATGGTGATGTGTTCTACAAGGCAGTCATCTCGAGTGCTGACATCCTTCAGGTGCCAGTGGGTCCGAACAACTATGGGATATTGGTAGGCACTGGAGACCTCATCGACAACACTGTTGAGTGGTATGATGTATGGTTCAACAACGGCACCACATTGCAAATCCAAGACTCTGTGAAGTACAGAATCTATCTCGACAGACGAGTGCTCATCTCCGAGTATCATGTGCTGTTCCTGGACCGATTAGGCTCGTGGTCATCATTCGCCTTTCAGCTCAAATCATATGAGCGTGGTGAGGTGAGTCGTGAGATATTCAACCAAGATGTCGCTGGCTACGTCAACGCCTTGGACGAGTGGACATATAAAACCGAGGAGTTCGGATTCAGAACATTCAACACCAACGTCACCAAGCGCATCGACCTCAACACGAACTGGATGACGCAGAACATGGCGACCTACTTCGAGGAGCTGGTCACATCACCGCAGACCTTCCTCAAGATTGTGACCTACGTCACCACAGAGGATGGCATCCCACTCATTGATGAGGATGGTTGCCCGATTCACATCCCCGAGTCAACGGCGTACCAGCCATGCATCGTGGACAACAACGCATACGAGATGCTCAACCAACGCAATAAGAATCTGATGCGCCACTCAATCACCGTGCGCCTCGCAAACCAGGATAACGTAAATGGTTAGAATACAACTTGAGAATGGATTCCTTGATGTGAAGGAGGGAACAGTATTCCCTTTGAACTTTGCTGTCGGAGATATCCGTGACCTCACCAAGCGCAGCGGAGCTTTCTCCAAGACCATCACCTTGGTGGGTAGCAAGAACAACCACGAGCTGCTCAACCACTACTATGATGTGAACATCTCCGCTGGTACCTTCGACATCAATGCACTCACAAAGTGCAGCGTGATTCAGAACAACGTGCCCATCATGGAGGATGCGCTGCTTCAGTTGCTATCGGTCAACAAGAATCAGCAGACAGATGCATACGAGCAAGCTGTCGAGTATGAGGTCCTCATCAAAGATACCAGGGTCGAGTTCTTCACAGCCATCGCCAATAAGGAACTGACTGACTTGGACTTCACTGACCTCAACCATACCTTCACTGCTGCTGACATCGTGGCGACATTTGACAACACGATCACTGACGGCTTCAAGTATGTGTTGCCATACGACACCGACAACATCTACAACGTGCGCCAGATGAAGCCAGCCATCTACGCCAAGACATACCTTGACCGCATCTTCGCCACTGCTGGCTTTCAATACGAGTGGAGTGACTTGGCTGCGGCTCGCTTCGACAAGCTGTTGATTCCTTACAATGGGGATTCTAACACATTCGACACCGCTGATTATTTGGTGGAGGAACAGAACTCAACTCCGTTCACTGCATCAGTTGCTTCGACATCAGCCAACAACTACCGAGAAGATGCTACTGGATGGACTGAAATCACTGACGTGCAAGGCTCATTCAACCCAACCACTGGTGAGTTCACCGTTCCATTCTCAACCAACGCATCGGCTGGTGAGGCTTACATCATGGAATATCAGATTGACTATGAATTCCAAATCGACAACACCAACGCAACGGTTGTGCTCAACTCATTGTCACCATTCAAGGCAACTCCAGTCATTGGATTCAGTATACTCGGCTACAATGGTCAGTACTCGAATCTATCGGCAGAGCAAGTCATCAACCAGGGCAGCGTCATTCCGGTTGGAGTCACTGCGTTGACCAGCGGAATTGTTACAGGTAGCGTTGCTCTCTTGAGTGATGGAACTGTCCCAGCAACGTTGACCGCTGCTCAAGTAGCCAACATCGTGGTGGGATGGCAGAACGGATACTGCCAGTTCACTGGTGCGCTGCCCGTAAACGTGGAGCTGATAGTCAACTCGGTGCGTATCAAGATTACTCCGACAGCCAACGTGCAAGTGATTGGCGGTATCTTAGGGATGAACCAATATGTGCCGCTCAAAATCAAGCAGAGCGATTACATCAAGTCCATCTTTCAGATGTACAACCTATACGCTGACACCGATGTGGACCAACCCAACAAGCTCATCCTTCGCCATCGTGACGAATACTATGATAGCGGAGCAGAGAAGGATTGGTCGCAGAAACTCATGAAGGACAGAGAGCAGAATCTCATCTTCCTTCCCGACCTATCATCCAAGAAACTCAAGCTCACATACAAGCCCGACAAGGACTCACCGAATGATGTCTACACTCAGATGACTGACGAGATTTATGGTCAGCTCGAGTACACCTTTGACAACGAGTATGTGCGTGACACCGATACCAAGGAGCTCATCTTCTCACCCACTCCAGTGGTAGCCACGACATTCGATGCCTATGTGCCATCCTTGAATGGTGAAGCACCCAAGACCAACATCCGCATCTTGTATGATGGTGGTGAGCAGACGTGCGGCTCATGGGATTTGATTGAGTACGGCACAACTGGTGAGCTCGGCATCACTACCTATCCGATGATAGGTCACTTCGATGATGCGCTCACACCGACATTCGACATCAACTTCGCAACGTGCGACTATTACTACTATTCACCGAGCACACTGACTGCGAACAACCTTTACAATCTGTACTGGAGAAGAACAGTCAACCAGATAAATGTCGGCAAGATGTTGGTGGCTTACTTCCATTTGACTGAGGCTGACATTCAGACGCTCAAGCTCAATGACAAGATTCGCATCGACAACTCATGGTGGAACATCAACAAGGTCATCGACTATGACGCCAATGCAGAGGTGCCAACCAAGGTGGAACTCATCAGCATCGACACCGAGATTGACCTCGCTCCATTCGTAACGAATCCAGGCACACCCGTCTCACCACCAATCACTGCCGCATCTCGTGAGTCAAATCTTGAAACACGATCAACAGAGGCGAATGTCAACCTATCTGGTATCGATGTCATCGTGCGTGGTGAGGGCAACAACATCGGTGATGGTCTGCGTGGCGTGGTCATCGGTGACAACAGAACACTTCAGGAGGATGGAATCATCACGCCTCGAATCAACGGAGCGGCTGCTGTGGCGCAGACTTATGTGGCGTTACTAACGCAGAGCGGAACTGATGCACCGACTGCTTCTGTATTGGCTGAGAACATCGGAATAATCACCTGGACTCGCACAGCTGTTGGTCAATATCTCGGCACTCCTATCAGCCCACTCGATGCTCTAAACACTTTCGTCATAATCGGCAATGTAGAACATGACTACATTGCTACTGCCTACGTCAACAGCGATGGTGACATTGTGGTGCACACAACCAAAACACAGAATCATGCACACACTGATTCACAATTATTAAACTCACCAATAGAAGTCAGAATATATGGCTAATGAAATAGAAATACCTCTCAAGCTCTCGGGTGTTCAGTCACTCAAGGCAGAGCTACGTTCACTCAAGGCAGCCATTGCTGAAGCGTCTGACCCGGAACAAATGGCGGCTCTCGCCCAACGAGCTGGTGAGGTAGCGGATAGGATTAAGGATGCGAATGATGCTGTGAATGTGTTCGCATCTGGTTCGAAATTCGAACAAATCAGCAACTCATTTGGTGGCATCCGTGACTCATTGATGTCACTCGACTTCGAAGAGGCATCTGAGAAAGCACAAACATTCAGCAAGACTCTCGGCTCATTGAATGCCGCTGACATCAGTAAGGGAATAAAAGGCTTGACCAGCACCATCACAACAATGGGTGGCGCATTCGTTAAGCTCGGAGCGCAGATTCTGATGAATCCAATCTTCCTGCTCGCTGCTGTCATCACCGCAATCGTGGTGACGATAGGTGCTTTCTTGAATAAGATTGGCGTGCTTCAGAAAGCCATTGACTTCCTATCTGCTCCAATCAAGTTATTGGTTGAGTCATTCAAAGAACTGACTGAATGGTTGGGATTGAGTACGGCTGCTTCAGATGATGCAGCGGAAAAGGTCAAATCCAACAATGAGAAAATCATTGCATCATCCAAAGAAAGAGCTGATAAGCAAAGTAAAGGAATCGACCAGGAGATTCAGCTTGCTCAATCATTAGGCAAGGAAACCACCAAGCTCGAGATTGAAAAGACCAAGGTCACGGAAAGAGAGTCCAAAAAGAGATTGGCACAAACGCAGAAGGACCTCAAAGAATTGGGGGACAAGCGTGGTGTGTTAGCCGAGCAAGAAAGGGCAAGACTCAAGAAACAAATGCAAGATGAGAATGCCATCATCCGCCAAGCGCAGGTTGATCGCAAAGTCATCATAAACAAAGCCGCCAAAGAGGATGCGGATGAAGCGAAAGCACAAGCTGCCAAAGATGCTGAAGCGGCTAAAGCAAGAGCAGAGGCAGCGGCTAAAGCATATAAAGAGGGAAGAGATGCCATAAAGAAAGAGATTGCCGCAGCCAATAAGCTACTGACTGACTCAACAAAAACACAAACTCAAATTGAGATTGATGATGTCAAAGCCAAATATGCAAAACTGATTGAAGAAGCTAAAAAATATAAACTTGATATCACCGCTCTTGAGAAGGCACAGACTCTTGAGATAAATAACATCAGAAAGGAAGATTCTGAAAACAATGAGATGCTTGCCACCAAGACTGCGAGAAGCATCGTCTCTACAATGGTCGACACTCGCACCAAGACTCTTCAGATTCAAGGTGAAGGCAACATGGCATCCTTCCAAGAGCAACAGAAATACAATGAAGCTGTCATCGCAGCAGAGGAAGAGCTCGCTCAAGCCAAACTCGGTGCCGCAAAAGGTGTAATCGCTGGACTCACTGAATTGGCTGGTGAGAATAAGAAGCTCGCCAACGCACTCTTCTTGGTTGACAAAGCACTCGCCATCGGTGAAATCATAGTCAACACACAAAAAGAAATCTCTGGATACTATGCCAACCCATTGTGGAAGGCATTGCCTGATGGTGGTCTCGCACTCGCATCAGCGGCTGCTGCCGGTGCCAAGATTCGTGCGGCAACTTCCATCGGAACAATCGTGGCATCATCCATATCCAAGTTTATGAATGGTGGTGGTGCATCAGTTCAGACTCCAAGTGGTGGAGGTGGAGGCGGTGGCTCTGCCAATGTGGGCAACTCAGCCGTTCCATCATTCGTTCCTGGCAACCTATTCGGTCAAGGCAACGCAGCGAACAACGTAACCGCACCAACTGGCATGGAGTCAGGTCAGAATATCACTGTCACTGCTGTGGTGAGTGAGACAGAAATCACAGCCACGCAGAACAAGGTCAACAAAATCATGAAAAATTCAGTACTATGATAAGCTATCAAGCACTCGTCAACGAAATCATCGCATTCTACAACGCCCATCTTCAGGTCAAAAAGGTAGGTTCTGACTTCAAGGAGCAGCTCTTCAACTTCGCCACCAAGGATGAGAAGTATCCGATTGTGTACATCGTGCCTGTGGATGCGATTCCAACCGAGAACACCAATGACTTCACGCTTGAGATTTATTGCTTCGACATCATCCAAAAAGACCGTGCAAACATCAATGTCATCTTGAGTGACTGCCACCAGATTCTCATGGACTTGTATTTGAACTACACATTTAACCTCAATGATCGTGATTTTGATGTGGTCGGATTCCCAGCTCTCGTGCCACTCAACAATGACCTCCTCGACTACGCTGCTGGATGGTTGATGACCATCACATTCACCATGGATTCATGGACCGACTGCCAGATTCCTAAACAAATCGGGGACTAATTGCAATATAAGTAATGGCACGCTACGCAAACACTGGAGAGTATAACTTCAAATATCCTTTGAGAAGGCGAGTCGCCAACACTCTCAAGAAAATCATCAAGGATGAAGCACTCATCGACACATACACCTTGTATGATTCGGTGCGTATCAATGCCAAGGTGACCACCGAGGGTAATCTTCGCATTCAGATTGTTGCTGCCTATTATTTTGGCTACCTGAACAATGGTACAGCAACCATCGCTCCATTCGATTTGGTGCAGAAATTCAACAACGCACTTGAGATGAATGGATTGATTGCTGAAATGTACGGAATGTATGTGGCTGACTTGGCGCAGAAGTTCCCAATCCTTGAGCTCGGCAATCTATTGCGTAAAAAACCGAAGGTCATATATGACTTCGAGCCGCTATTCGGTGAATTCAACTACTCACTGGACTACTAAATCTCCAGCTCTTTTCTCATCGCCAAGAAATTAAACACAAGCACGAGCTTCATGTTGATGACTTGGTCGTATTTGGTGAGGTCACCGTTGCACATCGACCAGATAAGCTGCTCCCATCCCCATTTCTGCGATGACTTCTCACGCTCTGCTTCTTTCTTTTCTTCTGGGTCAGTGATGTCATCGATGTCATCCACCACTTGCTCGGTCATTAGATTCTTGTGGCTGGTGATGAAGTTATCTCTGAACTTGATATACTCGGTCAGCACACCATACATCTTGGTGATTGGATGCTCCAGGAAGTAATGCACTCGACTCGAGGTCTTGAAATCAGTTGACTCCCATTTTGCGACAACTCCATCCTCCACGATCTCGGGGATTCGATATAACAGAGCGCAGATGTTTGGAAGATATTTGATATAGTCAGTGGTGAAGTAGTGCTCGAGGTCGATGAACTCACCGAGAGTGAGGTCAGTCATTGGCTTGAGATAGAACTTGCCAATCCTATCGGTGTACAATTTGCTCGGCTCGGTGTAGAGCCACTGAAGGTCCTTGAATATCTCGCCTACCTCTGCGATGTCGAGGTCATCGAAGTCATCTGGTATGGCATCTGTGAGCGCACAGAGGATATCGATGTTGTGGTTGAATGCACCATCCTCTGCTTTGAGTTGGCGCAGCTCAATGAACTGCTCAAGACTGACTTCCTTCCACCCCTTGGGCAGTATTGGCTTGGGCATATTCAGCTATCTTCTCGGTGACAAATACAATGTAAGGAACGCAGAGCTCCGCTTTCTGTGTGCGAAATAGTTTTGCTTTGTGCTTGAGGTGCGCATCGGTGAAGTGCTCGGTGTTGGATAGGTCAGTTCGTTTGAACATGATCGCTAAGATATCACTGATGTAGTGATTCGGCTTGGTGTTCACAATCTTCTCGATGAGCTTGGTCTCCTTCACTGACAATTTCAACTGCGCCTTATAGGTGTATCCTTCCAACTCGATGGTTGTCTGCGCCTCATTGGGTGTGTATGAATCGAGGTTGAATTCTTGCACGAGCTTGATGAACTCGCTGAATGGGTAGTCATCCCACATCTCCTCCTTGATGCCAAGATATTTGAACATCTCCACATACTTTTCGATGTTGTCGAAGTCTTGGTTGTTAAGGATTTGACTGATTTTTTCGAACTGTTCAATGGTCAGCTCGCTCATTTTGTTAGGAATCTCCTGGTCGAATATCTGTATCATAATACTAATTTTTGAACAAAGATAAAAAAAAAGCAATATAAGCATGACCAAAGACCTTCCAATTTACAAAATCACCATCGAGGATGAATATGCCGATGGCGAGAATTTGGGAATCGAGATGATTGCTTTCACCAATATGCCAGCCATAAAGGTGAAGGGACTTGCTTTCAATAGCGAGAATAAGATGCTTTTCGCTGATGATGTGAAATATCGCATCACTGCACCAGCCATGATACCGATGGACATCTATCGCAGAGATTCTGAAGAGGGTGACTATTATGTGCAGTTCACCGCTGATGTCATTGAGAAGATTCACGCCAAGTTTATGGCTGACCTCCGCAATCGTGACATCTTCAATCTGGAGCATGACACTGATAAGAAGGTACCAGCCTACATCCTTGAGACATGGATCGTGGACAACCCAACCAAAGACAAAGCATTCAGCACATTTGGCATCGAGGTACCGGAAGGAACTCTCATGGTGACTGCTCAAGTGACTGACCCAGAGTACTACAACAAATTGGTTGAAGAGGGTCAAGTTGGTTTTTCCATCGAAGGCTTCCTTGGTCTGAAACTTTCGGAACAATTAAATCTTAATACAATGAAGTTACCTGATGGAGAGCACACCATTGAGGACAAAATCTATGTCGTGAAAGACGGTGAGGTTGTTGAAATCAAAGAGGTGGAAAAAGAACCAACTGAAGAAGTGGTTGAGGAAGAGATGTCAACTGAAGAGGTTGCAATGGAAGAAACAACAGTTGAAGAGACAACTGAAGAGTCTACCACTACCGAAGAGGAGATGGCTATCGACCCAGCAACAGACGCAGAAGCTATCCTTGCAATCGTCTTGCCAGTGATTGAGGAGCGTGAGAAGGCATTGATTGCCATCATCGCTGACCTCCGCAATCAAATGGAAGAGATGTATGCAGAGAAAGAAGAAGAGAAGGCAGAGGAGCAAATTGCCGAGGTTTCTATGAGCCAAAAATTTGCCGCATTTAAACAATTCAGTAATCAATAAAAAACAAATAAAAATGTCAAGAAAACTCCGTTTCGATTTGGATGTTGACGCATCCGCTTTATTGGCAGCGAACCCAGAGGCATTCTACTCTAAAGCATATTTAGCAGAAGAATCAATCGCTGACAACTACCGCCTTTTACCAGGTGTTAAATCAAAAACCAAATTAGCAACTGTGCTTTTTGGTAATGTATTGCAAGCATCTTCTTGCCCATTCGATGCTCCAACTGATGACTTGAGCGCAGTTGAAATCGATGTTTGTGCATTAAGCGCAATGGCTCAAATCTGTCAATTCGACCTTGAGCAATCATTCCTCGCCCTTCAAATGGCTAAAGGTTCAAATGGTGACTTTACTGTTGCTTCTTTCATGGATTTCTACTGGAATGAAATGGCTTTGCAAATCGGTCAAGACATCGAGCTTATCCGTTGGCAAGGTGACACAACAAGTGAGAACGCTACTTTGGCTCTTTGTGATGGTTACATCAAAGGCTTATTGGCTGACTCAACTGTCATCGATGTAAACAATACAACGGTAAATGCTGGAAACGTTTTGACAGAGCTTGCAAAAATCTTCGCAGTAGCTCCAGCTGCAATCGTGCGCAAGAAAGCTGACCTCCGCTTGTATGTTTCTACAAACATCGCAAACGCATACGAATTGGCTGCTGCTTCTGGCAACACCATGACTTATGTGACTACTCCATTGGCATTGACTTACCTTGGTGTGAAAGTTGTTGTTTGTGAAGGTATGCCAAATGACACTGCTGTCTTGGCACTCAAAGGCTCGCTTATTTACGCATTTGATGCTGAAGGTGACTCTAAAGCGTTGAAAGCTGTCAACCTTTCTGACACTGTTGCTGAGCCGTACATCCGCACTCGTGCCAACATGAAAGTTGGTTTCACTCATGTGAACGGTGCTCAAATCGTACTTTACTCATAGTCAACTCAATTCGGGGGGTGAAATTCCCCCCATATTTTTTAACTAATTCAAAATCAAATACCTATGTCGTGCGAAGCTCTCGAATCCATTGTGAAGTCATGTGACAACAACAGTGGAGGCATTGAAAAAATTTGGATTAATCAACAAGACAACATTGCATCATTCACTTTGGATGCAACCAACACTTGGACAATCGATGCGATCACTTTAGCTGGTGGTGCTCCTGACTATACTCCTTTCGAGATACGTCGTAACACTGGAAGCTACACTGAAGATGCAGCCATTGACCTTGTGAATGGTTCATCTTATGTGACAAAAACAATCTCGTTGATGTTCCACCGTCGTGACCAAGACAAATCTCAAGCAATCAAAATCTTGGGTGCTGGTCAGCAATACCTTAACGCAATCGTGAAGGATATGAATGGCAAGTACTGGTACTTCCCTTTCCTTCAGTTGAGTGCTGTTGGTGAAGGTTCTGGCACTACTCGTGCAGATGGTAGTAAGTATTCCGTTACACTCATCTCGGAAGATGCTTTCTTATCATATGAAATCGAAGAGGCTGCTGTGAATGCTGTCATTGCTTAATCAAAAATCAACCTACTACAAAGAGCCATCCAACCGGGTGGCTTTTTTTGTGAACAAAATTTGACCCTATTGCAATATAAGTAAATGATTTACATTAACAAGGGAGAGGTGAATTCGATTGTGTTGACTTTGACAGAGGTCTCAACATTGTCTGCACCTTATTATTTATTCGTTTTCCAAAACGAAATGAACCCAACATCCGACCCAATACTCTTCACGGCGCCCGATGACTCCGACTATCCAGAGAGATTCAACCTATTCTATTTGGATGAGCCCGTTGATGTCGAGCTAATGAAGGGACAATATACATACTCGGTGTACGAATCAACAATTCCCCCCACAGAAATCAGCGATACCACTGGTGTTGTGATTGAAGAGGGCAGAATGGTTGTGAGTGGCGCATCGACATCATCAATTTACGATTAATCATGGGCATATTCGATAGATTCAGAGCACAAAAACCAGCAGAGATGGAAGTCATCTCGCCAAATTATGAGGCATTCAGCACACCATTCTTGAAAGTTGGTGGAGCAAACCTCTCTTTGCCATACGTCAACGGCAGATACACAACTGCTGGATGGATTTCATTTGGCCAAGACAATATGTATCCAGAGCTACTCAATCAAATGGTGTTCAGCTCGCCACTTCATGGTGCCATCGTGGACTACAAGACCAATGCTGTCATTGGTGGTGGCTTCGACATCAAAGTTGAGGGCGCAACTGCCAAGGATTTGCTTGACCTCTACACATTCGAGAAGAAAATCAACATCAAAAAGATTGCACGAGCAGTCACCGAGCAGTTGATTGTGCACAATCGTGTGTACTTCCGCCTGGTATTTGATGAGAAAATGAAGCTTAAGAGAGTGCACAACGTATCGCCAGAAAAGGTGAGACGTGGTCGTCAACCAAATCAGTACTTCATCTGTGAGGATTGGTCGGCTCGAATCAACGTGCAAGAAATTAAGAGACACCATCCGACTTGCACTGACACAGAGCAGCTATTTGTCTATGAGGTTGAGACACTTGGTCAAGATTGGTATCCGCTACCAAAGTACAGCTCTGCACTTAACTTTGCATTTTTGAGTGGCGACCTGTCATTTTTTGCAAAGAGCAACATCCAGAACAGCATCTTCCCATCGTTTGCAATCATGTTCCCAAAACGTCCGCAATCAGAAGAGGAAAAGAACGTACTGCGTAACACCATTGACAAGCTTAAGGGAAGCCAGAACGCTGGCAAAACTGCCGCATTTTTTGCGAACTCACAAGACCAGCTTCCAAAGATTGAGAGCATTCCAACCAATTCAAATGACAAACTCTTCCAGGAAGCATCCGCATTGAACACAGAGCAAATCTGTTTCGCTCACACCATAGACCCAATCTTGATGGGTGTCCGCACCACTGGTTCACTTGGTTCTGGTAGCGACATCAAGCAAGCATATGTCATCTTCGAGAAAAACGTTGTCATGCCATTGCGTGAGCAAGTGCAAGATATCTTCAATGAGATTCTGCACATCGCCAAGCTCGGATTCGCTGACTTCACGATCAACAACTTCCAAATCATCAATGAAACCATTGTTGAGCGTGATGAAAAAATGGCGCATATTATTGATTCATTAAATAGCCTTGAGCCATCAATTGCTCAAAAAGTTATTGAACAAATGACGCCAAATGAATTAAGAGCACTTGCTGGACTTCAACCAATTCAAGAACAAATACCTCAAGCGTAATGTTGTATTTTATCACAGAAAACTATCTCAAGACCAACACACCAATCACTGCCAATGTGGATGTGACTGATGTGTTCCCATATGTAGCGACTCAAGCACAGCTCCGAGTGATGCCGATATTGGGCACCGTATTCTACAACCATTTGCTCGAGGCATACAATGACCAGACGTTGACTCCAGAAGAGGAGCAGCTCGTGGCTTTCATTCAGCCGGTCATCGCATGGAGGTCTGCTGAAGATGCTGTATTTGGTTTGACATATCAGCTCAAGAATAAAGGTCTCCAGCAACAGAGTGGTGACTTCTCGCAGCCAGTCTCTCGCAGTGAGGTTGCATTCGGCATGGAGCACTATGCACAGAAGGCTTCATTCTTTGAGATGCGCCTCATCAGATACCTGGTAAAAAACCGAGCAGAATATCCTATCTTCATCAGCCATGAGAATCGTGACACAGACCTTCGCCCACAAATTGAGTGCGTGCAGTGCATCGGTGACTGCTTCATGAATGGTGCCTGGAATTGTGGCTATCCACGCAACAACGGATACAACAACCAAATTCTTGTCATCTGATGAAAAACAGCCTTTTTATTTTGACCGCTTCATTCGTTACAATACTCGCACCAGTGCAGCCAATGGTGTTGATTGCAATTCTTGCTATATTCATTGACACCATCTTCGGAGTATGGCGCAGCGTCACTAAAGGAGGCTGGAAAGCATTCAAATCTCGCAGACTATCTGACACAATCGGTAAGTCATTGCTCTATTGTGGTGGTATCATCTTCACATTCCTCATTGAGAAGTACATCGCTGGTGATATCATCGCTCACTTCATCGCAGTTGAGCTCATCATGACAAAATTTGTGGCTTTCTTTTGCGTGATAGTGGAAGTCAAGAGCATCAACGAATCATATGAAAGCGTGACCGGAAAGAATATCCTCGCTGCCATGCGTAGATTCGTTACACGATCTAAAGCAGAACTCGATAAATGGAATTAGACATCTCCAAAATCAAGCAAGTTAGGCTCAAAGAGTCGCAGTACTTTGCAGAGGAGTCAGGCAAGACTCAAATCTATTTGCACCACACTGCTGGCAACGGCAATGCAGAGGCAGTCAGTAGGTATTGGAACGGCACCAGCGATAGAGTAGCCACTGCTTTTGTGGTTGGTCAAGATGGATTGATTGTTCAGTGCTTCTCATCCAAGCATTGGGCGTGGCATCTCGGCATCAGCAAAGCAGAATTCAAAGGTCAAGGTGCCAAATATCAAAATCTTGACAAGGCTTCTGTTGGAATCGAGGTATGCAACTGGGGATATCTCAAGGAGAAAGATGGTAAGTTCTACAACTATGTGAACGCTCGAGTGCCTGAATCTATGGTGACCACCTTGGACGAACCATTCAAGGGATACAAGCATTGGTACAAATACACAGATGCACAAATTGAAAGCACTCGACAGTTGTTAGTCTATCTCTGCGATACCTATAACATACCGAAAGAATATAGAGCGCAGATATTCTCGCTTGACAAGGAGGCATTCAAGGGCACTCCTGGTATCTATACTCACAATTCGGTCAGAAAGGACAAGAGTGACATCTATCCATGCCCGAGAATGATTCAAATGCTTGAGAACTTATGAAGATTCTGTCTCTAATATTGGTAATATTTGCGACAAGTTGCACAGCCAACTATCACCTGCGCAAAGCAATTAAGAAAGGATACCGCTGCGATGAGG
>Ga0315901_10006282_pt1 | contig 14269 bp, 12 predicted proteins | sample LakEriMetagenome_10_FD_203761 | JGI IMG/M metagenome (GOLD analysis project Ga0315901, IMG submission 203761) | Freshwater fungal communities from buoy surface, Lake Erie, Ohio, United States - Buoy 2 MA116 | ecosystem: Environmental > Aquatic > Freshwater > Lake | place: USA: Lake Erie, Ohio... | reverse complement strand
GAACGTGGTCGCCCGGTCGCGGACGCCGAGCACGTCGAGGGCGAGCAGCGTGCGGTAGCACTTCTCGCACCGGCCGCAGTTGCCCTCCGACCGCTCCTCCCAGCAGACGTGCAGTGTTTCCAGGGCCAGCGGATGCCGGGCCAGGAACGCGAGCTTCTCGAAGCGGTCGTGGCTCGCGCCATAAGGCTCCGTCCGCGTGACCGAGGTCGAAAGCAGCGGATCGGTGATCGCCGTCGAGCCCCAGGGGTCGTCGTCTCCATGGCAGAACCACGACGACAGGAGCGCCGTCTTCCAACGGTCGCCGAGGAGGAGCCCCACGCCCCCGAGGGCCGGACCGTGCATCACCGGGCCCCACGGCTGGCGGATGCCGGTCTCCCGCAGGTTCGTCACGAAGGTGACGAGATTCTTCCCCACGCGGTCGGCGATCCGGTCGAGCGTCGCCTGCTTCCGTTCGCACGCCTCCCGACGGGTGAGCGGGATATCGAAGCCCCAGACGTAGATGAGGTCGTCCACCGGCCGCCGTGTCGCTGACGGATCGGCGGACACCGTCTCGTCGTAATGGAAAAGCGTGAAGAAGGAGTCGACGCCGCCGGTGAAGAAGAGCCCCGTGCGTTCCGGATATCGTCGGCACGTCGCCAACGGATCGGCCAGCTCCGCCCGCACGGCGATCGGCCGATGATCGGGCCGCCAGCCGGACCAGATGTCCATGAGCCGCGCGGCGTTGTGGAGCAACTCGCCGTCGACGGGCCCTTCGAGGATCAGCTCCTGCTGCGTCTCGAAGGCATGCGGCAGCAGCCAGAGGAGCCAGGCATCGAGCCGGTCGGGGGCCTCGGCGGCAAGCGGTTCCGGCAGGTCGATCCACACCGGGCCGTCACCCGCGCCGGCATCGGCCACGGAGCCCGTTAGCCGGACGTGGCCGGGCAGGAGTCCTCGGTCGGCGGGCATTCTGGAGCAGCGCATGGGAGCCGTGCCGGCGTTCAGAGCCGCAATGCTGGATCGTAGCCGAACAGTTCGAAATCCCGGCGGTACAAGTCGTGCACGTACCGGTAGTCGTCCTCGCCCTGAAACAAGTCCGCGAGCGGCCGGTCGGACGCCGACGGGTTGTGCACGCCGAGATCGCCGCAGGGCAGGCCCAGGCGCGTCGCGATCGTCTGGATGGCGGCCCCGAGTTCCTCGAAGCGTCCCACGAAATCGACGATGCACTTGCCGGCGTCGTCGCACACCCAGTCGGCCTGGGGCCAACTGTTCCGCGACGCGAGGAACTTCTCGTGGCGGATGAACTCGCCGAAGCTGCCGCTCTGTTGGTACGCCTCGGTGGCCGGCCATGACCAGAGGGGCGCATCCGGAGCCGCGCGGCCCACCACACCCCGCTTCCAGTTGTAGAAGGACACGAGCCGGGTGTAGGGGTGCCGCACGATCGCGAACGTGAACGAGGCCGCCCAGATCTCCTCCCCCACGACCCGCCGCACGTCCCGGGCCCGCATGTGCTTGGAGAGCCCGAACCGCTCGCGGTAGGCCGGCTCGACGCGTTCGCCGAACGGGGTGCTGCCGAGCACGAGGTCGTTCCAGCACAGCGCGGGCTCGATCAGGGTCGTGATGCTCGTGCCCGCCGTCTTCGGAATGTGGACGAAGATCGCCCGGTGTGTGTGCGAGATGATCATGACGGGCCACCCAGGCACCCGGAGAGCCGCTCCAGGAACGGCATCTGCCAGCCGAAGTCGCCTGCGAATCTCTGGTCCACCACCTTCCGCAGGATCGCGAGCTTGGGAGTCCTTTCCATGATGGCGAACCCCGTCTTGGACTGACTGAGCCACTCGTACAGGAGCCGGCACGAACCGAGCTGGATGTCGTCGATGGCGAGCAGCCCGCCCGGCTTGAGGATGTAGTTCAGATACACGAAATCGTTGAACACGGTGTCCAGCCCGTGGCCGCCGTCGATCAGGCAAAAGTCGGCCGATGGCGACGCCGCCTGGAGGGCGTGCGGCGGCAGGGTCAGTTGCGACGGGCCGATGTGACACCGCCACCGGGCCTGCTCGTCCGGGAACGGCCGCAGGAACTCGTCGATCCGCGCGCAGACCTCGGCCCTGTCGCAGAACGAATGGACCTCGCGCAGCCCGAGGCACAACAGCCAGACGGACGACAGGCCGGCGCCGGTCTCGCAGGCGACCCCGTCCAGTGCCCCCGCGGCGACGATCGCGCGTTCGACGAACTCCAGCAGTTCCGCGTCGAAGCCGCCCTTCTTCGGAGCACCGTCCCACCAGTGGAAGGCGGGCGGGTCGGCGAGAAGCCGTTTTCGCAGGGTTTCGTTCATGAGCGGTCCGCCGACTCGTGGAGCGCGATGCCGGCGTCCTCGGGCGACCGGATCTCGGGAAACAACCGGCTGGCGAACGGCTCGCAGTGCCGGCGGACCTGTTCCACGAGATGCCCGTGCGGGATCTGCCGGAGGATCGGCCGCTTGTCGGGATTGCGGTACTCGTTGATCCGCGACCGATCGACGTGTGCGGCCGCGAAGCCCGCCCGCGCGGCGATCCGCTCGGCCTCCGCGGCGATCCTGTCCGTGCGGACGACGATCAGGCGTTCCGCCGGCACCGCGGCGAACGCCTTTTGGATGTGGGCCCGCCAATACGACAGATAGCCGGCGAGCGGAAACAGGCCGGCAGCGACGAGGCCGCTCTCCTCGGGCGGATGCTGCTCCCGCGCGAAGCGGTGCTCGGCAAAGGCACGCCAGACGGCGGTCGGCGGACGGCGCAGGTAGTGGTTGAGGATCGAATCGAGCCAGGAGTACGGGTCGCGAACCGTGAGCACGAAGGCGGCGTCGGGAGACACTTCCACGAGGATGTCGACGAGAAAAACATTGAGATTCGACACGTCCACCGCCAGCCCGAGCCGGCGGTCGCGTTCCGCGACGAACGCACGGAGACCCCGCCAGTCGATGCGTCCCGCCGCGTACCCGAGGATCGACTCGATCACCGCGGCGGCCTCGGGTTCGTGGGCCGCGGCGAGGCCGGTGAACGTGCTCGCCAGCACGTTCGTACCGGTTTTGCCCGGGCCGATGCCATAGAGCCGCGGCCGCGCCGCCAGCCGCACCGGGTCGGCCCGGCAGGCAGCGAGGTCGTCGGGACGGAGGCCGATGTGCATGTCGTGGACCACCGCGGTCGTCCCACCGCTCGTCACGCGGAACCCACCTTGTTGTATCCTCGGGGAATCGGCGACGACAGGGGCCGCGCGTCCGCCCGAAGGCACGCCGCCGACGCGGATCGAGGAGACGAGCGTGCTGGACGGCTGTCGAGCCACGATCGAAAAGGCGTGGCGGGAGTTGCTCCCGCCGGGCTCCCGGTGCGCCCTCGCCCTGTACCCCGACCACTGGAACGTGGGCGACGCCGCGATCTGGTGGGCCACGCGACAGCTCCTCGCCGCGCTCGACGTGAGCGTGGCCTACGCGTGCGATCCGTGGAGCTACGACCCGCGGGCCCTGCGGGCGGCCCTGCCCGAGGGGCCGATTCTCCTGCTCGGCGGTGGCAACTTCGGCGACATCTATCCGCGAGAGCAGGCTTCGAGGCTGCGGATCCTCGCCGACTTCTTCGATCGCCGCATCATCCAGCTCCCCCAGAGCGTTTCGTTTCGGTCGCCCGCCGCGGTGGCGGAGATGGCCGACACGCTCGCCCGGCAGCGCGACTTCACGCTCCTCGTGCGGGACCGTGCGAGCCTCGCCTTCGCCCGCGAGCACTTTCCCGGCGCGACGGTCGCCGCGTGCCCCGACACGGTGGTGGCTCTCGACCTGCCGACTCCCGTCAGCGCCGTCGCCGGCAGCGAGGCCCCGACGAGCAGGGCGGAGGTGCCCGTCGTCGCGGTCTGGCGAACCGACTCCGAATCGCCCGGGCCCCTGCCGGCGGTTCCGCCCGAGTGGATCGTCCGCGACTGGACCGTTCCGGGGGGCGTGCTTCCCGCGGCGGAAGCGGCGCAGCTCTCGACGGCGGCACGATGCTTCAAGGAGTGGGTGGGCATGCCGCCGCCGTGGCCGCCGCAGCCGTCCGCGACGGATGGCGATCCTCGCCAACTCCGCCGCCGGATCGCCTGGCGGCATCTGCCCTGGCTCTGGGATCAGCTCGCCGAGGACCGCACGCTGCGCGGCCTGCGGATCCTCTCCCGCGGCCGGGTCGTGATCACCAACCGGCTCCACGCCCACCTGCTGTGCCTGCTGGCCGGCATCCCCCACGTCGTCTGCGACACATCCAACGGCAAGGTCTTCGCACACCGCGACACCTGGCTCGCCGGACCGGATGGGCGGCCGGTCCACCGCGGTGGCGTCCGGTTCGCATCGACGCCCGGCGAGGCGGTCGGACTGGCCGTCTCGCTCCTCGGCGACGCATCGTCATGAGCCGGCTGTCGATCGTGATCGCCGGGATGGTCGCCGCCCAGCCCGGGCAAGGGGGCGCGGCGTGGGCCGTGCTTCAGTACGTGCTCGGCCTCGCGGCGCTCGGCCACGAGGTGACGCTCGTCGATCCGGCGACGGTTTCGGCCGAGACGGACGATGCCGCGTTCGACCGCTCCGCCGCGGCGGACTTTTTCCGGCGGCTCACCGCCGACTTCGGGCTCGATGGCGCGGCGGCCCTGCTTCGTGCCGGCACGCGGACGACCGTGGGCCTGCCTCATGCCGCCCTGGTGGAGCGGGCAGGGCGGGCCGACCTGCTGATCAACATCTCGGGGATGCTCCGCGATCCCGCGCTCACCGATCCGATCCCGCGCCGCGTGTTCCTCGATCTCGACCCGGCCTTCAACCAGATGTGGCAGGCCCAGGGGATCGACATGGGCTTCGACCGGCACACGCACCTCGTCACGATCGGCTGGAACATCGGCCGGCCCGACTGCCCCGTGCCGACCGGCGGTCGCGAGTGGATCACGACGCCCCAGCCGGTGGTGCTCGACCGCTGGCCCGTCGGCGACCGCGTGGTGCATGCCGGCCTCACGACCGTGGCCAACTGGCGGAGCTACGGCTCGGTGACCCACGAGGGCGTGTTCCACGGCCAGAAGGCCCACGCCTGGCGCGAACTCTTCGACCTGCCCCGGCGGACGAGCATGCCCTGCCTGCCGGCGCTCGCCATCCATCCCGACGAGACTGCCGACCTCGCCGCCCTGCGCGACCACGGTTGGCAGCTGCTCGATCCCGCCGTGCTCTGCGGCTCGCCGGCCGATTACCGACGGTTCGTGCAGGGTTCATGGGCGGAACTCGCGATCGCCAAGAGCGGCTACGTCGCGTCGCGGTGCGGGTGGTTCAGCGACCGGAGCGTCTGTTACCTCGCCTCGGGCCGTCCGGTGATCGCCCACGACACCGGCTTCACGTCCCGCCTGCCGGTCGGCGCGGGGCTCTTCGCTTTCTCCAAGGCCGAGGACGTCGCCGCGACCGTCGCGGCCGTGCATGCCGACTATGCGGCCCATCGCCGCGCGGCACGCGGGATCGCCGAGGAGCATTTCGACTCGCGCCGCGTCCTGCCCGCGCTGCTCGGCGCGGTCATGGCGGGAAACTGAAGGTGCGTTTCGTGCAGGACCGACGTGGGCCCGGTTGGAGGCCCGCCGGGAGTTCGCCGATCTTCCGGCCATGCAGCCCGGCTGCGAGCGTGGCTCATCACGCGCATCGAGGCCCTCGATGCGGCGATCAGAATGCTCGACTGAGGGCCGCGGCGGCCTCGAGCCGACCGAGGGCTCGGTGCCATCCGGGCTCGTCGCGACCGTCGGGGATCGGCAGCCAGCGGAGGGCGGTGTAGACCGTGGCGGCCGCGAAGATCGCCGCGAAGTTCGCGGGTGGGCGGCTGCCCCGCGACCGCCAGTAGGCGTCGATGCCCCGGCGCACGACCTCGGTCGGCCAGGCGAAGAGCAGCGTGGCCAGGTCGATCGCTCCGGGCCCGACCGCGGCCGATTCCCAGTCGACGGGATACACGACCCCGTCCCGCCAGAGCACGTTCTGCGGTCCGAAATCCCCGTGGATCGTGGTCCGCTCCGCGGCGGCGAGGGCGGCCGCGAGCGATCCAAACTCGGTGCAGAGCCCCGCGAGCCACGGCGGCACGGGCCCGCTCGTCGCGGCGAGCGCCCGCGCCCGGGTTGCCCATGCGACGTAGTAGTCGAGGTCGTGCCGTGCGAGAAACGCCACCGCAGGATCATCGACCTCGTCCAGGCCCCAGGCGTGCAGCCGGCCGCACCACTCGGCCGCCGCGATCACGCCCGACTCGTCGGCCGTCTCGTTCACCCGCAACGCGCCGGCCAGGTGCTCGAGCACCAGCATCGAGCATGGTGGGCTTCCCACCGCGACGAGACCGAGGCACGGGACGTGCGGGAGCGACGCGCGGCGGACGACGCATGCGTAGGCCCGGCTGCAGTAGGCCAGGCCCTGGCGGAACCGGGGCTCCGGGTCGATGCTGCCGCGGTCGTACTTCAAGAACAGTTCGACGTGGCCCCGGGCGGGCACGTCGAGCGTGACGATCTCCGTCGGCGCCGTGCTGAAGCAGGGATTCGGTCGTCGTGCGACGAGCGTCACGCCGGCGCGATCCGCCGCGGCGGCAAGCAGCGGGGCGACCGCGGCGACGACGGCCGCTCCATCGGGAAGCGCGAGGGACTGCGGCGTCATCCGACCCCGTCCTCCATCCGCCAGCCGTCCACGGCGGCGAGCCAGCGGCCGGGGCCGAGGCAGACGGGATCGACGTGGTGCATCCCGCCGGCGTTCCAGCCGGTGCCCGGCCCGAGGATCGGGCCCGTGCCGAGCGGCCGCTCGGCGTAGGCGTCGGGCGTGAGCGCGAGGATCTCGAGGGCCCGCACGTCGGTGCCGTAGGCGGGCCGGCAGTTCTGTGCGAACCGCACGAGCCGGCCGTCGGCGGCGACGATCCGGCCGGCCGGCCTGGCGACCGCCGCGTCGCCGCGGACGATCGGGCTGGCGGGATGCTCGGTCCACGCGCCGTCGAGGGCCGCCGCGGAAAACAGCCGGAGCGTGTCGTCGCCGCCGCCGCTCGTCTCGGTGAAGAGCCACCAGCGGCCTTCGTGCCGCACGATTGTCGGGTCGGCGAAGGGCAGGCCGCGGAGGAGATCGCCCACGTGCTCCCATTCCCAGGGGAAGCGGCGGGCCCGGTAGAGCCGCACGGCGTCCGCCTGCGACGACTCGGGGACCATGTAGACGCCGTCGTCGGCTGCGAAGACCTGCGGATACGACAGGTGAAACGGCTCGGCGAGGACGATGCCCTCGTAGGTCCAGGCGCGGCCGTCGGCGCTCGTCGCCAGGCCGATCTCCCCCTTCCACGACCGCCAGTTCTCGACCTCGAAGAACATCTGCCAGCGGCCGTCGTCGGCCCGGAACAGAAACGGGTCGGCGACGCTCGTCGCGGCCGCGTCGGTCACCGCGTCGGGAGCGAGCACGGGGTCGGCACCGGCCGCTTCGCCGAGCGACCAGGGCGTGGCGCCCGTGCGGATGCCGATGCTCCACACGGGCTGGGGAAGTGGCTTGGCGACGTAGACCTGCCGCGCGTCAGGGGCTGCGGCATCCTCGTCCACGACGAGGCGGCCGAGCTCGGCCGCCTCGAACTCCCGCTCGGCCGCGTCGCGGGCGGCGGCGGAGAGCCCGGCGAGCGACGGGCTCGCGACGAGCCGGTAGCCCTCGGCATCCTCCGCGGCGAGCCAGCGCGGGCAGGTCGCCGGCGTGATCCGCCGCCCGGTCTCCCAGAGGCCGAGCAGGTCGCGGCGGCTCTCGGGAATCGGCAGATGGCGGCCCTGCCTCACGGCCGGGCCTCCGCCGTCGGCGGCGGGATGAACGGTCCCTGTGGCCGCTGCCAGTCGAGCTGCTCCTTGTCGTCGTCGGAGAGGCGGCGCGACCGCGCGATCGCCCTGTCGTAGACCGCGAGCACGCGGCCGATGTAGCGGTCCATCGCGAAGTGGTCCGCGACCCGCTCGACCGCCGCGGCCGACATCCGGGCCCGGGTCGCGGGATCGCCGAGGATCGCGTCGAGCGCCCGGGCCGTGGCCGCGATGTCGCCCGGCGGCACGACGAAGCCCGTCCCGCCGTCGATGACCGCCTCGGCCCCACCGCCGGCGTTGCTCACGACGGCGGGGCAGCCGCACGCCATCGCCTCGATCGCCGTCTGGCCGAAGCCCTCGTAGGTGGCCGGCGAGCAGAACACGTGGGCCGTGCGGTAGCGGGCCGGCAGGTCATCGAGCGGAACGAACCCCGGCAGTTCGACGTGTCCCTCGGCCGCCTCCTCCCGCGCCCGCTCGCGAATCCGCTCGGGCACCGACGACCCCTCCCCCACGAACACGAGCCGGATGTCGGGATACTTTTCGCGCAGGAGGAAGCCGGCCTCGGCGATCGTCTCGGCCCCCTTGTTGCCGACGAGCCGGCCCACGAAGAGCACGGTCGGCCGGTCGGCGAGCCGGTTGCCTTCCGCCGCGGGATGGAAGACCGCCGTGTCGACGCCGCAGTGCACGACGTCGATCCCACGCCGGTCGAGGCCGTAGGCTTGCGAGACGACGTCGGCGGCGCTGCCGCTGCAGGCCATGATCGCATCGGCGTTCCGCAGCGAGAACGACTCCAGGAACCCGCCCACCTCGTGCAGGCGGCTGCCCCGCTCGGGCCAGCCCATGTGCTCGACGAACATCGCCATCGAGCCGTGGATCTGCACGACGACGGGCGCCCAGTTCCAGCGGGTGCGGTCGAGCTGGTAGGCGAAGCCCTCGCCGCCGAACTCCGGGAAGTCGAGCACGTCGAACCGCTGCCGCTCCATCAAGTCATGGAGCGCCCCGGCCACGGCCAGCGAGTAGCCGACGAGCCAGAGAGGTTTTCCGTAGACCGGAAACTCGTAGCCTGGCGGGTGCACGCGATGCACGGTGACCCCGTCGTGCGTCGCGGTGCGGAGGCCCGGCCGGTCGTCCGCGGAGCAGGCGAGCACGTGCACGTCGTGCCCCAGCCGGGCCAGCCCCCGGGCCTTCACCCAGGTCTGCGTGCCCACGCCCCCCCAGCCGGTTTCGGGGGGGTATTCCAGGGAAACGAGACAGATCCGCATGCCGGCAAGATACCCGATCGCTCGGGCGACCGCCGGTTCGCGGCACCCGTCGGCACCACTGCTATCCTCGGGGTCCAGCCGCCGGCGCCCGTGCCGCGTTCCCGTAAGGCCCTCCGCGTGACGGACACCGATTCCCATCCCGGCATCCCGCCCTCGCGGGCCGCCCTCCGCCGCGGCCTGGAGCAGGTGCTCGCCGGCGAGATCGCGGTTCGCGGCCCGTTCGCGATCGTGAGCCGCAGGCGGAGTCCGCGGTCGAGCACCTACCTGGCCGACGTCGTTCGCGTGCGGTTCGCCGACGGCACGAGGGAGCGGCTGCTGTGCAAGTATTCCAGCGGCGTGGACCTCGACCCCTCGTCGCCGCATCGCGGACTGCGGCACGAGTCCGCGGTCTACGAGCGCGTGCTCCGCGACGCCCCCCTCTCGCTGCCGCACGTCTGGGGCTCGTTCCACGACGGCGCCACCGGCGACTTCGCACTGGTCATGCGGTTCTACGAGGATGGCCTCTCGTGCGTGCAGGCGTGCGAGGTCGGGGGCGTGACGGCGGCCCTGCGCTGGCTCGCGGCGCTGCACACGTGGGCCGAATCCCGCGCCTTCGATCCGGCGTGGGCGGTGCTCGACCGGTACGACGCCGACTACTACCTGCGGTGGCTCGACCGCACCTGCGAACTGGCCCGGCCCCTGGCGGCCGAGTGCCCGTGGCTGGATCGCGTCGCGGCCGCCTACCGGGACCGCATCCCGCTGCTGGCCGCCGGCCGGCCCACGCTGATCCACGGTGAGTTCACCCCGCGGAACGCCTTCTGGGCGGACGGACGCGTCCTGCCGGTGGACTGGGAGACCGCCGCGATCGGGCCCGGGGAAATCGACCTCGCGGTGTTCACGTTCGACTGGGATCTCGATGAACTTGCGGACCTGGAACGGACGTACGTCGAGGCGCGGTGGGGCGGCACGGCACCGCCCGGGTTCGCCGACCGGTTGGTCGCCGCCAGGCTGTACGTCAGCTTTCACTGGATCTTCAGCGGATCGTTCCGCCGCGACGTCCCCCGGGTCCGCTCGCACCTCGAGGGCATCCTCGACGAGGCCGTCCGCTGCGGCATCGTTTCGGGCGGCACCCTGCTACCATGAGGTTCTGTTGCAGGAGTTTCGTCGCGTGAAGCGTGATCATCGACCGACCGGGCTTGCCCGCCGGATGCTGCTGGCGGGCAGCATGCTCCTCGCGGGATGTGGCGGGGCCGAACCGCGGCCCGACGTGCAGGAGCAGATCGCCCTCCTGCAAGCCGGTTCGGAAGACGAGCGCTACGAGGCGCTCGCCAGCCTGCAAACTCTCGGGCCCGACGGCGGCGAGGCGGTCGGAGACCTGCGCACGCTGCTCAAGGCGGCCAAGGACGACGACCTGGCCGCGGAGATCGCCAAGACGCTCGGCACCATGGGGCCGGCCGCAGCCGCCGCGGTTCCGGAGTTGACCGCTTTGCTCGGCCGCAAGGCGATGTGGCCGCGGTACGCTGCGGTCGAGGCGCTCGGCCGGCTGGGGCCTGCCGCGGCCCCGGCCCTGCCGGCGATCCTCAAGCTCACGAAGGACCCCGACCGCGCGGCGGCTCAGCCGGAAGCGGAAGACGAAGTGAACGGCACCCCGCATCCCTCGCCCCCGATCGCCCCGTGAAACTTCTCCTCCGTTGCCTGCCGCTCCTCCGCCCCTACTGGCGGTCGGCCACGCTGATGACGGTGCTCATCCTGATCGCCAGCGCCCTGTCGCTGCTCGCGCCCTGGCCGTTCAAGTTCCTGATCGACTATTCGCTCAACGACCAGCCGCCGCCCGCCTGGCTCTCCGGCTGGCTGGGCACCGAGAACTTCCGCACACGGCTCCTCTACGCCTGCGCGGCGACGGAGGTGCTCATCATCCTCCTGCATCAGCTGCTGATGGTCGCCGAGACCTACGTCTCGACCCGCCTCGAGCAGTGCATCGACCGCGACTTCCGCAGCCGGCTCTTCGCCCACGCGATGCAGCTGCCGCTCGCCTACCACGAGAACCGGCGGGCCGGGATGATGATCTACGTGATCAACAACCAGGGGGAGTCGGTCGCCAGCCTGCTGATGACGCTGCCGGCGGTGCTGGAAAGCTTCGTGATGCTCCTCGGCATGCTCATCGTGCTCTGGACGATGCACTGGAGCCTGGCGGCCGTGTCGTTTCTCGTGATCCCGGCGTTGTTCTTCGCGTCGCGTTATTACGCCACACGGATGCGCGATCGCATCGGCCGCACGAAGGAGCTCGAGGGACACGCCCTCTCGGTGATCCACGAGGCGATGTCGATGATGCGGGTGATCGTCGCCTTCTGCCGCCAGCCGCTCGAGCACCGGCGCTACGTGGACGCCGCTCAGGTGGCGATGGACGCGCGGCTCGGCGTCACCGTCCGCCAGACGCTGTTCTCGCTCGTGGTGCAGATGTCGACGGGCATCGGACGGGCCTTCGCCTGGACGTTCGGCGGCCTCCTGGCGCTCGCCGGCAAGCTCACGATCGGTGACCTGACCATCGTGCTCAGCTACATCGACAAGGTCTACGACCCGCTGGAGACGCTCGCCTACACCTACAGCGGCTGGCAGGACCAGTTCGCGAGCCTGCGGGCCGCCTTCGGCCTCCTCGACAGACAGCCTGACATCGCCGATCCGCCCCGGCCCGTCCCCGTCGGCCGTGCCACCGGACGGATCGAGTTCCGGGGCGTCGATTTCGCCTACCAGGGCCGCACGGACACGCTGCGGGACGTGTCGTTCACGGCCCAGCCCGGGCAGGTGACGGCGATCGTGGGACCGACCGGCGCCGGCAAGACCACGCTCATCAGCCTGATCCCGAGGTTCTACGATGCCGTCGGCGGGCAGGTGCTCCTCGACGGCGTCGACGTGCGGGACCTGACGCTCGACGACCTGCGGCAGCAGGTGAGCATCGTGCTGCAGGAGCCGCTGCTCTTCTCGATGTCGATCCGCGACAACATTCGTTACGGCCGGCTCGACGCCACCGACGCGGAGATCGAGGCGGCCGCCCGGGCGGCGAACGCCCACGATTTCATCGCGCGGCTGCCGGAGGGTTATGACACGATGCTCGGCGAGCGCGGCAGCCGGCTCTCCGGGGGCGAGCGGCAGCGGATAGCCGTGGCCCGGGCGTTTCTCAAGGATTCCCCGATTCTCATCCTCGACGAGCCGACCTCGTCGATCGACTCGAAGACGGAGGCGGTGATCCTCGACTCGCTCGACCGGCTGATGGAGGGGCGGACCACGTTCATGATCGCCCACCGGCTTTCGACGATCCGCCGGGCCGACTGGATCCTCGTGGTCGATCAGGGGCGGATCGTCGAACAGGGGCGGCACGACGACCTGATGGCCGGCGCCGGGCTCTACCGGCAGCTCCACGACCTGCAGGCACGCCAGGCCGAGCGGAAGGCGACGATCCGCAAGATCTGGAGCGAGTCGTGAGCGGAGGCCCAGCCCGCGACCCGGCCGTGACGGTTCGCGAGCTTTGCTACGACGATCCCGCGTTGCCCGCCTTCTGGTCGAGGCTGTTCGTCGCCAGCGACGTGCGGGCGATCACGCAGACGCTCGAATGGCAGCGGACCTGGTGGCGCACCGTCGGCCGTGGCACGCTCCTGCTCCTTGCCGCCGAGCGGGATGGTGTGCCGGTGGCGATCGCTCCCTTCTTCTGCGAAGAGGGAATGGTGTTCTTCGTCGGCGTCGGCGAGGCGGACTGGCACGACGTCCTCGGCGCCGGCCACGATCCCGACGTGCTCACGGCCCTGCTCGCGGCCGCGATCGAACGCACGCCGGGCTTCGTGGGCATCAAGCTGCATTTCATCCCGGAGTTCTCGCGGACGGGGGCCGCGCTGGCAGTGGCGACCGAGCGGCTGGGGCTGGATCGCTACGAGATGGACTCGATCGTTTCGGTGGTGGTGGACATCGCCGCCGATCCGGCCGCAGTACGCCAGGCGGTGAGCCGCTCGATGCGGAAGGCGGAGAACTTCTTCCGCAAGAACGGCGAGCTCGTCGTCCAGCAACTGACGACCGCCGCGGAGGTGCTGCCGCTACTGCCCGAGTTTTTCGCGATGCACGTGGCCCGCTGGAAGCTCAAGGAGATCGACAGCGACTACACGCGACCGGAAGTCCGCACGTTTCTCGAGCGGTGGATAACCGTGTCGGCCGCCGCCGGCTGGCTCCGGGTCGTCCGCCTGGAGTGGAACGGCGGCACGCTGGGGATGGATCTCAACTGGCACTTCGGCACGACGCAGCATTCCGGCCAGTGGGTCTTCGACACGCGGTTCATGGACCGCTCGCCGGGCCAGATCCTGCTGCGACATTCGGTCCTCATGGCCCTCGACGCGGGCATGCGAACCTACGACCTCGGCCTGGGCGACCAGGCCTACAAGTTCCGGCTCCCGGGCCGCCCGGTCGGGTGTCCGACCTGGGGCCTCTACCCACGCGATTGAGGGGCGGCCGGGGCGAGTCGGCGCTGGGAAATTCATGGGCAGCGGACGCCCCCGCGGAAGTTCACGAAAAAAAATCGATCCGGATCGTTGCAGTTTCCGGCGGAGGCCGGTAAAAACTCGTCTAGTCGGTTTCCGTCCAAAAACGGTCTTCAAAGGGCAGCTCCTGCAAGTGCGTGATTGACGTCGCGGTGAAACGATCCGGCCACCGGGCCGAGTTTGTTTCATTCGTGAGGACGCGCGGCAGGGGCCTCATGTCGGCGGGTTTTTCCGTCGGCGTCTCGCCCAAGCGGCACTGAAACGTTGGCGGGTCGCCTTCGTTTCCGCGGTGTGTCGCCTGCCTGCTGTCTGCGGGATGCACGGATTCGGTCGCTCCGAGTGTCTCCGCGACGTCTTTACCGCACTGCGGATCCGTCCTTTGGCGATGCGTTCGAGGGCGTCGTCCGTGCCCTGGCCACCACCGTTCACACATCTGTCGCCGCTTTTGTCCGAGGTTTTCGTGTCATTGAAAGCATTCGTCACAGCCGTGGATCAGTCTGCCGCCACCTCCCGATCGAAGGCTTCACGGGGTTGGCCCCAGGCCCCGCTCGGCAGGCGTCCGGCGTTCGACCGCTGGGGCGATGCCGAGGGTGCGTCGGCCGCTGGCGAACGACGCCGGCAGCCGTGCAGCGAGCGTTGGTGTGGGAATGAGTCTGGAGAGGGTGTGTCGATGATGGTGACGGCGAAGATTCGTGACGGGCGTTTTCCTGGCTCCGGGCCGCGTGGCGGGACTGC